>ENA-OSIY01000913-OSIY01000913.1-marine-metagenome-genome-assembly--contig:-NODE-913-length-16123-cov-6.898978_pt1 | contig 16123 bp, 14 predicted proteins | sample MGYA00237884_ERZ534233 | MGnify/ENA primary metagenome ERZ534233 (study PRJEB26412, sample SAMN06343840) | marine metagenome | isolation source: estuarine water | place: USA: Columbia River Estuary... | reverse complement strand
TGATACGGCGACCACCGAGATCTACACCTCTCTATTCGTCGGCAGCGTCAGATGTGTATAAGAGACAGCGTCTTTAGTGACTATAAATCTTTGTAATTTAGAATCCTTCTCGTTTGCTATCCAAATTTCACCCCTATCAGGAATTACCCCGTATCTTTCTGCATAAGCAAACATGTATGCGGAGATCTGACATTTATAAGATAGAATATCTTCCTCGTCCTTTGGGGAACTTGATGATTTAAAATCTATTACAACAGTCAGGTCGTTAAAATCTAAATAGATAAAATCAGTGGCTCCTGCCCATCCCCCTCTAAAATCTGTCCATAGAAAAAGTTCATTATGTAGAACCCGTTTAATATTCCCCCAGAATTCTTCATGATAAAAATTCCAAAAAAGATCCCTGCCCCTCTTAATCAATTGTAATTTATCCGGAGAGTTTGATTCTTCTGTCTTAGCTGTATCCTGAGCTGTTTGTAAACTCTTTTCTACTGATTTTGATTCTGCATATTCAAGAAGAAAATTCTCTAGCATTGAGTGCATAACAGTTCCTCTAAAAGATGCGTCATCAAGTATTTTTTGCCATCTTGCTTCCCCGAATTTTTCCCTTAATGGTTTGAATTTAGGCTCAGTGATGAGCTTTAAAATGGTTGTGACTGATGGTAAAACTAGTTTAGGGTGATTCTCTCTAGTAACCTCGTAAGCTCTTCCCCACGGGTAGCTTTTCCTTTCAATTTTTGAGTTTTGCAAATTCTAGAAATGTGATATTATCCACTGGTACGTGTTAGAGAACCAATGGGTGTAGTGCTGTATTAGAGCAATTGAGGTCCAGAATATAATTCTTGACCATATCCACCATCTTGTTAAACTTCTAAAGTATGGGTAATAAACCAGAAGATAAGAAGTGGATTCAGGTATTTCTTTATACTCCGGCATTATAATCTCATGTAGATTGAGCGATGTTAAATACTCATTCAATCCTTTAGATTGATCTATCAGGTATGCAGGCCAAAGTTCTTTTGGGAGATCTGGTGCCATTGTTACCTCTGGAGGAAGATTAACAACTGTATAAACCCTCCCTATCCAATCTACTCTAAGATTGTTCTTTGACCAAAGAGGTGAATCCATCATCTCTTTTTTGATTATCTTTCTTAGAAAAAAATAATTTCTAATGTCTTTGATAACCCCGAAAATTTGAAAAAGATTTTTAAACATATTAATCAATAAAATTTAATTTAATTCCAGGAAACATTTCTCTGATTTTAATTCTTGCTCTTCTGATCCTTGTTGCAACTGCTCTTTTCTTCATTCCGTATTTGTCTGCAATATCTTGATATTTCATTTTATGAATTTCTCTGTCCATTAAAATATCCTTATAGATTGCAGGAAGATGCCTCATCTTTTCTAGTACAACCTCATATAAATCATCAAATCCACCTTCTTGATTATTTATCTCCCATTCAGGTTCAGCAAAAATATCCTCTGGTGTAATATGAGAAAGAGGAATAAATTCATCATGATCTCTTCCGTCAAGATCTACTGATTCATAAACAAGCGGTGTAAATTTCTTGGAATTCTTTTTGATTAGTAGAGATTCGTTTCTTGCTATATTATATGCCCAGGTTGAAAAATTTCCTCTGGCTGGATCATACTGTGCAACCTTTACCCAAATTTTCTCAAACGTTTTTGAAACAGCATCCTGTGCAACCTCTTCATCGATCAGAATTGATTTACAGTGATTCAATAGCCCGGGTTTAATTCTGTCGTATAAAGATTTAAAATCTTTTTCCTGAGAGGTCTCTAAAAATTTCTCAGCTAATTCCTGGATGCTTTTTGCCATGTCTAAATTGGTTTAAGGTTGTAAGTTAATATAAACAATCTCTATTCCTGCTTGTGAGAGCAACTCTAAAGATTCGGTTTTTCTATAAAGATCTGAAAATACTATTCTTTTTATTCCTGATTGAATAATCAATTTAGAACAATCAAAACACGGAGAAAGAGTAACATACATCGTACTTCCGTGAGAAGAAACAGTATTCATTGCTAGTTTAGTAATAGCATTAGCTTCCGCATGGAGAACAGAGGCTAAAGTATTATTATCTTCGTCTTCGCAAATATTAGGAAATCCTGTTGGAGTTCCATTATATCCGTCAGAAATTATCGTTTTATTTTTAACAACTAAACATCCTACTTGACTTCTTTGACAGTGTGAATTTTTTGCCCATTCTTTTGCCATTTTTAAATAGACCATGTCTCGATTAAATTGCTTTACGTCTGGACAGTTATCTGTTGTGTGCTTTGAGTAGTAATTATTCTGGTTGTTCAACTTCTTCTATTTTTAAGTTTCCTTTGAAAGAATCTATTATTGGATAAACTAAATAGGCAGGAAACTTACCAAGAAGATTAATAATTTGATTAATTTCTTCTTCAGTAAAAGTATCTTTGCTTCGAACTAATTCTATGGATTCCTTTATGTTATCAAAGGGACTTTCTAAAAAATCTCCAATGATTTTTCTTAAATCATCGGTCACTGTGTAGATCTTTTTTATTTCTGACATTGCTTTTTAGTATACTCTACACAAATATACATGAAAAGTTTCGTAATAAAAAACTGTAATTAAGAAAAGTTGTGCTTGCCGTCTGTGACAATTAAAGGGCCATGTAATGCTTTTAGAATATCCTTCATGACTTTAAGAAGCTCTGCATTGGTCTGGTCCTGCTCTTTACTTTTAGTCTCCTCTGCTTGTTTTGTTTCTGCTGCCGCGGCATTTTCTTCTTCTTTCCCCTTATCTTCAGTTAAAACCGGTGGTGTAGGAGCTTCTTTTGGTGCTTCGGGTGGGGCAACAGGAGCAGCCGGTGTCTGAGGTGGTGCTGGTGGTGCTTGTATAGCCTCTGCAATTTTAGCAGGTTCTGCAGTTTTTGTTGCAACAGGAGCGTTTGCTGTAGCATTTTGTTGCTGTACCGTGGTGGGTGGTTGGGTCTGACCTACCGCAGCAGCAATAGTTTCTGTCTTAATAGGGGATCCAGGAAAAGAAAGATCTAATCCTTGTTGTAGTTTTTCCATCCCTCCTTCCCCTTGAAACATCTTAGCAATATCGTCTGAACTCATTCCTGAGCTAGCCCCTAATAAATCTAATAGCGGGGTGCTTACTGATGCTGATCCAGCTGCTGATCCGGTTTCGATGAATGCAGTACTAGAAGGAGGAACAACGGGCTGATCTGCAGTTTCTGGTGTTGCTATATTAGCAGGGTTGGTTGTTGTAGTATTTTGAACAGGAACAGCGGGTTGTGCAGGTTCTATTGGTGGCTGTGATTTTTCTACAACCGTAGCTGTTTGTGTTGTTTGTGTGGTAATAGGAGAAGCCGGTGCAACGGGAGCAGTAGGAACCGGTTCTATTTTCTGGGTCTCTTTAACCTTTACCACAGTTTCCTGTATTTTCATAGGAGGTTCTTGCTGAACCGGTGCTGCCGGCTGAGCAGGGGTAATTCCTTTTGTTAAGAATTCATATATCTTTTGAGAACTTTCTAGTATTAAATCGTCATTCTGTTTTACACCCCCGCCAGATCTGTTAACCCCAATCTCTTTCAGAAAATCAAGCATAGTTCCATCTAAAAGATCACGAAGATCTCTAGATGTTAACTTTTTCATTTCCTTATTTTTAAAATCTGTTTCATACCCACTTTCCAGATTATCCATTTCTTCTACAATCTTGCTGTAATCCGTTTTGGTTTTGGCTACTAAATTTTTAGTTGCTGCAGAATTCTCAAAAAGGGGAAGATCGGTAATTCCCCATCCATTTAGGTATTCAGGGGATTGACCTTCTAATTCATGAACATACTTAACAGTTCCCCTAAGAACATCGTCTACTTTTTTTGAAACGAATCTTTCCTCATCTAATCCATTAGGAACATCTTTAAAATTAATAAGCCCAAAAGGTGGAAATTCCCATTGGTTAGATTTTTTTCTAGCAATATCTAAAACATTTGGTGCAACCCCACTAAGTTGTGGTATGTTAGCTTTTTCTGCTTCAAATTTTTTCTTGTAGTATTCAAACCTGCCTACCTCTGTTTCTAATGGATCTGCCAAAATTGGAACTTATTTCTTGTATATATTAAAGGGAGTTAAGAGTTGCCTAAATTAAATAGTGGAACCATACCATCTTTCTCTTTTACAATTCTTTTGTTTTTTTCCTCTATTTCCTTATTAAGCTTTTCTAGAAGAATCTGATATTCAAAATAAGGGAGGCTTTCTAGCTCTGAAAATGGGATATTATAGTCTTTTGCAAATTTAAGTTTAATCTCAAAGTAATTGTCCAAAGATATCTGAAATAATGTAAAGGGATCGGATTCCTCCGCGAAATCGGATAGGAGCAGTGACCTCAGCACCGCATTTACTGCAAGTTATTTCCAGAGAATTCTTTGTTGCAAAGGTTATTTGATCTGATATAGTGTCTGCTAGAACAAATTGAGTATATGTCCAGTTCTTAGAATTAAATTCATGCTCGTCGTATCCTCTTTCATCAAGATCCCTCCAATTTGGAATCAAATAGGGTGAAATTTTAGCAAATGTCTCATCGTATTTTTTGCCTTTTGATATCTTATCTTTTATGATTTTTCTGATCTTAGCAGAAACCCCAATGGTTGGGATGAATAATTGAATAGCAGGATCGCCATTTTTTGGAATTAGATTAAAATACCCATTCTCTCTATCATAGAACTTAATAACCTTTGGATCTAATTTAAAAGAGGAAAGAATTCCAGATGTTAATTCAATATCAGATGGAATAGGGCAATCTCCTTTACCACACTCTTTCTTAACTGGGATAAAAATTCGGTTCTCTCCCTTTACAAACGTTAGATCTCGAATTGCCATGAATATGTAAAATCTATCTTCCTGATAGATGTCCATATAATTTAGAGTCCCTTCTGACCATTTTAACGAGCAACACTTTGAAATTATGTGGTTAATCTTGTCGTCTATGTTAATTGGATCATTCTCGTCTATTGTGGAAAAATGTCGAATCTCTCCAACCTCTGCAGATCTAATGCTCATCTCTATTCCTGGAGGATATCCGAATCCACTGGATGGTAAATTTTCTATAGGGAGTTTTTTCCAAGGGGATTCCATTCCTTGAATAGATGCCATTTCTTCTACATATGATGCTTTTCCTAGGGATTTTTCTGGTTCTACCTGTTTTGGAAGATCCGAATAATCAAGTCCACTTTCCTGTTCTTTTTTAGCTAGTTGTTCTAAAGCAATTTGATCTAGATTATTATCCATGGTTTTTTTATATTTTATCTATCTCTACTTGTAGTATCTAGAATAAAATATGATTCAAAAAATGAATAAGATTTAGGTGTTTTTATTTAAACGCCTCGTAAGTAAGATATACAACAACCAAAAACAGCCTGAAATTGAATAAAAAACTGCATCTGCAACCCAATATGAACCGCTCAGATCCATTATTAGTTTGAATAGTGCGTCGTACCCAAACGGAAGAAAAAACATCGCTAGCATAAGCGAGGTATCTTTGTAGAGGGTTAGTCTTTTTTCTTTCTCTTTTAACTTCTTGATTGTTTTTACTATCACCGTCGTCCATGGGTTAATCCAGATGGCTTCTTAAATGCTAAGCAAATAAAAAGGCTTATCGGTAGGATAAGCCTTTTATATATCTATTTATTGATTTTTGATTAGTTAAAGATGTCTTCGAAATAATCTGCTCTAAATTCTGCAGTTATTGGATATAAACCTCCTGGATTTTCATAGCTTAAAGGCATAGCATCGATTGCTTTAGTAGGGAAACAATTTAAGAATTTCATTCTTCTAAAAACATCTCCTTGTTTATTAAATATACTAACTAAGAGATAAGCCCCACCAGCATAATTGGATTTAATTCCCATTGCACCTGTTAGTGGATTATAAACTAGATCTGCCCATTGTCTTAATGTCTTATGGACATAGTTTGAATTGTTGTCGTCCAAATTGGTTTGGAATGTGATTCTAAGTTTAGCCCCAGTATCTGCTACCCCAGCTCCTGCGTATCTTCTTCTAGCAAATTTATAAAACTGCTCAACCGGTGTTGGTGTTTTATCTACTTCTAATCCGCGTATTTCCGTGATATTTTCAACCAATAAGCTTCTTCCGCCATTTCCTGCAGGATTTGAAACTGCAGCAGGAGGCTGAATAATAACCTCAAACTGGTTTAAGTACACCGGTTCGTATAGGCTTACTGCTGCTTTTGCACTAGTAAAATGTGGTAATCCTGCCATTTTTTAATTTTATTATAAGAATATGTCGTCAAAATAATCAACCGCCCATTGAACCCTTAAAGAGAATAGGTTTTGGCCTGAGTAGCTTAGATCCATTTGTGTCAACGGAGTCATAATAAAGCAATCTTTACATGTTATTCTTCTGTGAACATCACCTGCTTTATTAAATACACTTACTACAATAGTTCCTGTATAATCTTTTTTAAGTCCAAGCGCTCCAGTAAGTGGATTATAAATTAAATCCGCCCACTGTCTCATCGTCTTGAAAACATACATTGAGTTATTTTCATCAAGGTTAACCTCGAAATTTATTGATAGATCAAATCCAGTTTGTGTTGGTTTTGCTCCAGCATAATATCTCTTAGCGTTTTTATACATCTGGGTAACCTCTTGAGGTGCCTGATCTACTGCTAATCCTTCAACACTTTTTACGTGCTCCAATAGAATGTTACCATTATTTGGATTTCCCTGAGGGGGTACTATAGCAGCAGGAGGGGAGATCAATACCTCGAACTGGTTAGTAAAAACCGGTTCAAACTTATTGACCGCCGCCTTAGAAGATGTATAATGTGGTAATCCTGCCATTTTTTATTTTATATATTTCCTTTTAGGCTTTTCCATCAAATTAACTAAATTGGATGAATCCTCCTGAAGCAATGCCTCCTGTTCTAGCAACTGTCATTCTGTTAATGAACTTGTGAATGCCTCTTGCTGGTTCGATAATGATATCGATAATACCGATATTCTGATCGATAATAGCAGGTGTATTGTTCGAAGAATCCATAATTGTTAGGAAGTTATAAATACCTCCAACGTTCTTAACACCACTTAGATAATTATCAACGATTGTCTTAACCTCAAGTCTGATTGAATCTTCGTTGAAATCAAATATGTAATTAGCTAAGATATCTTCTACGCTCTCTTCAAGAGTGATCAATAAATCTCTAACATGTAAGTTATTAAATGCTGAGTTAGTTCTTTGATATCCTGTTTGGTTACCAAATATTACTAATCCAATATTTCTTTTTCTTACAATCGGGTTAATTCCGAATGGCTCTAAGTAATCTCTATCTTCTTGAGAAAAATCATACTCAAGTCCAACCAAGTTAGATCCTGAAAGTACTCCTCTTTTTTGACCAGCCACGATTGAATAAGGTTCGCCTGTAACAAATTTTCTAATGAAATTGTTACTTACGTGTGCTGCTGGTGGAATGTTAAAGTTCTTACCGTTCTCTCTAATAGTTAAGAATGGTGCAAAAACGCCGCAGAATTTAGCTCCGTTATCTTCGTTAGGAAGTGTAAATCTGTACGAAGGATTAAGATCAAGATTACCGCCGTCTGCAATATATTTTGCATTTAATAACGGTGCTGGATCTGTAGCAGATGGAGCAGAAGTAAATCTAGGATCAACAGAGTTTTTAAATTTCTCCATTGAAGGAGCATTGATCAATGCTAGACATTTTTGTCTAGATTTTGCAAGATTTGCCAATTGTTGTTTGGAATCTGTTTGGATTTGACCATCAAATGTGTCTACAACGTATCTGAATGTGATAATATTTCTGTCTGACAGTGTCTTAGCGATATTAGTTTCTGTTAATACGTTTAAGATTTCATCCAATCTATCATCATTACCGTTTGGCTTATGTGTATTCTTTAATTGAAATCCAGGAAGGTATGTGAAATTAAGATTTGTTACAAACTTATGAATAGGTTTGAATTTGTTAATTTTTTGTCCTGAGTAAATTTTTATTGGTCTATCTGCTGTAACATATACACTATATGCTCCTGGACCAGTTGTATTTCTTTTAGCTTCAATGATTCTAGCTAATCTATTTGCTCCTGTTAAAGGATCAATATCTTCAGAAACTAGAAGATCACCTACTGATAATTCAGTTGCAGTAACATTTAATAATGTCAATTCAACTTGAACATTAGGTGTAGGTATAGATTCAATGTCTATAAATTGATTTAAATTTCCGGCTAATGAAACAACGTTTAAATCATATCCATGTTGATCGATTGTATCACCAGATCCTGTTGCATTAGTAAGATAACTTAACCCTGTTCCAATTACAGTTTCTGATGTTGTTAAGTCCGAATCAACATATGCTTTTAGTTCAAGAACTTCAAATCCGTCTCTGTCAATAGATTTTTCAAGTTTAATATATTGAACGGAAGATCCGTCATATGTTTTATGTATAACATCTGCGTCACTGATTAATCCTCCATCCCAATCGGTATAAACCTTAGATTCAGCATATCCAAAGTAATTAAAGTTACCAATAGTTTGGTTTCCTATAACTACCGGACTTCCCAAAGATCCTGGGCTAGTTTCAATTGGATCTACAATATCAAAATAATCAGATTTACAGAATTGGTATTTTCCTGCTGCTAAATTCGTTTCGTGATAAGGTCCAACCAAGTGATTTGCAGATTTGAACAATGGATGAGACCATTTAATTCTAACCTGAACGTTTCCTGGTGCTACCGTAACTTCTTTAACTTCTTCGATTTTTAATTTAATTATATCACCATCTGCGAAGTATTTTCTTGCATCAACATTGCCTGCTAAAGTTGATGTTACTTTTCCTAAAATAAATTTAGGGCCAGTTGAAGTTGAGGTTGTTGCTAAAAATTCTTTTAAAGCGGTTTTTCTGTCTCCTGCTGTTGCACCCTGGAAGTTTGTTTGGATGTAAGGCAATCCACTATCTGAATTTTGATAGTTATAAACTGCAAAATCTGCTGAGCTAACCCCGCTAACTCCAGGATTTGCAAATGAATCTTCATAAGTTGTTCCGACCTCAAGTAATTGAGAATAAGGAGATACGTTGTCACTTACTGTTTGACTGTTTACGCTATATGAGAAATCCGCAATTAAAGGAGCGCTATAGCTTAAGAAATCTATATTGTTAATCTGAATAGCTCCTGGATCTAATGCCCCAGTTAAGTGGTGGCCTACTAGATCTATGAAAGAAGTGTTGCTTTCAAGATCATCAAGAGCTTCTTCGTTTACTGCACAAAGAATGCCTGTTTGACCAACTTGATTGTTAACCAATGTCTTAATGTATTGTGTTATACCATTTTGATCGATAAAATCAGGAATTAAACACCCGGTTGTTGATAAAACAACGTTTACCTCTTTTAAAGATAAGAAATCATCTATTTTAGATTTTATAAATCCTTTAGAAGTGAAATAGGAAGAATACACAGGGTCTAATGCAAGATCTGAATATTTTGACCAATTTCCACTAACTGCAATAACGTCTATGAAATAATCAGAGATGTAATCGTAGGGATTCATAAAGCTAGGAACATTGTTTGCTCCAAAGTATTCTTGAGCTGTGATATCAAATCCTTTAATAGGAATTCTAGCGTCAAGAGACTTTTTAATTATAATGCTAACTGGATTTTGGCTAAGATTAACTAAGCTAAATAATTTGGACTGTTCCGTAGTATCTATTGTGGCAAGAAGCATATTCGGATCAGGGAACCAAAATTTTTCCTTATTATAATAAGAAGAAACTAATTTATCCTGCTTTGGTAAAAGTGCGTTTGATCTAGTATAATCGTCCGTAGAGTTTGTACCATTGGATTCATCAGTATCAAGAGAAAAAGCTCTATATCTAGCAACGTCCGAGCCGTTTGCTACATCTGGAGTTCCTGTTTCAGTAACTGTATTGTTTAATTTAAGCAGATTCAAAGCAAAAACAGGACCACTGTTTAAGCAAGTGAATATTGATCGATGAAAGAATGATCCTTTTTTCTCTAACGCTCTGTCAATGTCACCAAAAACTTTGAGAGCTGTCTGAATGTCAGGTACATAAACCGGGGTGTTAAAAGGCCCTTTGGTCGAAAAACCAACTACCAATCTAACAGTTTGAGGATTTACTACAATGTTTTCAGAAGCGTCAAATTCTAAGGTATAGACACCAGAACTTTTAAAAACGGATAGATCCAGAGTTAACTTCTTTGCCATTTTGTATTTTTTACTTGTATATATCTTTTTAGAGGGAGAACTTTAGAGTCGCCTCAGAGTCCTTCTCTTTAACTATATATCAAATAATTCATCAAAAGAAGTCTTTAAAAACATTATAAGTTTCCATTTCCCTAGATGTGGGATCTCCTATCATGCCATTCTCTCCTAATTCTCCCATTTTTTTGCTGATGGCATTTTTGTATTTTTCTGAGATTGTGTCGTAGATATCCATGACTAGGTAGTTAAAATCTTGGTACTCAAATACCGAATTTGCAACCACAAGGGTCATTGCTATATCATCCTTTCCAACCTGGCTTTGGTATATTCCCTTGCTTGTTTCTCCAAAGTTACTTAATTCCAAAATAGTTGTTTTTTCTGTTGGAATGATCCTAGAATTTCTTGTGTTTATCTTAAGATCTTCACAATACTTTTCTTTGGTCTTTGGTGTCATTTTTATTCCCATTTTCATCTGTCTAGAGCTTTCTGTATGTCGGGTAAAGACTAGCATTTCGGAGAAGAATTTCTCGCCAACAAGAAGCTTTTCTATTAAATATTCCCCTCTGTAATCCACCTCTATCGCTACTTTTACCTGGTCTGGATTAAAAACCTCAGTGCAAAGAAGCTCTAAAAACACCTTTAATTCTTCTATCTGAATTGTATTTGATTTATAAAGACCTACTTGTAGAAGGGAGAAAAAATCAGATTCATCCTCAAAAAATTTCCTATCTTCAATAAGAGCAATTGGTTTGGGTGACACCTTTAGAATATTAACTGCTGTATAGTCACCCCCTCCTCCTCCTGCGGTATCGACTGCAATTACAAATCTTTTATTCTCCCCATCCTCCCAAAGATTGGTTGGATTAAAATTAGGATGCCACTTAAGATCGCTATAATCGACTATTGAATTTTGAAACGGAAGAAGTTCCTTATGAACAAATTCAACTTCGGTCTTTTTTAGTTTTTTAAGTGTATATGAATCAAGGAATAATTTAGAAGAGCTTAAAAATTGATTACCGTACTCCTGATTAAAATCTTCTTCTGATCCTAAGTTTGCAATTTCTTTTCTTTTCCACTCCTCGTCTCTTCCTGGTACTTGCCACCAGTCTACCCTAATTGGGTTAAATTCATTCTCACCGTCTATAGCAGATTTATAAATTTCATAGAACTTATTCATCCCGTTTGGCGTGGATGTAATAATGATCCTTGATATTTTAGATGATGATATGGTAGGATATACAGATTTAAAGAATTGACCTATAAAGTTAGGATTGATGTGTGCAAACTCATCCATGTATAAGAAGTGAACAGTAAAACCAATAGAGGACTGTTTGGTTGTCGTCTTAGCCATTATTCTACATCCGTTATCAAACTTCATGGTCATGACGTTGTACACAAATACACCAGGCTTTAAGAAGAATGGCAGACCCTTCATAATAATCTTGATCTTATCCATTAATTCTGTTGCAGTATCACCAATATTTGCAAGAATCATGGCGTTCTTATCAAAATTGAAAAGAAGATACCAAAGAAGAAATATAGAAGATGTTACCGTCTTACCGCTTTGTCTAGGACTTAAAAATATATTAAATCTGTGTTCCTGGTATTGAGTAAGAATTTGCTCCTGATAATCCCTGAGTGTAATTTTTCTAATTCCCTCATCGGTCATAGCATTACAGTACGTATTAGCAAAATAAGTAACGTCGGAAGCGCATTTTTTAAATTCATCAACTTCCCATTCTGTGTACTCGTATAATATTCCTCCGCGTCTTAATTCAGGATCGTTCTCATGAAATGGATTGTCGACATCTTTGAAGTCTACCCCATTTTCATCAGCATTCTGTATAATTTTATTGACCCTCTCGGTTGTCCAATAATTACTCCCCTGTTGTTTTTCTTCTGCCATAATTAAAATAGATCTTCGTCAAGCTCAATCTTTGTCTCATCCTCTTTCATCTGTTTCAGTTCATCTTCTGGGGTGATAAGATCTTTCATTTTAGGATCGATCAGATTTTTTTCTGGTCCTTCTACTATTTGTGCTTTTTTCACTATAACTTCAGTTTTGATTACACTTTGTAATCCTTCCATTAGGTTTTTATTTCCTCTAACTTTAACTGTTCCTCCTTCTCCGTTTATTCCTGGTATAATAACCGGGTTTCCATTATCGTCTGTCATTAAAGGCTTTTGGGTATTGTCTGAATTTTTAGCCTCTGTATTTAATCCTTTATAGGTCTTTTCCATCTCTGCTAAATAAGCTTGAAATTTTGACGGCATTTGCATCAATTGATTTTGCATTTGCGCAAGTACTTCGAAATTTCTAGCTTGATATTGTCCTCCTGCATCTATTTCGTCTAGCATTTTAGTAACTGCATGTTGTGCGGTTCTTATCTGAAAAGCCATAGTTGATATACTTAAAGCATCAATCTTAGCTCTGAAATGAACATAATCATTCTCGTCTATGATATCGGTATCCATATAGAACTTAATCAAAGAACCTAGAATACTTTTAGATTCTGTTTCGACCTCTGTTTTTAGAGTATCAAAATTCATAACCCTTAGTGGTTTCATTGGTGGAATATCAGGTGATCCTAATCCATCTAATGTTTCGTTATTAAAAATAAGATCCTCAAGCTCTTGTTTTTTCTTCAATGCGTCCTCTTTACTTAGGTTCATTGATTTATTCTTCGCTGGTCTTCTCGGCATAAATTTATCTGTTTTTAGCTATTTTAGGAAGTTTAAGAACAGGCTTAGCATTATCGATAATTATTGCTAATTGAGAATCCCCGACTATGTTTTGATTTAGAATCGCAGATTGCTTTTCTTTTTCAATCATATTTTGGAAAATTCTTAAATTAGTCAAATACAATGGACTTCCCAGTACCTTGTATGCATTATTATCAGTCTTCCAGGTTTCCACCTGATTGCTTTGTTCTATGTCTGATGGTATTTCATACATATATTTTTGTGAAATAAGTCCTTCTTTAAAATGGACCATTCCAAGATCTGATGTTTGTGCATCAGGATTTTCAGGATCGTAAAGCATTTGCCAGACATTCACTGAATATTGTTTAAATATATTAGAGAAATTAAATACAAATCCATACCAATCATCAAGGGTAGGTATAAATTGACCAATAGGTGAATTTGTTCCTGCTCCAAATGGTGATAATATTTCAAGATCATTAACTAGAATTCTAAAAGATCCTGTCTGAACATACTCTGTACTTGTTGTTGATGTATTAGATCCTGCCCAAATCATCTGTATGGATATTCCTTGTCCGTCTTTTCTTCCGTATACTAAATTTCTTGATTGAGCTTTTTGAAATCTCCAGGTAGCTATTGATCCAGTTATAGGAGATCCATTATCTGCAACTTTAAAAGAATATTGATCAGGTATACTTATAATCTTAAATCCTCCAGATCTGGCAGAATCTGCAAGTATAGAAACGTATCCGTCAGCCATTGTTAATTTGTGTGGGGTTGCAGATGAATATGTTATAGTTCCATTACTCTGAACATAAGATGACATTGATAATTTTGCAGAAGGCCTATTTACTAACTTTGTTTTATCTATATAATTTCTTGTTTTAAACCAACAAGTAAATGATAACTCGTCATTCTCGCCTAAGATAGGGAGTGATTTGTACCTGACAGCTTCTTTTTGCTCTTCGGTTTTTGATGATGACTGTGGATCATCATAAAGATACCTTTCTAGATCATAATAGCTGTTAAATACGATCGTATAATTATTATTAAGATCAAATTCAATAATAGGTAGATAATGGTCTATATAAGCTCTAGTAGGATCCTCGTTCCTTCTTTGTGATGAAACAAAGTATTGTTGATTCTTTGTTACTTTCTCTATTTCATCTTGTGTCTCTTCTCCAAATAGATCTTTTGTATTTACCGTGTAATCATGTAATTCTTTTTCTGCAATAGGATTAATAAATTGGGTATTTTGCTTAACCTCATATTTCATCAATTGACACTTAAAGAATACTGGATACAAATTGAAATCACGATGTAGATAAGTAGATTCTATTTGATAAATCCTGTTTGTTAGAGGGAAGAAGATAATATCTCTTTTTCTTGGTGCTGACCCTTTCCCAAATATACTTTCAAAATACTTTCTATCAATATGAACTTCTAAAGGTTGCTCAAATTGAATTCCAAAGGTATCATAGATCGGTTTATTGTCGGGGAAGTTATTTCCAGGGACCATAACTTTAACACATTTCTCAGCAACAACATCAAAAAGACTGTATTCTTTTAATACTACATCCTTACCTCTTCCGTTAGGCTGAATTGAATAATAATTAACTTCATGTCCGAAAAGTTCATTGACTGTTCTACTTAAATCCTGATAGACATTTATTCCTTTATTTACATCATAAGGTTTAAATAATTTATCAGAACAATTTGGATTAAATATTACTGACTTTGTGTAAAGTTCTTTAGAGCAAAGAACAGCAGGTTTTGTTACTAAATCCCTGTAATCTATTTCTTTATACTCAAGATCTAGATCAAAATTTTCTAAAACTATAGGGATATCTAAATTAGTTCCCTCTGGAAGATATGGGCTAAAATCTTCATTAGAATGTGCTGTGAATTTAAATTCAACATAAAACCCTTTAGCAGGATCTAATTCTATTACATCAATATTTTCTTGAACCAATGGCATCCACAGAGACCAATTGCTGTTGTTTACGCTCCATCTAAATTCCTTTAATAAATAACTGGAATTTTCAATTTCTCCTGAGGTTTCTATAATCCACCCTCTAAACTTAGTAACGTCTTTAAATGCGGAATTATAGCTAATTATTCTATAGTTTCCTATGCTCGAAAAAATAATAGGATCTGTCATTGTTCCTATATATCGGTGGAAAAAATCACGGTTCTTATAAGATCGTAATTATCTGATGGTATTTTCAGAAAGTGTGTCTATGCCTTTAAGAATTGCTGAATTATCAGGAGGAACCACTCCAAGCTCTGTTTTAACCTTGATACCACCCTGCATTAGGTTTCCCCTAAATCTTTCCGTTGATGTGTCTATTTGAGGAAGATACGTTTCTGCATTTACTGAAATACTTAATGTTATACCCTCGCCCCTTGTGCTTCCGTAGCTAAAATTGAATTGATTTGGTGTTTTTTCTGGAAATTGATCAGGCAATGATACCTGAACTGGTATTCTAAATCCGTTGTGCTCAAAATAATAAACAAAGTTTTTGAATAAAACCTCAATAACCCTTGCCTGTATTTTCATAGCATCAGTATTGGTGTCCACTTTAATTTTTAAATTAAATGTGGATTCTATAGGTATAGGGGTCAAATATGCTGAATAGGATCTCATTTCAGAGCCTCCTGTATCTTGAACCACCTCTTTTTCGTATGTCCCCCTTACGTATTTGTTTGTTGAAGATGCCGTGTTTATTCTCGAAGTTGTATATTCTAGAATACCCCTTGGTATAACGTCATAATTACCTTCGGCAAATACAGTATTACCGTCACAATCGCCATAATTAAGATAAAAGTCTTGAAGAAAAGATTCATCACCAGCTAAAGAGTAAAAAAATGGAATGTAAATCTCTTGAATTTTTCCTCCGCTAGTTGTTTGAAAATATGTTATTTTTTCGTTTAATGACTTTAACATGCCTATGATCATTCCTCTAAAGAAGATATCATCACTATTGAATTTGTCTAAAAAGTTCATATGGTTATTTTACTGTTCTGCTGTCTTCAACCCTAACATCAACTACGGGTAATTCTGTGTATTTGAAAGAAATTGGTTGATTCTTTTGATTGGTGTATTTAGGATGAATGCTGTCTCTTATACACATCTCCGAGCCCACGAGACAGGCAGAAATCTCGTATGCCGTCTTCTGC
>ENA-OSIY01000912-OSIY01000912.1-marine-metagenome-genome-assembly--contig:-NODE-912-length-16126-cov-6.588448_pt1 | contig 16126 bp, 19 predicted proteins | sample MGYA00237884_ERZ534233 | MGnify/ENA primary metagenome ERZ534233 (study PRJEB26412, sample SAMN06343840) | marine metagenome | isolation source: estuarine water | place: USA: Columbia River Estuary... | reverse complement strand
TTCAAGCAGAAGACGGCATACGAGATTTCTGCCTGTCTCGTGGGCTCGGAGATGTGTATAAGAGACAGACATTACGGTTGAAATTGAAATCATATATATGTTTTGCATTTTTGATGCGGTATATTACGATTGCTCCTTCTTCAATAGGATTAAACACGTTTGCAATATTCTTTTTTATAACAGTGATCAATCCCTTGATGTCATGTTTGTTCAAAGGTTCATCTAGTATAATTCGCAAGTAATGCTTGAATTTATTTTTCATTCTTTATCCTATTATTTTGGTTCAGTCGTATCAGTTGGGGTAGAAGTATCATCAAGTAATGGCATTGGTGCGCTATGTTGAGTTGGTGTAGCACTTATGTATAATCCAAACCATGCAGCCCCTACTCCCACAATAACTGATACCAATCCTGCCTGTTGAGTGTTTGGATCAGTAAGAAGCATGAACCATTCAACTACACGATATAGAAGGTAAATGTAAACTCCTAGAAACAAACGAGGAAACACTCTCCACTTATCAAAATATTCTGGCGCATACCATATAATGTTGATCAACTTTATCATACCAATCTCCTTCAAACTCTCACATGTATTTATCATAGTATATAAACAAAAAGAAAGGGGAGCCTTTCGGCCCCCCTCCCGTATTATTCAGATTTAGCGACTATTATAGCTGAACGTATTCAACTGTTACTAGTGCTGCACCTGCTGATGCTGATGAAACTAGAGAAATTGTTGCACCTGCGGTTGTAGCTGTTGCGAATGGTAGTTCTGCAACGTATGTTCCTACAACGCCTTCTTCAATTTCTGCTGCGGTCATTAGTGTATTTGTGCCATCAGAAATTGAAACAGTTGCGTTATATGCTGATGTTACTTTTACAGTAATACGTGAAACGTAGTATGTGTGACCAGCTACGTTTACGATTGAACCGATTGTGCCAGAAGAAGCCACTGTTGAACGAACAACGAATGAGTTCTTGTTTGCAACTGCTGCATCTGCATAATCTTGCATATCGGCTGTGTAGCCTGAATCTGCTAGGTATGCTGCTACACGACCGTCTAGGTAGTATAGGTTGGTTGAACCTTCTGCTACGTCATCAGTTGTGTGGTTTGCTAGAGATGAAACTTCACCAGTTACATAACCAGTTAGATCACCGATGAATGTTGCAGCAACAAATGTTTCTGCGCCAACAGTCCAACGGTTTGCAGTTTCGTCCCATACTAGTGAAACGTTTGCGTCTGAACCGCGCTCAACTTCAATACCAGCATTTTGAGTTGCTGCACCAGTTGCGTTTGAGTTTAGAACGATTACGTTGTCTGCTAGAGCGATAGTCTCAGTGTTCACAGTTGTAGTTGTGCCATTGACAATTAGGTTGCCAGTGATAGTAACGGTTGAAGCTGTGATGTCGTTTGAGAATAGAGAACCATCTACAGTTACATCGTTGAATGTAACGTCTGAGGTTGTTTCTACTGCCTGACCGATTGAGAACTCACCTGCTGAGTAGTGAACGCCTGTTCCTGCTGATAGGTGAGCACGAACTTCTGCTGCTGATGGACCAGTGTATGTGATTACACCGTCAGCATATGAAAGTGCGCCATCGCCACCATTGTCAACAACTGAGAATAGACCTTTTACATAACCAGCGTGGTTTGTAATGTCAGAAATCTGACCAGTTACGTTACCAGTTAGGTCTGCGTATACGTTATTCGCATATACTTTGTCCCACTCTTTTGAAGCTGAACCTAGATCAAATGATCCAGTTGCGTGTGGAATAATGTCTGAGTTTACTTCTGCGTTGATAACTAGAAGATCAGTTCCCTCGTTGTCGCCAACTGTTAGGTTGCCTGATAGGTCCATGTTAGCGCCGTGGATGTTTGCTGAGAATGTTGCATCGCCAGCTACTGTTAGTGCGCCACCTACTGCTAGGTCGCCTGAAACAGACGCATTACCAGAAGTTGTTAGGTCGCCTGATAGTGCTGCTGAACTACCATTGACGGTTAGTGTTCCGCCGATGATCGCATCACCATTTTCGCGAACTTCAAATAGCTTTGCAGCATCTGAAGCAACAACTTGGAATACGTTTACTTCTGATGAACCTGCCGCTTTTGTAGCTGCTGATGTAACAGTTACTAGTTCGTTTAGGTTGGTTGCACCTTCAACAGTTAGATCACCAGATAGTGTCATGGTATTACCAGAGAACGCTGCTGATACTGTTGCTGATTGTGCTACAGTGATTGAACCGCCGATTGAAACATTACCAGTTACTGATAGGTCGCCAGTGAATGTGCCGTTTGCGAAGGTTACGTTTGAAGTTGTTTCAACCGCTTGACCGATTGAGAACTGTCCATCTGTGTAGTGAACGCCTGTTCCTGCTGATAGGTGAGCACGGATTTCTGCGTCATTTGGACCAGTGTAAGAAATAACACCAGTTGATGAGTTGTATGATAGTGAACCGTCACCACCTAGATCGCTTACGGAAACTGAGTTACGTGCACGAGCGGTTGTGAAGTATAGGTTGGTTGTGCCTTCAGTGATTTCATCTGTGTTATCATGTGCATTGATGTTTGCATCAATGTATGAAGTTAGAGAATCGTTTAGTGATGAAATCTCACCATCAGTGTAATCGTTTGCTGATGCTAGAGTATCTGCGTCACCTTCAATACGTGCGGTTGCTTCTGCTGAAACTGCTGACTGACGGTCAGAGATTTCGGTATCAATGCGGCCATCTAGCGCATCATCTGCATTTGCACGAGTAGTAGCTTCTGATGAAACTGCTGTTTGACGTGCTGATACTTCTGCTGCTAGATCAGAAGTTAGAGTTGCTTCTGCGCCAGTTGCACGTGTTACTTCTGCTGATAGATCAGATGAAATACCTGCTTCTGCTGTTTCTGCGCGATTTTTTTCAGCTAGAACTGCTGCTACGCGATCAGAGATTTCTGTATCAATGCGTCCACCTAGTGCGGTGTCTGCTGCAATACGTGCTGTTGCTTCTGCTGAAACTGCTGTTTGACGATCAGAGATTTCTGTGTCAATACGGCCACCTAGTGCGGTGTCTGCATTTGCACGAGTAGTTGCTTCTGCTGAAACTGCTGACTGACGGTCAGAGATTTCTGTGTCAATACGGCCACCTAGTGCGGTGTCTGCATTTGCACGAGCAGTTGCTTCTGCTGAAACTGCGTTTGCACGAGCGGTTGCTTCTGCTGAAACTGCTGTTTCACGTGCTGTTACTTCTGCTGCTAGATCAGATGTTAGAACACCTTCTGCTGCTTCTGCACGAGCGATTTCGTCTGATAGATCAGATGCGATTGCTGCTTCTGCATTCATTGCACGTGTTTCTTCAGCTTCAATGTTGCCCTGTAGGGTCGCATCGTTTTCAAAACGTGTTGTTGCTTCTGAATCGATGTTGTCTTGTAGAACGCCTTCTGCGTTTTGTGCACGAGTTACTTCTGATGCTAGATCAAATGCGATACCATCTTCTGCGTTTTGTGCACGAGAGATTTCGTCTGATAGGTCAGATGCGATTGCTGCTTCTGCTGCTTCTGCACGAGCGATTTCGTTATCTAGTGCAGTTGTGGCTGCTGCGCCACGTGAGTCAACGTATGCTTTTGACGCTGCGTCATTAGCATTTGCTGGGGTGGTAGCAACGCGAATGTTGTCTAGTGTTGAACCGTCAGCCTGTGTTACTTTGAATACTGAGTTACCAGCATCATAAACAACACGGCCACCAGCTTTACCAAACTGAACGTCAGCGGAAATACCTGATAGACCGAAGTTTTTAATATTAGCCATTAATTGTCTCCTTAAAAAAGCTATAATGGATTAAAAAAGGAAACCTGAATTCCAGATTTCCCCTATTAAACAGTTCTGGGATAAACATCAGAACTATGGAGAGAGTTCTCTCTCTCCATAATAGTATTTATTAAACGCACTAAAAATATAATATTCCGATATTATACATAAGTAACAGTTATTTTTATTTGACCAGTTGTAGAACCATAATGATCCAATGTTGCCAAGATGGTAAGTTCAGTCGCACCGTCATAATGGAAATCTGGTGTTAGATTATATGATCCTGTATTTTCAAGATCAATCATGGCATCACTTACTAACTCAGACGAATTATCTTCGGTTCCTATGTTTAAGGTTGGGACTGATGAGTATCCAACAAATGCCTCAACCACTTCTACTAGAACACTTACAACTCTAGTGTGTGAACTTATTCTACCCATGTCAATAACTTCTGTATCACCACTGACAGATGAAGGCATAGTATACATATGGTGAAGTGAGTTTGCATCAGTCGCCGCACTATCTTGTGTTGCAACCACAATCCATGCTGAACCATTCCAGATATATAGCGCCCATTCATTTTGTCCAGAGTTCAACACATATGCTTGGTCGCCAACTAGAACATTTGACAATGAGTTTCTAGCGGTTATATCAGATACAACTGTTATGCCCGCTTTACGAATGCCTTGCTCAATATCCATTCCAATTGGATATGAACCATTGTGTCCAGATATAATACCAAAGTCTTCGCATGGAGTTCCAATCACATTACTTAGTATGATTTCGCCGCCATCCGCTCTTGTTAGAAGTAAGTTCTTTCCTGTTGTTGCTGGATAAGAAGTTGATAATGCAGATATTGAGTTTGAACCCGCAAATGGATTTCCATTGATGTCATTACTTTGGTTTACTATAGTGATGGAACCCCCCTGTGTCTCTAACATATATAGTTTACCACCAGATGCTCTGACTTGAATATTTGGAATATTGGCTGCAATAATGTCAGCAACCATGTCTTCTGCAATGGCAACGCTTTGGGAATATTCTGCATTTCCCGCTGTGGTAGTAGTGAAGTTTACTGTAACGCCATTGATTGACGCTGCAAATGGCGGATAACCGCCAACCAATCCGTAAACTGCGGTATTGATGGTAGTATCAGATACGACTTCTGTCAACGCATTTGCATTTGTTGCAGTTACTTTATGACCCGATGTATTGTTTATGTTTGTTACTGCGCTTGCAATAGATGTTCCAGTGAATGTAACCATTACTTTGTTTATTTCAATACGGTTTCCCGACAAAGTAGTGGCATTCATTACTGATCCTCTTACTGTGCTTGGAACTGCATCACAGATGTTTAGGAATACTGCGGCACCTGTGACTTCGGTAGTTAGATCGCCAGAACCATCAGTTGACGCATACACAAAATCACCCGCTTTTCCTGGTAGCCCTGGTGAGAGGTCAATAGTGCCATTCATTGGACGTATCATAAATTTATTTGGGCCAGGACCAAGATGAGTTATCGTCCCAATTAGTTTATCTAGGTTTGATGGGGACGAAACTTCATATGCGCCTTCATCCGACATACCAATCACGTCACCAACTTGAAACTCATGGTTTTCTTTTTCTAGAATAAAATGAGCACTTGGGTTTAGATAGTTGAAGCGAGAATTTACGTTTGCATAGAAATCACTTGACACAATTCCTAATGGAAGTGGATCAATCATTGGATCGCCAAACTCATTCAACTCAAATACGACTGCTTGGCCAGGAACTGTGAATATGCCGATACCAGATGCGTTACGGAAAGTGTTATATCTTAGAACGTCTTCCACTACACAAACAACTGTGTCTGCGGTTTTTTGTGTTATGCTTATTATTTGAAGGGCTTTGCCATCAGTTGCGCCAGCTATGAAGTCCCCAACTAGAATGTCAAATGCATCATATCTGAATGGAGTTCTAGTTAAGTGAGAACCATGGGAAATAGTATTCACTGTTAGGGTTAGTTCCCAACGATAAGGTTTAGGTGTTGCACCACCACTCCACCACTTGTCTCCCAATCCATCGTCATATTTCCAATATTCTTTCATGGACATATTGGTCACAGTCACTGGTAAGACTTTTGCAGGAACGTTCAACCCGATTGTATTTGTTTTTATTGTCATTTTTGAATCCTTACGCTAACAGTGTAAATATCACCCAAGCATGGGTAGTTGTTCCGAATTGTCTTGAAGCACCAGTATCTACTTCTGCCAATTTCAGTGTCATTTTAGAAGAGCCAAAATTGCCAAATGCAGTTGGTGCGCCCGCTGTTCCACCACCAGAAATCTTTCTGGTTGTCATGTCAGCGGTAATAGGACTGATGACATATTCGTTTGTTGCACGAACATATCCATAGATCATTGTGTTTGCAGGAGGAATGGAATATCCCGCAAACGTGAATTCAATTATTCCACCAGCCGATGAAATAATATTTGCAGTTATATCACCAGTCAAATCCGAAACACTCTCTACCGATCCATCAGTAGCATAGTTGATTTTTGCATATTCAACGGCAGTCGCAATTGGGCGGTCAACTAAGTCATTATATGAACCAGTAGTAGCAACAGTTGAAAGATCACTGACATTTGCTTTTGTGGAAATCTCAGTTGAGATATTTTCAAAATACGCAGGATCATTATTGATTGCAGAGGCAAGTTCACTTAGGGTGTCCAATGTTTCTGGCGCAAGACCGACGATGTTTGCTAATGATTGATCAACATATGTGATCGTTGCATATTCAGTTGACAGATTTGATGTTGGAGTATATGGTGCAAGTGCGGCAGTAATATCTTGTGCAGTGACAAATGTTGTCAAATCAGGAACGTTCGTTAGTGTATCGTAAGAAATTTCTAAATTTCCAAGATCACTTTGTATCTGGGTCACTGCCTCTGATATTGTGATATATCCGATGTCGTTTGCAAATGAACTCAATCCACTTGGCGTATTGATAAGATTGGTATAATCTTTGCCAATGAAAATATCAAACCCGTTATAGATAAGTTGGTTAGTGTCATCAACACTCAGTGTGTTATCTCCGATGTTGATTGTATTTCCAGAAAGATACAAGTCTTTGAAACGTTGTGTTGGAGAACCAAGGTTTTGTTGAATATCAGTGGCTGGAAGAAAGTCCCATCCTGCATCAAGTGTAATCGTTTGTGCTTCTGAATCAGATGTTATGCCGTCAATACCTAGTATTGATTGACCGTTCCATAATAGATCAGTTCCATTTGACGACAAGGTGTTAGTGTCAAGGTGAATAGATGCGTTTGCAAGAAACACTTCCGACCAACGATTAGTTGCAGAACCAAGTGCTTGAAGACCGCTATCAGTTGGCAAGAACTTCCATCCAGAATCCAACATGATGTTATGACCTGTCTTTTCAATCGTGATGCCTTCTAGATCAGCTTCAACTAGATCAAGATTGATTGAGTTACCTTCGGATATGGTAAGAGTCGTTCCGTTTAGTGATAGAAGTTGTGCAGTGTGAACCCCACCATTGACAGGTGCAGCCGCCATCCATCTATTACCATCATAAACTAGAATATCGCCAACGTTACCAACTATTGTAAGGTTGTCTGATAGAACCGCCGTTCCCTGTAGAGTTTGGGCATAGATGTCATTAAACCTACGAAGTGGAGAACCAATGTCCCACATGTTGTTCATGTCTGGTGCGCTGTGTCCATCTGTGCGAATGAACTTGCCCTCTGTTTCTGACTTTGAATAAACATCCAACTCATTTCTAGCGGCACTCACGTTACCAAGATCAGAAAGATTGTTGTCTATTTCTAGATATGTTCCTTGACCTACCGTTCCAGATAATGATAGTGTTACAGTGGAACCATTGTCTGATACACTGATGCCATTACCGACTGCGAGACTTTTGAATTCAAAATTGTCGTCGGAATCCATCTGTGCGAATATTGCAGTGCCAGTTCCTAGATTGGTTGCGCTTTGTATCATATTGTCATATGTGTTAGATATGACAAGTGCATCTCCGTTATCAACGATAGATATGTTATTTCCAGCGATAAGAGTTTTTAGTTCAAGTTCATTGCCAGTTACGCCATATCCAATGCCTTGACCAATTCCTATATTTGTAACCGTAGTAACAGGAGTAGTGCCAGCACCAGACCCCGAACCGTATGCGTTTACAAATGCATTTTCGCTTGTATCAAATATTAGTATCTGGTCTTGTTCTAGTGTCCCTACTAACTTAAATGTAGGTGAAAATGGTTGTGCGTTTATACTCATTTCCTATACCCCTCAGTAATTCAAATATATTTTTTCAATGTATCCAGCACCAGTTACGTCTGTAATACCGATAGCATCACGATCAAGAATTGCTCGTAAGAATACTAGATTGGCGATGAAAGTAAATCCTTCTACCCCAGTGAATGAAGTGTAATCTTTGTATGGAAGTCCGTTTAGTAGAATGTTGAACCAATCGCCTTCGGTTGGATTAGACGCAAGAGTTCCTTGAATGCGAACTCTACCCTTCAAATCCTGCCCATATATCGCAATGGTATGCAATCCATCGGTGTATCCATAATAACTATCCCCAGGAACGGGAGTTCCAACAAGGTTCAAGTTCACTCCGCTATTACCCATTAGAGTAGTGGTTTTACGTGCCATTGTTTGTTTCCTTATTCTTCTATTTTTTCGGCTTCAACAATAACGCCTTCGCCCAACAGTTCCGTGACTACTTGCTCCAAGGTGGAAACAATTTCGTCAGTGAGAACGCTGGGTGAAAGACTATCGTTATTTTTTGTAATTGTGGAAATTTTTATTAGAAGAATTTCTTCTTTTATTTTTGCCATGTCAATGTCCTCACTTTGTGCTATTCTTATTTATCCTATAAGAATAGAAGTGAGAACACGTCATTTCAGTTCGTCAACAAGAACTGCTCTTTTTACAGAGACTACCATATCTCCGCCGATCATTGATAGGTAACTTGCGGTTGATTCATCATCGCATGTTACAGACATCAACTGATATTGCCAGAATCGTTTTTTGTGAACATCTCGGAGAGAAGGAGATATGAACACCTCTGGATTTGCTGTCGCCAACTCTCGGAATTGAAGAACATCTTTTAGTTCACCATATGACCGCAAACATACTTTATATCTATGGCGTCTGAAATACAAACAAGAACGGATTTCATCTACGGCGTCAAGTTTACTTTTTACCGCAGCATAATCCGCAAAAGCAGGTTCACACACATCAATGATATACGTCTTTATACTTGGGATCGCCATAATCTTGTTGTATGTGGCCTCGTCAGTGATATATATGGTTGTATTGGTGGAGTCATTTCTTACTTTTGCAACAGATGACTTTGATACTTTCTTTCCAACTATACTCGTAATCTGTTCATACACTGCTAGACGATGATCAACTTCTTCCTGTGTGCGAGGATAACTATGAACAACGTATTCCTGATTATAACCATTGTAACGACTATAACCCGATAGTTTTTTGGATGGATTTAGCGCAATTGCTAGATATGGTTCGTGAAATCCACTCAAGATAACTGTCTTGATCCGATAGTTATACTTTCGGTAGAATGGTTTTGTTGCTAAGAGTTTCTTATATTTGTCAAACTTCATATTGAAACACCAGTTCGCTTTCATTGGTTGAGATTGTTACGTTACCACCATTCACCAGATTTCCAAATAGGACTTCTTTTGATAGTGGTTTCTTGATAGTGTCATGAATGACACGTTGTAATGGACGTGCGCCCATGTTAGGTTGATAACCTTTATCGCATAGCCACTCTTTCGCTGATTGGGTGAGAGACACTTTGACATTTTTCTCAGCCAACATACTATTCAATTCATCCATCGCCTTGTCAACAATCATAATGATATGATCTTTGCCTAGGTTCTTAAACTCTACTACGGCATCAAGACGGTTGCGGAATTCAGGACTAAAGAACTTCTCAACTGCAATCTTGCTGGCATCATCGTTTTCAGTGGTGAAACCGATTGCTTGTTTTGAGCGTTGTGCAGCACCTAGGTTAGAAGTCATGATCAAGATGGCATTGCTAAAGTCTGCGGTCTTACCCGTTGAAGAAGTCAGTTTACCATCATCCATCACTTGAAGCAATAGGTTCATGACACTTGGGTGTGCCTTTTCAACTTCGTCCAACAAGATGATACAGTTTGGAGTTTCTTCAACTTCATTGATCAGCTTACCAGACCCCACTCCGCCTTCTGCGTGACCCACATATCCGGGAGGTGCACCAATCAGTTTTGAAACAGAATGGGATTCCATGTATTCTGACATGTCATACTTGCGAAGTTTTACATTCAAATTTTGCGCAAGTTGACGGCATACCTCGGTTTTACCTGTGCCAGTTGGACCGACAAACAGGAATGAACCGATAGGTTTGTTACTTGCTCTCATACCAGCTTTTGCAACAAAGATTGCATCAGTAAGTTGTTGAACTGCTGTATCTTGACCAAAAATCTTGGATTTTATATTGTTCTCAAGATTTGCATAGTTGGTGTTCTGTTTGGCATCAATCATATCAAGAGAAATATTGGCAATCTTTGAGATTGATTTGCGAATTTCAGTTTCAGTGATACGATCAGTTGTCTTGTGTAGTTTGGCTTGAGCACCAGCAACGTCAATAACATCAATCGCACGATCTGGATTGAACTTGTTGAAAATATAACGTTCTGCCAAATCAACCGCCAAGTCAAGTGCGGCGTCATCATATGTTACACCATGGAATGCTTCATAATACTCACGCAATCCACGAAGGATTAGTTTGGTGTCTGCATTGTTTGGTTGATCAATGTTCAATCGCTGGAAGCGGCGTTGTAGTGCACGATCCTTTTCAAAGTTTTCACGATATTCTTCACTGGTAGTTGCTCCGATACAATGCAGCTTTCCACTCGCAAGTAGGGGCTTTAGAAGGTTTGCAATATCAATGTTTGACCCGCCCGCATTACCAGCACCCATAATCATATGGATTTCATCAATGAATAGAATAGAGTTTTCTTTCTTGGAGAGTTGGTCAAAAACGATCTTTGCACGTTCTTCAAACTCACCACGATATTTTGTTCCTGCGACCATTGCAGTAACGTCAAGAGAGTATACCACTTTATTCGTCAGTGTATGTGGAACAGTTCCTTCAACAATCATCAGGGCAAGACCTTCTGCAATGGCAGTTTTACCAACGCCTGGTTCGCCAACGATGATCACGTTGTTCTTTTTGCGTCTTGCAAGGACTTCTGCGACTTCGGTTAGTTCTTCTTTTCTACCGATGATTGGATCAATCAGTCCTTCGGCTGCTTGACGGTTGAGATTGATACAGTAGTCTTCAAATCTGATTTGTTGATTTCCGCCACCTGATGGTGCACCTTGTGGGGCAAGTCCTGCGGCAGAGTTGTGCTCTTGAGTGATAATGTCAATTGCCTTGTTACGGTCGGCACCATGCTTCTTTAGCACATAATATGCATAGGAGTTTTTCTCGCTAAGAAGCGAGATGAAAATGTCACGACATACAAGTTTTGTATTGCCAGAGAAAATGGCTTGTGTTACTGCACGATTGAATACACGATCAAGTGCAAGAGTTTTTCGTGGTTCGCTACCATTTGCGTTTGGAATATCATCACGATCACGTAGGAAAGTTTGAATGTCGTCATGAATAGACGCAACATCAACCTTCATCATATTGATGAATTCAAGAACATCATCTTCTGACAAGATGGAATACAGTAGATGTTCCAATGTTACATATTCATGTCCCAATGAAGTTGCTTTTTGAATTGCACGTTCAATGGAAAGATTTACACGGTCAGGTTGGTTGCTCATTTTTGTCCTTAATTTTTATCAATAACGTTAGGTTTGGTAGGATATTTTCTATTCTGACGGAATCACCCATTCTTGTTTCATACGGAATCAACACCTTGAATGTCTGATCATGCAGTTCAATCATTATTTCTTCTCCCAGACAATCTTTCAGTTCTTTTGGAGATAGACTTATGAATGTTTTCACAACGGTAGTATGTTGCTTTTGCGTTAGTAGTAATTCGTATGCATCTAATATTTTCTTGAACATATCTGGATCGCCGCCTTTATCTGGATGATGTTTTTTTATTAGGGAGTTGAACTTCTTTTTCAACTCAGTTTTGTTGAAATTTGGTGATAAGCCAAACAGTTTGAGTATGTCATTGTTTGGCATTGTGAGCATCTATTATGTCACTGGTTTGGACATAATATCGTTGATACGCCGCGATGATTGATTTTTGCTGTGACACGAGTTCTAATATACTAGCCATATTTAGGCTAACTGCTTTGTATCCATCACTTGTCAGTGCAAACAAAACAACTGGCTTTCCATCTTTTTCTAGTTGAGAAAAAACTTCGCTGGCATTGTCTTTTGTTATGACGATATAATCAACCGCTGCTAGGTCAAGTTTAGAAACCTGTGGAAGAATGAGTGCGGGTTTTTGAATTGGAACCGCAGAATACGTTACTGGTTTTGCGGGAGAGCAAGCACTAAGGATGGTAGTTGGGATTAGCAATATCCCAGCAACTACTATTGATTTCACTTGGTTTCTTCGCATTGATTTCATCCTTCGTGAGTGGACTCCCACTCTCTATTTCAAAACATCTTATCACATCTTGTGTGGCGTTGTCAACAATATTTTCAACCAGTTTCGGTTTTGATTGTGCTAAGTATCCGAGGTCATGTTCACTCAGTTTCTTTTCAAGCAACGACACCCGACTTGAAGCATCAAGAAACTTTTGTTGCACGGCAGCAAACTCAGTTCTCATATTACTTATGTCACTTTGGACTTGAGACAATGCGGCTTCACTGCTTTGCTGTGCTTGTGCCGCCAGTGCTGCATTAGTGCGATAGGTTTGAATTTGGTTTTCGGTATAAGTATAGTATTTCCAAGCACCAAGCAATATTGCAATCATCATCGCGCTCATGATCAAATACTTCTTTATGCTTACTAAAAATGGCAGTATGGACCCCATCATTTATACCTGTATGTTATGCGACCCTTGCTCAAGTCATAGGGTGTCATTTCAATTTTTACTTTATCATACAAAATAACTTTTATGTTATTCGTTCTCATTTTTCCAGAGAGTATCCCTTCTACCTCATGACCGTTATCCAGTTTTACTCTGAAACGTCCATTCGGTAGAACATCAACTACCTGTCCTTCTATTTCGATTGATTCTTCTTTCGCCATTCTTTGATTTGCTTCTCCGTAATTGTTACTTTTGCACCTGTGAAAAAATTCAGGTTCCATTCTTCTATGTTACACAACCTACCAGCGTCCAAAAGTATTTCAAATACAGTGCTCATCATTTCTAGGTTATTTTTTATTTCTATAAACACGATATAAAACCCAGTGTCATCTGGGTTTGGCGAAACTTCGGTATCAATAACCTTGGTAGCGCCCTTTTCTATAAAACTTGCCAAGTCTTGAGCAGGAGATTCATCAGCGACATATAATCCGATTACAGTTACTTCATCAATGCTTCCAGTCTTTGGTTCAAACTCCGCAATACTTACTTCTTTCTTTACCAAAGATTGAAGATCGCCACGTTCAACGCCTTCTTTTATACGTCTACGTTTCATTTATCTGCTCCTTGATTTTCAATATTGGTTTCATCATCCAAGCCGTCATCATATGCCTGATTGAGTTCATCAACATCAACTGTGTCGCCGCCGACATTTATTTTTTCATCAGTAAATTCATCAATGAACTTTCTTGGCATCCATACATCAATCAACCAAATTTTGTGTTTTTTGAGTTTTGGATGATGGTTGGCATCTAAGTCTTCACGAGACTTCACGTCAACTGGAACTTTCAACGTTCCTTTTTTGAATTCTACCTCGCACCCAATCTCAAGCAAACGTCTTGCTCCTGCTGGGTCTGGCATCTTTTTGTATGGATACATAAGTTGAACATACAGCCAATAACGAGACAGGGATGGCCCTTCAACGATTTCGCCATATTTCCAGTTGTCATACACATATAAGCCCTGCTTGTCAAAAACATGTTCAAATTCTATAAGCATGTCAAGCAACGTTCCGTTAGCATCAATATCTCTTAGATTATCTAAGACGTTATCATTTTCTATTTCTGACATTCAAGTTCTCCGTCATTTATAATGTATTTATCCACATCTCTTGATAATAAATAATTCATATGGGAGAAAATTCATGGATGAGAAACCACAAGTAATTCTAAACATTGAAGAAATCTATACTATTCGTGATCGCAAGAAAAGCGAATTAGAGTATTATAACAGACAGTTAGCAGAGTTGCAAGAAAAAATGACATACATTAGAAAAGAGATAATACTCACTGAGACAATAATACGCATTGTTGAGGCAGATAATGTCTTGGATTTGATCAATGGCGAGAGATTTTTACTCACCAAAAAGTAACTTTACGCCAACCTTTGTTCTAAAAAATGATAAGTAATAGTGAGTTGATAGCAACTCAACCTGAAAATCCCATCCCCCAACGGAGGACAAAATATGGCACGAAAAAACCGTGTTGAGAGACGACCACAACGAGTTAGCCAAGATACTCGCTCAAATGAAAATAGTGGCAGTGTAATACCTTTACACAGAAAAACAATCCCAACGATATTGCCCAGAAATGTGGCACAGGAAGATTACCTATACCAACTAGCCGATCCGCATAATAATATAATATTTGCGATTGGACCAGCGGGAACTGGTAAGACCTTGCTATGCACACAGATGGGCGTCAAAGCTTTTATGGAAAGAGAGGTGAAAAAGATTGTTATCACTCGTCCTGCCGTATCGGTTGACGAGCAACATGGATTCTTGCCAGGAGACTTGAATGAAAAAATGGCTCCTTGGACACGACCAATATTTGATATTCTAGAGAAGCATTTCACGGTAGATCAGATTGCAATGATGCTGGAAAACCACATTATTGAAATCGCGCCTTTGGCATATATGCGTGGACGAACATTTGAAGATTCATGGATTATTGCCGACGAAATGCAAAACGCCACAAAATCACAGATGAAAATGCTTCTGACACGTATCGGAAACAATACTAAAATGATAGTTACAGGCGACCTAAAACAACATGATCGCGGATTTTCAGAAAACGGACTTTCAGATTTTATGGACTTGGTAAAACGATACGAAATGGCAAATTTGAAACATATCGCAATTTCAAGATTTGACATGATGGATGTTGAACGACATCCCGCAGTGGTTGAAGTTCTAAAAATATACGGAGAAGACGACTAAAAGATAAAGGGGGCAGTTAGCCCCCTTTATTCATTCTACGATTTTAATGATTGAATCATTTCACTAAGTTCAAGAATTTCTACAAGATCATCTTGATGAAGGTCCATAAACATCTGAATAAACTCATTCATGCATTCGTCTGCATCATTCATTTTTTTGGTTGCATTGGCGGGCATGTTTTAATCAACTCCATTACTTCTGCTGCGGGGATAGGCGAAGATACTAGATCGTTGTTGACATAGATAATATGCCGTATGTTCGAATCTGATATAGTATCAACATTGTTTAGATTTATAAAGGTAGACCCTGTAGGGCCAGCGATCTGTAACCAATACATTCCTGCGATGAGGAGGCAAGCGTTCATCTTACATCCCCATCCATTTTGCACATTCATCCCACCTAGTATTGGTGGTCAAATGTTTCTCAATATAAGCCAAGATCATCTCACGACCATCTTTGCCAACAAACCGCCCGAAAACATATTGCGGCGCAAATGGATCATTCTTCTGAATAGTTGGCATCCACTCTTGTGCATACCGCTTACGATCCAATCCGCTGTCAACAACAGTGTTGTAGTATCGGTCATATCCATCAATCAGTGAGTGCAGACGTTCAGCAAACCGCTTCTCAAAGTCTACAATGCGATCTTTGGTAGCATTCGGCAACAACCCAACCGCATCATCAATCTCTTCATTCAAGATCAAAGAAACAATGTTGCGGTCAAAAGTCACACGATCCAAAGTCTTGTGAATGCGAACATACCAGTCGTTTTTGATTTTGATCATATGACCATCAGCAAAACGAATGATGTCGCCTTCACGATTCTCACGTTCACGAGCCTTGACAATATAATCAGCCAAAGATTCATTCAAAGAACCATACACTGGAACCACAGTGAAGGGAACATCTCCGATGAATTCAAGATATTCACCAGTCAAGTTATCACGAATAGCCAACAGCACCAAGTCTGCTTTTTCGTAAGCCAGCACAATCTGGTTAGTTGGGGCAATATATTCCAAGATCTGTCTCTT
>ENA-OSIY01000911-OSIY01000911.1-marine-metagenome-genome-assembly--contig:-NODE-911-length-16157-cov-9.363060_pt1 | contig 16157 bp, 14 predicted proteins | sample MGYA00237884_ERZ534233 | MGnify/ENA primary metagenome ERZ534233 (study PRJEB26412, sample SAMN06343840) | marine metagenome | isolation source: estuarine water | place: USA: Columbia River Estuary... | reverse complement strand
ACACCTCTCTATTCGTCGGCAGCGTCAGATGTGTATAAGAGACAGGAATTATACAAAGAAAAGTTTTGGGAATGGATGGAAAAGAATAGTGAGCACTTGCAAATTTTACAAGTGTTAGGTGGCGAACCGTTATATCAGAAAGAATTTGAACAATGTTTAGATTTCGTTGACAGAAATCCTAGACCCAATTTGGTATATCGTTCATTCAGTAATTTAAAGCATGATCCTGAAAAGTTTAAAGCAAAGATTCAACGTGTTCAGAATTTGATTGACCAAGGCAAATTAAAACGTATGGAGTTTGTTTGTAGTATTGATTGCTGGGGACCTGAGATTGAGTATGTGCGAGACGGATTGATACTGAAAGACTGGGAACAGAATCTAAACACTTTATTACATTCACCGGGTGTAGGTGTATTAATTCATGCTACACTCACCGCACTAACATTACCTACACTGCATCAATTAATTGAGAAAACAAACGAATGGCGCAAGATTAAAGAAACAGTTGGGATCAACTGGAACACAGTAGTTAGACCGTCAACATTTAATCCATACAATTTTGGTAAATATTTGGCACCGTTTATTGATGCATCAATTCAAGCATTAGAAAATTATAGTAATCCCGTAGAAAGAGAAAAACTACAAACTCATTTAATGGGTATACAACAACAACTATTGACTACTCCTGCAAACAAGAAAGAAGTTAATGATTTTGCTAACTTCTTAGCTGATATAGATAAACGTAGAAATAGAGACTGGCAAGCAATATTTCCTCAGATTGTAGACATAATAAATACTATTAACAAAGAGGAGCTGGATCATGTTCAAGTGGATTAAAAATTTATATTATACCGTCAAAGCAGAAATACGCTATCGCAAACGCATTAAAGAACTACGTAAAAGAGATCCGTTTATCTACAAATGAACAAGTTTTTTGCCAAATTAAATTTATTAGATTCAAACTCACTTAATGATATTTACCGGTTCAGCAATTTAGATAACAGTGATGATAATCAAACATCATGGGTAGCCGAACACTGGGGACATGCAGACTTAAAATATGCTGATGATTGGTTACTAGCCCCGATCAATTATCGTATCAATAAATTTGGATTTAGGGGAGAAGAATTATCCAACAATACTGATATAGCTGCGTTTGGTTGCAGTTTTACATTTGGTACCGGACTATCAGAATCTATGTTATGGCATAATGTATTAGCAAAAAAATTTCATAAATCAAGCATTAATTTTGGATTGCCTGCTAGATCAATTCAATCTATCATAGATATGTTTTTAATCGTATCAAAACATATAAAAATTAAAGATGCTATCTTTTTATTACCTAGTATTTCTAGAATTCAAATAGCAAAAACTCACCCCACTCATAATTTGATTAATCATCTCAATTGCTGTGTTGATGTTTCTTCTGCTTTAAATAAGACTTATGGAATCAATGAAGATACTATCTATCGTGCTATACCAGAAGAAGAAATGTATAAAAATTGTAAAAATCAATTATACTTATTAGATTACATTTCTAAAGATAGAAACGTACAATGTTATGTAGCTTCTTGGGATTCTGAGGTACATCATTTCATTAACCAACTAGATTTTAAATCAGTTATAGTACTCCCTAGATGGGAATCACCTTCATTAGAATATGCAAATGCTGATCTAGCAAGAGACAAACACCATCCTGGACCTGCTCATCACAGGTTGTGGGTTGATAAAATTAAAGACTACATAACATGAACTATGTAGGGATAAGTGCTGGGTTTCATGACGCTGCAATAAGTGTAGTAGATGATCACGGTAATATTTTATTTGCTGGTCATAGCGAACGGTATAGTAAAAAAAAACATGATAAAGATGTGTGCGAAGATTTGTTAACTGATGCACTAAAACATACCAACTCATCATGTATTCAATATCATTACTATGAACGTCCGTGGGTAAAATCATTGAGACAATTGCGTAGTGGTGAAGGCTTTACTTGGCCCACATGGGAAAAGTTATTGGGTTCTGTCTACAACCAAATAGGTAAGCCTAAAATTCATACTCACGGGCATCATCTATGTCATGCGGCTGCAGGATTTCAAACAAGTCCTTTTGAGGATGCTACCATTGTAGTAATTGATGCTATAGGAGAGTTTGACACTATCACTATATGGGATGCATGGTATGATTTGTTGACAGGTAAAGCAGAATACAAAAAAATATGGAGTATGCAATACCCAAATAGTATTGGACTATTCTATTCAGCAATGACTGAAAGAGTTGGGTTGCATCCACTTGATGAAGAATATATTCTCATGGGCATGTCAGCATACGGAGAACCTACTCATGTTGCTAATATGATTAATGAGTTAGTAGATAAAAAAGATATATTAACCTTCAAGCAAAATTTACATACCGGTGTTAGTAAAGATTTCTTACAAGATGCTGATGTAATGGACATTGCTAGTAGCAGTCAACACTTACTTGAGTTTATGCTTACTAGAGTAATGTGGAAAGCTAGAACATTAGGTCTTAGTAGAAACCTAGTATACGGCGGCGGTGTAGCATTGAATTGTTTAGCAAATAGATTGCTGGGGAACTTCTATGAAAATATTTGGATTATGCCTAACCCAGGTGATGCGGGTAATAGTCTTGGTGCGGCATGTCTTGGGTATGGTAGTAAAGTTAATTGGACTGATGCTTTTCTCGGCTATAATATTCCTGGCAAGTATCCTGTTAACGGTTTACTTGATATCTTACTTACTGATGGCATTGTTGGTGTCGCATCAGGAAGAGCAGAGTTTGGTCCGAGAGCACTGGGAAACAGAAGTCTCCTCGCAGATCCAAGAGGGAATGAAATAAAGGATAAAGTAAATGAAATCAAACGCAGACAAAAATTTAGACCATTTGCTCCCGTCATCTTAGAAGAATATGCCCATCAATACTTTGAAATGCCTAAGTATTGGGACAATAGTAGGTATATGCAAGTTATCAGTAATTGCAGGAATCCTGAGTTGTTTCCTGCTATTGTACATTATGACGGGACTAGCCGTGTTCAAACTGTACCAAAAGATGGATCAGGTATTAGAGCGTTATTAGAGAAGTGGCATGTACTTACTGGTTGCCCAATGTTATTAAACACTAGTTTAAATATTCGAGGCAAGCCAATGGTTAACGACCGCAATGATGCTGATAATTTTGAAAAACTATACGGAGTCAAAGTTTTATCATAAGTAAAAGATGCTTAGAGATGTATTTTATTACGGTAATAAACCCAACGTTCATCCAAGAGAAAGATTTGCAACAGATTTATCTAATGCCAAACAACAATGTACTACAAAACATTTTTGGGTAATTAACGAACATTGTAATTATAAAAATTTTGATTGGGATTGGGACTTTGACTTCCTTCCCGATGAAGATGTATGGGCAGAAGAACACAACAATGTATGGCCTAGTCCCTATCAGAAAGATAGCGGTACATGGCTTTGTTCAACTAATATAGATGCAGCAACAATATATCGTGCGGATGTTGAGCCTATCTCATTAAAAGAAGAAATAACAAGCAACTGGAAAATTATTGAATATATTGAAAAAGATAAATTCAATTTCAAATGGCATCCAGATCCAACGGATCCGCCTTATATCTATGTATGGGGTAGTAAATGGTATTCAGGTACAATAATGCCTGTAGTTGAATATCATGTGCTCGGTGCAACTGATAGAAAATATATAACAGATTCTTTAGCATCATTATTACCTATGCCCTGCTTGTTCAATATTATATATGAACCGGCTGAGTTTGACTATAGTTGGAGACCTAATCCAACTGCACCACCATACATATATGTGTTTGGTAACAATCAGTATCCAGCAAGTGTTATGCCAACCATTGAGTTTCATGTTGAGGGTGCAACTGAACGCAAATATGTTGAAAATATCGTACCTAAGCTAGCAACAAGACCTGCAGACTTTGAAGTATTGGAAGATATTGATACAAAAACATTTGACATGTCATGGGTTCCTAATCCAACTGCACCGCCCTACATATATGCTTGGGGTAACCAGTGGAACAAGCCCGAAGATAAAGTTAGTGTTATACGCAAAGTAGAAGGCGCGAACGAATACAAATATATGGAAGATCGTGTAAAACGTAGTCCATGCATGGATAACTGGAATGTTCCACCTAATATAGTTAAAAACAAGTTTGATTTTAGTTGGGAACCTAATCCACATGATCCTCCGTTTATATATCAATTTGGTACACAGTGGCAAAAAACCGGTGGCCCTTGTTATATAGTTGAAGGTGCAACTGAAGTTAAGTACATTGATGCTATAAAAGCAAAAGCATTGGTAACTACAGACAACTGGGTTGTACATGAAGAAGTAATTAACTTTGATTTTAGTTGGCATCCTGATAGTACAGAAGAACCCTATATCTATCAATGGGGTAATAAACATTACAGCAGTGATTTACAGCCCACAATAGAATATATTGTATTTGGCGCAACAGAAATCAAACATATGTCGCAAGATGTTAAGTTAGCAGTAAGTGACAAGTGGATTGAACACTATGATATTGATAAGAATAAGTTTGACATGTCATGGAGACCTGATCCAACAAGCCCACCATACATCTACAAGTGGGGTAATAAACATGTTCCGGTTGAATTAAGAGCAACATTGGAATATGTGGTTGATGGGGCAGCAGAAGTCAAATACATGACAGATTTGATTGAAGTACTGCCAGAATTTGATAGATGGAAAGAAGTACAAGCAATAGATAAATCTAAGTTTGATTTGACTTGGAGACCAGATCCGCGTGAGCCTGATTACATATATGTATGGGGTAACAAATGGATACCTGCTGAATTAAAATCAACAATTGAATACCATGTGCCGAGTGCAACTGAATACAAGTATATGGATGAACTAGTTGTAGTATTGTCTGAGCAAGAACGTTGGGTTGTCACGCAAGAAGTTTCTAATTTTGATATGACATGGAGACCTGACCCACGGGAACCTTCATATATCTATACATGGGGTAATAAGCATATTGATGCCAAGTTAAAACTTACTCTGGAATATTATTGCCCAGGCGCAACTGACCGCAAATACATGGGCAATGTTGAGGTAGAACCTGAGCATGAACGATGGGTAGAATATCAACTAGTTGATAAAACTAAGTTTGATATGACATGGAGACCTGACCCAAGAGAGCCTGATTACATATATGTATGGGGTAACAAATACATTGCAGGTGAATTAGAACCGACAATTGAATATCATGTACCCGGTGCTACTGAGAAGAAATACATGCAAGAACCTGCAGAAGTATTACCTATTTCAAAGCGATGGAAGATTACACAGAATGTAGAGAACTTTGATTTCAGTTGGAGACCTGACCCAAGAGAGCCTGATTTCATATATGTATGGGGTAACAAATACATTGCAGGTGAATTAGAACCGACAATTGAATATCATTGCCCCAATGGTACTGAACGCAAATACATGGGTGAAGTAGATGTTGCACCTGAATGGGACAAGTGGAACATTGTTATACCCGTTGATAAGAGTAGTTTTGATTTTAAATGGAGACCGGACCCAAGAGAGCCTGCGTACATTTATGTATGGGGTAATAAGTACAATGAAGCAGAACGTGAACCAACTGTAGAATACCACTGTTTAGGCTCTACTGAAATTAAGTATATGGATGACAAAGTAGCAACAACATTACCCGACATGCATCGATGGACTACATTAATTCCTGTTGAAAGTTTTGATTACTCTTGGAGACCAGATCCTAAAAGTCCTCCGTATATCTATGTGTTTGGTAACAAGTGGAACGATAGTGCTACTGAACCTACATTAGAATACAAAGTTGATGGTGCGACTGAAATTAAATATGTTAATGACATTGTTGCAACTCCCAAACCAAAACTACAATACTGGAAGATTAGTAATAACGATGACTTAGAAACGTTTGACTTTAGTTGGAGACCTAACCCACATAGCCCACCTCAGATTTATCAATGGGCTGATAACGGCCCTCGCTATACAATGATAGATGCAACAGAAGTTGTGTTTATGGAACACACGGAAGAAACTATTCGTCACATTGTTAAGCGTTATAAAATTAAAACATCACTTGAAGATTTGATTAAAGAACACTCAGAAGAAGTATTTTGGGCTATAAACCCTGACTTGACTTATGATAAGTTTGACTTTAGTTGGAGACCTAACGAAGAAAACTTTAGACACGTTAACGTATTTGGTAACGAATATAGTATGAACACACAAACATACTATGTTAACGCACCTTTATATTTAATGGGTCAACGTGAGTTTAATTACGTTGAAGGTCAAACAGTTGAGATTGACAGTAACTTAAGTATGTTCTATATTGATAGAGGTAATAGTGAAGGTACTGAACGATTCAGTATACTTAAAACAAGATACCCGCAAATTCAAAAAACACGGTACTTAAACAGTTGGGTTGACACAATCAACCGTTGCATTAACAAGTCACAAACTAAATTGTTTTGGGTATTAAACAGCGAGATTGATTACAGTGATTTTGAATTTGACTTTTATCCCAGTCCTTGGCAAGAAAAGATGGTTCATGTGTTTGGCACTCAATGGAGTCATTGGGGAACAACATTCATGGTTAACAAAGAATCGTTCCCTGAAGATACAAAGTATGTAAAAATTATTGAACACCTAAGTGTATTGAACTTTGTTAAGAGTAAGCGTACAAAAGCTAAGAATTGCTTATACCCCATCTATTTAATAGACCATGGAAATCAAGTCGGGGACACCATAAAGGATATTACTGTTACAAAAGTTAAGTACGAACATAGTTATTTACGTACATTTAAGAAACTTTTAGCGACATTACCACAAAAGAACGAACATTACATTTGGGTTTGCTCAAGCATATGTAATTATGAAACTTTTGACTTTAGCTATATATGCGACCCATACGCTAAGGATCAATTACACGTATTTCCTAGTGATAATCAAAAGTTTGGCGATACCTTTTTAATTGATGTAAACAAGTTTAAGTCATTGATTGATGAAATGATTATGATGGAAGACTATGAGAAGGTCAATTACAATCAACATCAAAGAGTAAAACGATTACCCGCACCAGTTATTATTACGAAAGAAGATACACATGTCACTAATATTCATACTGATTTTGATTGGCCTTATGCTACGTTTGTTACAGAAGACAACAATGAATTAGACGTAAATGATAGTGAATCAATTAATTTGTGGACGCCTAATACTAAAAATATTCTTATTACTAGCACTGGTGCAACACGAATTATTGTTCCTAGAGAAGCAAAAGATTATGTAGAGAACGAATTGTATGATTACCCATACATCAGTCGTAGCAAATCTTTAGTTCAATCTAAACCAATGAATATAGTATTCTTAAGTAACGGAGAAATTGGCGCTGACGAGAACTATGAACACTTATTGAATGTGACTAAAAGATTACCCAATCGTGTTGTTAGAGTTGATGGAATACAGGGTCGTGTTGCGGCTTATCATGCAGCAGCAGAAGCAAGCAACACTCCTTGGATGTTTACTGTGTTTGCTAAGTTAAAAGTCAGTAACAAGTTTGATTGGAACTGGCAACCAGATAGATTGCAGTTACCTAAGCATTATGTATTTCATGCATCAAATCCTGTTAATGGATTAGAGTATGGGCATATGGCAATGATTGCGTATAATAAAAAATTAACCCTTGCTAATAAAGGTAAAGGGTTAGACTTTACTATGGATGATGAGCATGAAGTTGTAGAACTCAATAGTGGTATTGCTAACTTTAATACAGACGAATGGAGCACATGGCGTACTGCGTTCCGCGAAGCATTGAAGTTACGGGCAACTGATGACGAAGTAAGCAAGAATAGATTAGAATTTTGGTTAACTGTGGGTTCTGGTAAATTTTCCCAATATAGTATTAACGGTGCTACAGATGCTGTACAATACTATGAAGAGGTCAATGGTGACTTTGAAAAACTAAAACTTAGCTATGACTGGCCATGGTTATATGCATATTTTCAAGCTAAATATAATGATGAAAGTAGATAAAGAAACCATTTATCATTTTACTTGTCAAGAGTGCAAGGGATGGTTTAGTATTGCTACGATGGAAGATTGGAAACCTAAACGGCTATATTGCCCACATTGTGGAAAATTATTTGAGGATATATTATGAAGAAAGTTCTTATTACTGCAATGCTAGTGTCGGCTAGTGCTGATTTGTAATAGATTTTAAAATTATAGAGCGATAAATATGGTATGACAGCCAAAACTTATCGCTCTATATTCATTAGTGATGTACATTTAGGTACTAGGGATTGCCAGGCCGATAAGCTAAACAACTTCCTCAAACACAACACCTGCGACACACTGTATCTTGTAGGGGATATTATCGATGCGTGGAAGATACAACAAAACAACTGGCGATGGAAACAAAACCACACCAACGTGGTACGCCGTGTGCTGGGCCATGCCAAACGTGGAACCCGGGTGATATTCATAGCAGGCAATCATGATGAATTCCTAAGACCCATGATACCATATGGTTTTAGTTTTGGTCTAGTGGAAATACACAATCAAATAGAACACATAGGCGCAGACGGCAAACGGTATCTAGTTATACACGGCGACTTGTTTGATGGAATTACTAGTCTAGCACCGTGGATAGCATTTTTAGGAGATCGAGCATATGATATCATCCTTAGTATCAATAGTAAGTACAATTGGCTACGTCATCGTATGGGTTTCGGTTACTGGAGCCTTAGCCGTTTTCTTAAGTACCGAGTTAAAAAAGCAGTAGACTTTATATTCCAGTTTGAAAAAAATCTAGCCAACTATTGTAAGAAACGTGGATTTGATGGTGTTATATGTGGTCATATACATCACGCTGAGATCAAAGAGATCGACGGTGTGATGTACATGAATGATGGTGACTGGGTTGAATCATGTACAGCACTGGTGGAACACCATGACGGCCGTTGGGAAATAGTCACTTGGACGCAGGAGAACGATAATGTGGATACTGATAATACTGGCAGTGGCAATAAACAATCCAAAAGACATTCCGGGAAGGGTAATGATAGAATTTCCTACCCTCCAGGAGTGCGAGCGATCTCGGTCGACCATGACCAGTTGGTTAAAGTTTGAAAACTTCAAGGTGGTAGCAGAATGCAAGAAACAATAAAATTAAGTGATAAAATATCTATCGTAATTCCCTGCAAGAACGAGGAAAACTACATCCCTTATCTATTAACACATCTACGCAATCAGCTAATAGGTAGTACTAGAATCATCATTGCAGACTGTTCGACAGATAACACTCGAGCTGTTATACAAGCCACCAAAGGTAATTTGAATGTAGAAATCATTGAAGGTGGTCCTGTTAGTATTGCTAAAAATCGTGGCGCAAGACTAACTACCACCCCGTATATACTATTCATTGATGCTGATGTACGTTTCTTTAAAGACACTGTTATCCGTGATGCTGTTGAATTATTTGAACGTAAAAATCTGGACCTCATCGGCCTAAACATCAAGTGCTATGATCAAGACATACGAGCAAAGATTGGGTTTGCGGTATTCAACGGTATCAACCGTGTTCTAAAACATTTCAGCCCATTTGCTGTTGGTGCATTCATGCTGACACGCAGAGATAGGTTTGAAGAATTTGGCGGATTCCCTGAAAACTTGCTGACCAGCGAGGACTACTTCTTGTCCAAAAAATATAGTCCTAGGAAGTTTAGAATTGTCCGCCATCACCTTGGACAAGATTCACGCAGGTTTAAGAAGATGGGCTACCTGGGCATGGGCAAATACCTTGTTAAGAATTTTGTTAATCGAAACAACAAGACATACTGGAACAGTTTAGAACATAACCGATATTGGAGTTGACAAACAAAACAAACAAGTGTATAATATATGAACAATAACAACAAACTTGATACGCTTCAAGAAAATCTAGCTAGAGATTTGGTTCATCTTGAAGAAAATGAATCACTGTCAGAACAGCAGATGGATAGCATAACAGAAGCATATTCTCAAGTGTATGATATTATCACAAAGTTAAAATTTTTATGATAAGTAAGAGTTAAGACTGTATGAAGTAGAAAGAAAAGGATTCAAGACGCCGGGGCAGTGCCGGCCAGGTCCACCAGTAAGCAATCTGAATTTTGTAGAAATACTCGATCAGGTTTGGCATCCCAGGTAAACTCTCCCGCAAGGGACTCGCCCGAATACGCCAAGATTGCTTTCTAATGGGCCTGACACAGGATCGATTGGGTCAAGAGTAATGAAATGGACAGTCCGGCAATGTAGAAGCCGTTAGGATTGAGGGCAAAGTGTAGTCGCTATACCCATAGTATAGAAAGACGCTCTACTTGATCGTAGAAGCAAAAAAGAGAAATGCAAATGACTCACAATATTTGGTTGCAGCTAACGCTTGACGCCAAACGAGGTAGTTATACCTTGTAACCAAAAATAGCAATAGGGACTTCGGTCCCTATTTTTATGGATATTGCTAGGTCCAAGATCCGTCCTCTCTATAATATAAATATATTATATGTTTTTAGCACACATCAATGATATCCCTCAGGGAAGTTGGAAAGTTCTAGAACAATTTCAGTCTAAAAAAACATTGCTAAATGTTGAAGGTAACTTTACATTACAAAGCAATATTTGTACGCATCAAGGTAGTCGTATACGAAAAGGTGCAGGAACAAACCTACATGCAGTTTGTCCATACCATGGCTGGAGTTGGGATAAGAATGGAACACCAAAAGGTAGCGGCACTGTGGGACACAGTACAGGATCCATGCCTTGCAAAAATAATCATCCTTTAACAACAGAGCCTGTATTTGAATGGAGTGGGTTCTTATTCACAGATCCTGTACCATTGGATAGAAATATCGTCGGCGACTATAAATTAGTAGAATATCGACAAGACGTAATTAAATCTAATTATGTTCCAATTATGGATTTATTTTTAGACATAGATCATATACCGTTAGTTCACCCCGGAGTATATGCTAAAATTAATGTACCTAATGTAGAAGAAATAACATGGAAGCGGTGGGATGGTGGAAGCGCACAATATGTCGTCGGGTCAATGACTGAAGAAACAGATTTTACTAAATTTATTAAAGGTAAAGGATTAGCGTACAATGCAATATGGCTAGCACAATATCCAGGAACAATGTTTGAATGGCAACCTGGTGCAGTTTTTGTAATGATTAATGAACCAAAGTCAGACACAGAAACAATTAGTCATATTTTTAAATATAGAGATTTCAATTACCCAGAAGAAAATTGGGCGGTTAATGAACAAGTATGGGAAACTGCGTGGGTCCAAGATAAAGCCCAAGCAGAACATATGGAACCTAGTTGGAGAGACTGTAACCCTTTACATTTAGACCCGGAAAAATGTAACTATAGAAAATGGTTATCACAGCGGAACAATTAACTTGAAAATCAGTTTAAACCAACTTAATCCAAATGGTTTTTGGAACACCCCGTTAGTTGACAGTTACAGCCCGTCTTTCAGAGATTTGGACCTGTTTGATCAGAATGGCTACGATTTAAGTCAACTCGAACAGCAATATAGCAAAGTAAATGAATGTCAGATCCATACTCATAGACATCATCGAGTTGCAATTAAATCAGATTGGTTTATTCAATCTCCCATTATAGTTGGTGCCCATTTAAATCATAGTATGTTACTTGAAAGAAAAGCATATGACGGTTCCGCATTAGTACAACTTAACTCATGGGCCAAAGAGTTGCCCTTACTATATAAAGTTATTGCAATGCGACCCAAATGGGGTTTAGATTTTAGTATGGACTATGTTGATTACGAAGGAAATAGTTTTGAAGTATTGCATTGGGAATGGGACAGTTTTAACTACGATGAAGTAATGTCTATTAAAGAATGTATAGAACCTAAATTATATGCAATCGATTGGGACGATGCCGCCAAGCAATTACTAGTACACAAAGACCAATGGCATCACTTAGATTTTTTCAAACAAAGCGATTATAAATGCAATTTTTTTGGAGTTCCAAAAGAACAATTTAAAATGGTATTATGGCAGTAGTCTTTAAGATAAGTATGTTATGAACATAATTATATACACTCTCGTAGTAACACACATTACTATCATATGCGTTACTCTATTTTTACATAGAGCCCAGGCACATCGCGGAATTGAATTCCACCCCGTACTCAGTCACTTTATGCGAGCCTGGTTATGGTTAACCACAGGCATGGTCACCAAGCAATGGGTAGCTGTACACCGCAAGCATCATAGATTCACTGAGCAAGACGGTGACCCACATAGTCCACACATATACGGTATTTGGCGTGTGTTGTTTAAGGGAGCAGTTTTATATCACTCAGCAAGTAAAGATGCAGTTATGATTGCCACTTACGGACAAGGTACACCCAATGATTGGATGGAACGCAACATATATACTGCTCACAGTCGTCTTGGTATTCTGTTGATGTTAGTTATTGACTTATTGTTATTCGGGCCATGGGGACTAGTAGTATGGGGTATACAAATGATATGGATACCCTTCTGGGCGGCCGGAGTCATAAACGGCATTGGACATTGGATAGGATATCGAAATGGCGAAACTAAAGATCACAGTAGAAACATTGTTCCTTGGGATATTATTGTTGGCGGCGAATGCCTGCATAATAACCATCATTTGGATCCTGCTAACCCTCGACTAAGTCGTCGTTGGTTTGAGTTTGATGCAGGGTGGATGTGGTTAAGTTTATTTAGGTTAGTAAGACTTGCAAAGATAAGATCATGAACAATTATTGTTTCCACGTAGACTGCCCAGTTGAGCCATTTAAGGATCCTATGTTTCCTGCTAACATACTTAAATCTGCAGAATACAAACATACTAAAATTGATAGATTTAGATATATAAATCCTGCGTTATATGAATGGCTAAAAGAAGTAGGCGTTAAAATTAATATGGTTGAAATAATATTTCGACCTGCACATCACGTAGGGGAAATTCATGTTGACAGAGGCCTAGGTGACAAAGTTAAAATGAACTGGATATATGGCCAAGACGATAATAGTATGATGAACTGGTTTGATTTTGATCCTGCATTTCAAACAGTTGCCGGAGTATCAAATGCAAATACACCTTATATTACTTTTCCTGACGACAAATGTCAAGTAATATACTCACATCTAGTTAAGAGCCCCAGTGTTTGCCAAACTGGTGTGCCGCACAATATAACAAACGGATCCAAGTCTAGACTATGTATGAGTTTTGATTTGTTAGACGCAAGTAACATGGAAGGCATAACCTTTCAAAGAGCACAAGAGCTATTTGCTAATTTTTTAAAGTGGGAATAAGTTACTTCGACATCAGCGTGTTGGTAAACTCTAACAGCAAGCGGTGATGTCTATCTTCGTGCCAATGCGGTGCCATCCAACTCCAGCCGTCATACCAAAATTTTTCACTTTCAGGATGACAGCCGATGACCCCTATGTTATTTTGTATAATTGCCATGGGATCGCCATTGGGGTATAACGACCAGATATCGCAAGAGTCAATATTCGGGCCAACCACTGCACACCCGTCATAAAAAAACATGTTCTCTTCTTGGCCTTTCCATAGCACTGATTGACCTTTGGCATGTGGTCTGCGAGTATCTGTATCTGGACGAGTAATATATTGAACAGTATCTACTCCCTCTAAGATATTAAGATAGTGTTTCCCTGCCCAGTAACCGCCCATGCAGATGCCTAGATATTTCCCACCACGTTTAACAAATTGTCTAATTCGTTGTCCATTGTTTGTCAGCAAGTAAGAAAATGTATCTGCATCTCCTACTCCCCCAGGTATTGCAATCATGTCGACGTCGTCAAAGAAGCAATCTTCTAATGTATTTTTTCCGAATATTTTAAAATTATAATGTGGCGAAAGCGCCCTGATGATCCCGTTACCGCTTTGCACAGAACATTTAGGGTCGTGTAAGAATAATGCTATTGTCTTGGCCACTGTGTATTTACCGATATAAATAATTGTCCAATAACCAGTACTAAGAGCCGATTGACTCTTTTTTTAATTTATAAATACTACTATAATGAGACTTCAATTTTTTAATACATTTAATCAACGCTACAGCGAAAATTCGTTTAGACAATATTATAAATCAATATACGGAACAGGCCCCTGTCCAGTTGATAGATTTAATTTACTAGATGACATTGACCCACAACTTATCCAATTTAATAATATTGTTCCGGAACCAATTTATAATTTAACAAATCTCCCACCCAGCAACAGTAGCAGTTGGCGCGATAGATTTTTCTCTTTGTATGACGAAGTAGCAAACGATGTATATGTTAAAGCAAAGGGAAAAAAGATTGCAGTAATGTACAGTGGCGGAATTGACAGCACATCAGTGTTAGTAGCGTTAATGAAACATTTAAAATACAAAGAATTTCTCGACTCTGGTAATTTTGTAGTTTCAATGAGTTCGGGAAGTATTCAAGAGTATCCGGAATTTTTCTACCAACGCATACTTCCTGAAATTCCAATTGTTCCTGTTGATTATAACGCACTGATGTGTGACCCAAACATATTGGTAGTCACAGGAGACAGTGGTGACTATGTTATTGGTAACACCGACACTCCAGTATTTTATCATGAAGGCACCACGGAAATATTAAATAAACCTAAAGAAATTCTTTGGCCATATTTAAATGACATTAATAAAACAGGATTGTTTGTACACTTTTTTAAAGAAATTTGTAAGAAAGCTCCGTTTGATATTGTAAGTGTAAATCAAGCATATTGGTGGATAGGCCAAGCATTTGTACATCAGGGAGAAATGCACTATCCGTTTATATGGTCTAATATCCAAGATTTATCCGAAGTGCCTACGTTTAATAAAGTATATAGATTCTTTTTAAGTCAGCCATTTATGACATTTAGTTTTGAATATGCCAGTGTGGACCCGTACTATACCGACTTTAATAGTGTGCGTCGATTCCCTAAGGAATATATAGTTGATTATACAAAACATGATTCCTATCTGAATAAAATTAAAATCTTCAGTCAACGTTTACTGTGGAGAGAGATATATAAGACTACAGTCTACGAAGACGGCTCATGGGAATTTAAGTCAGATAAAAGAGCAACATGACAACAGCAAAAGCAATCATACCAAAACCAGTCACTACAACAGACACGTACATACGTATGCTGGTGTTTAACCCAACACAACACGTAGTATGGGTTTGTCAAGAACCTTACCCAGTACAAAATATAATCAGGAGAATCCCTGTCTGTGTGGGAGATGTAGATTTTAAATTGTATCACGGCCCAAGCCCTAAACATGAAATACCTTCAGGCTGGTACCATGAGTTTTTAAAATACAATTTAGTTAAGCCAGATGGAACCGAAACATTATCGTTGGCGCCAGTACCAACGGAATATGTAACCCCTATTAGGTTAGTAAGGGCAAAGTGCTATGCGTTAGTAGGCTTATGGAACTTAATTAAAGGTCAGACTGAAAAGCTAGATGTTCATAATAATCCCTTAGTAAGTGAACACGTGACGATAGAAGAAGCCACAATTATATATGCTGATATTTTTAATATACCCAGAGCACAGGCCCGTGTATTAGCACAATTTAAAAAAGACGAGCTAATGAATAGATTAAAAAAATTAAAATTAATAGAATTAGAGATAGAAACAAAAATTGCAAATTGTTTAACTGAAGAACAAGTCATTGAATACTATAAGTTACAAACAATAAGATTGTGCTCTACTCAGCCATTGGATCTCGGATGGATATTAGACCCTAAACTGTAATATTCTACTTATTAGTTTGGTAAATATATTACTAAGATAAAGGATTAGAGTATGTCATTAATAGATTCAGTATTAAATTTAGTAAACAAACAACCAAAAGACCCAGACGCACCAAAGCCACCAGTTGGCTCACGTTCAGAACGTGAAGCAAAATTAAAAGACAAAGCAGGTATGGTTATTTCCGTATTTGCTTTGTTACTAGCAGTTAACGCATGGTACGGCGGCAAGTTATCCAGCACAGTATTAAACAATACACTAGG
>ENA-OSIY01000910-OSIY01000910.1-marine-metagenome-genome-assembly--contig:-NODE-910-length-16164-cov-8.901846_pt1 | contig 16164 bp, 22 predicted proteins | sample MGYA00237884_ERZ534233 | MGnify/ENA primary metagenome ERZ534233 (study PRJEB26412, sample SAMN06343840) | marine metagenome | isolation source: estuarine water | place: USA: Columbia River Estuary... | reverse complement strand
GAGATCTACACCTCTCTATTCGTCGGCAGCGTCAGATGTGTATAAGAGACAGATCTAAAAGGACCAGATGGTAAGGTATTTCTGTTCAAAGGAAACAAGGCTTTCAAGTCAACCTCGTTTACACATATCAGGGGAGCTGGTGCTGGTATTCCAAATGGTGCAGAATGGGAAGATCTTATCGTCTACGCATATAACATCATAAAGGGGTCAAAATCGGACGCTAGCACAGAGGAAGTTGCTATGAAATTTTGGCTAGACTATGGAAAAATTTCAGAAGATATAGCTAGGAACTTCGATAAGAATCTTAAGGCGAAAAGTCTCATACAAACCGGCCGTGGTTTGGGCGAACAAGTAAAACTTGGAAAACAATTAACAACAAGGGAATTGCTACTGATTATTTTGAATAAATACCAAAATGCGGACTAAACGCAAGCGTAAAGAAATTATATGTTTTTTCCAGTATGGAACAACACAAAGAGTTTATGATTTTAGAAAAGAACTTTAATTTTTGAGTTTATGCGTTTTGTGAAGCAAGTAAAATTATATAAAAATGAAGTAATAATGAAAATATGAAACAACAAACATTAGATTTAATAAACGAATTAAAGGAACACGAAGAAGATTTTGAGTGGTATCCCACAAAACAAGAAATGGTGGATTGCATTGCGGAAACATTATCAGAAAATGCACGAGGCGTTTGGCTTGATATAGGTGCGGGGAACGGTGGTTTTTATCAGAAAATGACACAAACACAGCCGCATGCTTTTTGTGATTATGCTATAATTGAGAAGTCGGATATTTTGCGTCGCGAACTTGATAAAATGCTAAAGGGAAATCGTAAAAGCCATATTTTTTATGGTGCAGATTTCCACGAATGCAGTTTATTTGACAAAAAAGTAGATTATATTTTTTGCAACCCTCCATATAGTGAATTTGTTGAATGGACTTGTAAAATAATAGAACAAGGATATTGTGCAAAAGCATTTCTTGTTATTCCGCAAAGATGGGAGGAAAATAATAAAATACAGCAGTTTATAAAACAAAGGGGGTGTTCTTATAAAATACTTGGAAGCTTTGATTTCTTAAATGCAGAGCGACAAGCAAGAGCAAAAATTGATGTAATAGAGTTTGATTTTACAAAAGAATATAAAAATCGTTGGGGTGAAAATGAAACGGGGACTCAAGATCCATTTGTTGACTTCCTAAAAAAAGAATTTAAGTTCACAGAGCCACAAATTCCGCAAGAAGACTTTAAAAGGGAAGAAGTGTTAGAAAGTGAACTTGAGGTAGCAGGAAACCCTATTGAAGCTTATGTGAACGCATACCAAAAGGAATTAATGTCAATGCAAAAGACATATTACACACTAGGGGAGTTGTATCAAGAAAATTCTAAAATTTTCAAAGAATTAAAAATTGATATTGCTATAATCACTACAACACTTCGGGAAAAAATAAAAGCACTTCGTATTTCATATTGGCAACTTTTTATAGATAAGTTTGATAAAATCAATGAACGACTTACATATAATTCAAGAAAGCTGTTGTTTTCAAGTCTTCGTGAAAATGAAAAGCTAGATTTTAGTGTAAGTAATTGTTACGCAATTGTAATATATGCAATTGAAAACGCCAACAAATATTTTGACAAACAAATCATAGATATTTTTGAAAAATTGTCTAATTCGGAAAGCGTAAGATATTACAAATCAAATCAAAAGGTTTATAATGAAGATAATTGGCGTTATAAACAAGAAAAGCCAACGCACTACACACTTGACAAAAGAATTGTTTTTAAAGGTTATTGTAGTCAATTGGAAAAAGACTATGTAAGTGATGATCGCATATTGGGAGATTTAATAGTAATCGCACAAAGTCTGAATTTTAAATTTCGTTGGAGTGATGAATCCATTTATTTACGAGCGGATAAAAGTAAAAATGAAATTTATTTAAACCCAAGTGGTAAAGATGGTAAGTTACAAGATAAAGATTTATTCCTTGAATATCGTTGTTTTAAAAATGGCAATATTCATTTAAGACTCAGTCAAGAATTTATGAAAGCTTTTAATATTGAAGTTGCAAGATTAAAGGGTTGGATTCACAACAAAGAAGACATCGTAAATGAATTTGATTCAGAGCTTGGAATAAGTCCGGAAGATTGTGATAAATACTATAAAACGGTTTATCAAATTGAAGCAGTTCCAAGTCAATTTTTAATTGATATGAAGTAATTCCTTGACTTTCCCAAAAAATGGTTTCAATATCTTTCAAATGGTAAAAGTGGAATAGAGAAAAAGAATACAATGCAGGCAACCGCTTATGCAGTAGATAGAAATTTCGCAAAAGATGTAAATGTTGAAAATAGAAAACAACAACGCTTTTTCAAACAGTTTCGCATTACAAATCACGGTATGGCGTTTTTGATAAAACATAGAAATGAGTATGCAAAATAAGAAATCATATTTTTAAAGCGAGATAAAAATAAAAAATAATATTTTTCCCTTGACTTTTCAAAAAGATAGTTTATAAAGTTGTGTAATTAATATAAAAATACCATGCAAAAACTAAAAAATACCACAAATAATGAAAGAATTTACTACACATGTATGTATCATAATAAATCAAAATATGTTATATTGAATGATAACCCAATATTTTACGGTGAGAAATGTTTAACTGAAACAAGATTTGAAATTTATGATACGCAAGACAATCTTTTGGCAAGATATAATAAATATTGTTTTGAAGATCCATACACACACCAATTTGGCTTAACTTTTGATAAAAATGAACCAATAGAGTTAATGTTTGAAAAAATGAAACAATTATCAAAACAAAATGCCTAAAACTAAAAAAATTTCAAAAGAAAATTACGCAAGAAAAAGAGGCTGGGGAATGCAAACCAGCCCTCTCTCAATCACGACTGCAACAGGACAAGGTTTTGATGAATATTTTAAAATCTTAAACCTTGGCTTAGACAATTCACACGCTGGTTGTCTTGAATATCTAAAAAGGGTTGAAGAGTTAAGACAAATGGGAAAAAAACAATTAATTTAAACAATATATGTCAAAAATAATAACATTCTGCTTCACAAGTGAAAAAGCAAAAAAACTTTACAGCAACGAGCCACCGCAATATGAAACGCCGTTTGCAAGTGGTTTTGATTTAAGGGCAGTTGATTTTGATATTAGCCAGTTCAAGGATTTTAACGAAGATGAAAAAGATGGCGGCTCTTGTTTGTCAAAAGATACGCAACACATAATCACAAATAATGGATATATCATTAATCACAAAGATGGAGATGACGACCACACTTGGAGCGAATTTTTAGAGATATTCAATGTTTATGGTCTTGCATTATATGATGCTGATGATTATGATTGTGAAAATATTGTGGGTTGGGAAATATCCCCACAAGGACGCATCTTAGTAAAAACAGGAATTAGGATTTCAATGCCAATTATGGAAAATGAAATAATGCACTTAGAAATTTGTTCTCGTTCCGGTCTTTCATTAAAAAACGGTGTTTTTGTTTTAAATGCACCAGGAATAGTTGACAATGATTATAGGGGCGAACTTGGTGTGATACTGTATAACGCAGGAAACAAAGCGGTTACAATCAATATTGGCGACCGTATAGCACAAGGCGTTTTCAACCCAGTTCAACAGTGCATTTGGCAAAAAGTTTCGGAAGAGGATTTTGACCAAAACTTTTGCAACACAAAAAGGGGAAGTGGTGGTTTTGGCTCAACAGGAAAATAACTTAATTTAAACAGTATGACAAAAGTTTGGTGCGTGCGTTCACTTAATAACTATAATGGTAAAAAGAAGTACAGTCCCGATTACCATACATCTTATACAATCGGAAAAATACAGTTAGTTGATTATACGCGTGATAGAGCAAGCCACCCAACTACACGCACTATACCACATATTGAGTATGAATTAAACGAAGACTTTAGAAATCGTGGTATAATGTCAAAAGAATTGCCAAGGTATTTAAAATGGTTGCAAAAATATGAATATAATGAATTGATTGCGATTGTAAAAAATGACGATGAATTCGCGGAGTATAGTAAAAAGCTATTGCTTAAGTGCGGTTTCGTAAAATTTGAATTAACAACTTTGGAGGGGTACACCACTTTTCTTTGGCACGCAAAACTTCAAAAGGAATTAAAGCAATTGATTGAGTGGGGAAGGTTGGAAAGTAACACTTGACATTTATATATAACATATTCAAGGTACACTTGCCAGCAGTTTTATTGTTTTCTCTGTTTAGGCTTATCTTCATTAAGCTGTTTTAAGTGTTGCTGGTTTTCATCGGTAGCACTTCCCCTTAGGGGGGTAAGACAAGCAATATTCCCCAAAAACAGTGTTGTAAAATTTCATATTTCACATTAAAAGCTTGACATTTGAGTTTTATTACGATTTTATTACGAAATAGTCGATTTTATTACGATTTTATAAATTTTATTACGAAATAACCAATTCTATTACGAAATATGCAGGATAAAACCAATAAGATAATTCAAATGGATTGTTTGGAATATCTAAGAAGCCTTCCTGATGGGTGTGTTGATTTAGTTTTATTGGATCCACCATACAATATTTCACACGCAAAATGGGATAAGTGGAAGTGTCAAAAAGAATATGTCAACTGGCTTGGTAGTGTATTTTTAGAATGTCAAAGAGTTTTAAAAGATAATGGAAGCTTTTATTTTTGGCATAATGATTTTCAGCAAATGGCAGAATTACAACACTGGATTTCACAAAATACAAGATTTGTTTTTAAATCAATGATTTCCTGGATAAAACCTACTTTTAGAAATATTGCTTGGGAAAATAAACAAGAAGGCAGTAATTTAAGAAGTTGGTTCAATATTCAAGAATACTGTTTGTATTATACTTTTGAAGATGGCAAAATAATATCAATGGACGATTATAATAGGGTTGGGTGTTTTTTGACAATAAAAAAGTATATGTGGGACGAAAGGGAAAAATTAAAACTCACAGAACGAGAGTTATTTTTGTTAATTCACGGATACAATACAAAAAGAAGCAAGATGCACTACTGGAACAAACTGTCTCAATGGCAATTCCCAACTAAAAGAGTCTACAAAAAACTTCAAACAACGGGCTTTTTTCAAAAACCATACGAAGAATTGCGTGCTGAATACGAAGAATTACGACCTCGCTTTAATATTCAAAACGGACACGCTTATAATAATGTTTGGTATTCAAAAGAAGGCAACGGCAATAAAACTTCAAGGAATGGCAAACTCCACACTTGTGAAAAGCCACAAGATTTATTACAGAAAATCATATTAACAAGTAGTAACGAAAATGACATCGTGCTTGATTGCTTCGCTGGAAGCGGTAGCCTAGCTCAGGCGTGCCTTGAAACTAACAGAAACTTCCTTTGTTGCGAACGAGATGAAGGCTATGTAAAAATAGCCAATGACCGCCTTGCAAACTGGAAAGAAGACCTCTTGCGTCAAGATAAGTGGTTAAATGACCGTGGCGTTATGGATTTTGAAAGCGACATTAAGGAGCAAATCAAACAAGAACAAACACAAGGAACTTTAATTTAAAATTTATGCCAAGAAAAGCTAAGGGTCAAGAATTAAACCAAGAGCAGTTAATTGAAATGCAGGCACTGTTTGAAGGCAGTGACTATGGTGGTGTAAAAATTGCAGAAACAATAAACGAACGCCACAATGTCAAAATAACGGAAGGAACTGTGAGACATTATGCAAAAAAAGAAGGGTGGGTTAAGGGTAAGAAAAAAGAATATTACAATGCGAAAAAAGTTGCCAAAGTAACGGAGACGCTGGCAAAAGCAAAAGATGAAGACAGGGAGTATAAATTGATAACAAAGATAAGTAAGCAAGCTGAAAAAGAAGGCGAAAAGGTTGCACTACTTACATTAAAATCTGAATCATTTAAAAGGGAAATAGAGGCAGAATATGCAAAAGGGATATTATTGAGTATTAAAAATCACAATACAGTACAAGAACTAATACAAAGCGGAAAGGTCACGGACACGGAATTTGAGTATGTTGATACAATACAAGGAAAGACTGGTAAGGTTTTACGGAAAACAAGAGCATTACTGCCAAAAGACCTAGGATATGACCAAATTAAGGTTGGGCAAGCATTTGGATTTGCTCAGTTCCCCCAACAGCAAAACAATACACAAATTAACATTGGTGGAGAGGTAGTTGAAAAAGAAACTGAACGGCAACTTGAAAAAGTGAAGAACAGAGCCGATTTTCAAGATTTTGTTGGCAAATTACAAAAGTGATATGGATTATAATAGTTTAATTTTGCGTGAGTATTACAAGGATAACTTTTACGCATTTGTGCAAGATGTCTTTGAACATTATCGTGGCGTGCCATTTAAACCGCATTACACAGTTCAACTTTTATGCGAACATATTGAATACAACATTAAAGGGCATTTTGAGTGGGGAATTTACAATCTACCAAGGGGCTGGGGGAAGTCCGTTATTATAAGTGAATTAGCACCTGCGTGGGCATTATTAAGAGAGCCAGTTGAAAGGGTTGCTTGTTATTCAAAGAAAATGAGTGAGGACGCAAAAGATTGGCACGATAAAACGCATACAGCCCTCACTTGCGACTTTACAAGTACATTTATTGAAAAAAATATTGTTTCAAGTTATAATAAATTCGTTTTACGCACAAATAGAGGCGGTTATAGGCGTGTTGCGTCTTGTCTTGCGTCTTCCGTTGGTTCAGACATTACACTTGCGATTATGGACGATCCACAGGGCGAAGACCATATTACAAGTCAAACAAAAAGAAGTCGCTTGCAGAACTTTTTTTCAAATGGACTTTTAAGAGCCATAAGAACCGTGGATTACTCTGTTATGGATAGTGCAAAAGATATGCAACTTTCATCAATGCAAAAAGAAGAGCTTGAGCAGTATAATATAACGCTTGCACTTGAAAACGAAGTAAGAGATAAGCCAAAAAATGCAAAGGCAAGGTTGATTGTTGTTATGCAAAGGCTATTTCCTAAGGACTTTTGTCACTATATTGAGGAAATGATTGCGGAAATGGAAAGGCAGGGTGTCTCAAAGCCACATACCAAACTTGCAATTCCAGCAATACACGAAGAGCCTAAGATATATGTTTTTCCGAAGTCAAATATCACATACGAAGCACAAGCAAATGAATTTACTCTTGCTTCAACATTAACAGCTCAAACAATACTGCAGGCAAAAGCACAAATGCATTCTTCTTCATTCCAAGCACAAATGCAACAAAGCCCAGTTTCAACGCAAGGGCAATTAATTCACGCAAGTTTTTTCAGTTATTACACACAAGAAGATATCCAAGATATTGCGGAAATGCAAAATGCAATTGATGTAAGTATGTTTATCATCGGAAATCAATACGAATACATAAGTGCTAATTCCGTTGTGTGTTTTTTGAATGATTATGAGCAATACAAAAAAAATACACTTTATAAGTGCTTAAATAGTGGGGATTTACGAAATGCCGAGTTGACCGAAATTGATGGAAGTTCTCACATTATAAAATCACTTGCAAATTTTTCTATAAATACACAGAGCATAAGCTTCAAAGAAAACAAATATTACAAACTGAATAATTCGGAATTTGTAGAAGTGAAGGAATTTTACCGCTATATAATAACAACCGACTTTGCAACAACGGATAATGAAATGTCGGCGGATTATAGTGTTGTTGCCTGCTGGGGAATGAATGAAAATTATGATATTTATTTACTTGATGTTGAAAGAGTGCGGGGCGGTGGCTTGAAGGTTACCAATATGTTTGATAGTTTTATTGAAAGGTGGAGTGGTGGAATTAGTGGTAATAGCTACTTAACTAAGATTTTTATTGAAAATGTTACGGGTTCACAAAGTATTATCCAAGAGTTTCAAAGAAAACACGGAGAAAGATTGATTGAAAAAATTCCGCGCACAAAGAGTAAATTTCCAAGATTCCTTGAGGTTGGTGGTTTTATTGAAAATAAAAAAGTATTTTTACCTCAACAAAATGTATTCATTAAGGGGAAGTCTATTCAAGATATGGTACGAGCGTTAATTGAAGAGTGTGAGAACTTCCGTGAAAATGAAGCAGATTATCAAAATGATGATATGGTTGATGTTTTGTTTGATGCTTGTAATTATGCAAAAACCCCACCAAAAAGACCAATGCTTATGGTCAATGAAGATTGGCAGAGGTATATTATTTAGGATTTATTGCTTAAGTTTATCATTCATCTCTTGAACTTTGTTATATTCAGCTAAACACTCAGCAAATAGTTCGTGTGGCGTTTTCTTTGTTGCAAAAAGTTTTAAATAACTTTCATCAATGTTTGATATTTTTGGGTGTGTTTTACCAGATATAAACTGTGAAATAGCAGAATTAATTGAACCGTGTTTGTTAAGATGTAAAATAAGTTTATATAATTCAAGTGTGAGTTTCATTTATTTATGAAAATGCTATTTTGCAAATCTTGATTACCAACTTTTTATTTGTCAAGGAAAATTTATATTTATAAATCATTTTTTTATATTTATTGTTATAAGGTGCGGAAATTTTATCATTTTTGTTTATATTTATAACATTTATTTTTATATTTATAAAAAAACACTTGACTTTTGGAAAGTTTTTTTTATGATGATAAAGCATAAAATGACATACTTAGGGCATTATGTTTTAGATTTAAGAAAGAGTAAAATTTAACATACAATCTTATGATAAACTTTATAAAAAAAATATTTTGTATTTTTAGCGAACACGCAGATAAAAAAAGAAAGTTGTCAAACGGTATAGTAGGCACGCAAAGTACATCTTGGTCGCAAAGTTGTAAATGTTGTTTTTGCCAGCCCATAAAGTCAAGCAGACCACCAAGCCCATCACAAATGAATAGAGATCTTAAGGAATGTAAAAAAATAAAAAAGTTATAATTCAAAATATGTTTTTCAAAAAGCCCGCTCCCATAAAAGCAAAAGAATCTGAAGAATATCCACGAGAGGCAACTGAAGATGAGTTGAGGAATGAATCGATGTACTCAAGTGAAATAAAGTTGTTTGAAATTTGCGGTGATAGTGTTATATATCACAATACTGCTACGAATCGGATGAAGACTTATACAAAGCGTGAGTTTAAAAATTTCAGCTGGGTCATTGTGGAGTCTAGGTTTGTTATTGGCGGAGTAATCTCCCATTATGAACTTCGGAACGACTACATTCGTAGCATATCAATTTGCTTTTACACAAAAGAAAACGCCGAGAAGTATTTAAGGGCGATTTTGCAATTCACTAAAGATAATATTCCACAAACATACTGCTATTGTGAAAATTTAATTAAAAAATAATATATGTCACTTACACCATTTGGCTCTTCAACGGCACCACGCCCAACAATAGAAATTAGCAACAAACTAAAACAAAGCGTGCGTAGAATACGCATAGTAAATCAAATGCAAGAAGAACAATATAAGGAAGTTCAAACTGAAACAACGGATGTGAAAAAAGACATCACATTTCCTTTATATGGGGAGTATATCTAAATTTCCATACAATAGAAAAAAATGAATTTAATTAAAAAATAATATATGATAATCAATGCTGAGTGTTTGACAAAAAGACAAAAAAGAGTTTTGATGGGAATGTTAAGAAAATTTGAACAACAAACGCTAGGGGAAAACTCACGAAATAGACTTGATTTAATAGATTGTTATATTATAAACGGAAAGCCTATTGCATTTATAATGTACAACAAACATCGAATGATTTACGCACTCTTTGTTAATAAAAAATATCGGCATTATGGCATTGGAAATAAGTTAAGACAACATGCAATTACCGAGTTTAGCATACCAATTGAAACATTTGCGAAAGAAAAATACAAAAGTTATTATGAAAGTCTTGGGTTTGTAATGTGTGAAACACGGAGAGCAACATCAACGCCGCGTAGTTTATCACCAAAAACTCGTAAAAAATATGAACTAAAAGTATTCATAAAACAACCTAACTAACCACATACTCTACTTCACACCGACATCTTGCCGTTTCACTTCTTGGAAGGCTTTCGTGCCTAGGGGTTGGAACTTCATAACCACTAACAAAAAAATTCCCTTGGCCATTTGATTGACTTCCACTTATTGCAAGGTGGTTTTGTCTTGGTTTTGCACCTGCAATAAACTGGCTTTTGTCCCACCAAGTTTTTTTTATACGGTCAATAAGTAACTTCCCCCTTGTGAATGTAAAAGGGCTTGGTTTAGCTACTTCAGTTGCACCACTTTCCTTAATGGCTTGGTATTCCGCATTTCTTATCTCACTTGAAGCCTTACCAGTTCCATATTCGGCGTTTGATTGTGAACGAGTGGGGATTTTCTTTTCAAGTTGATTTTTGAATTTTTTGACTGTTTCGGTTTTTGCGTCTTTTTGTATTTTTTCAAATTGTTTGTCAAGGACTTCAAGGCGTTTTTGTTTTGCCTTGCGTTTTGCAATTTCTGATATAAGCGTTGCACCAGCCAAAAATAGCAATTCATTTCTTAATTTGTTAGTTTCATCTTTTAGCTTGTTAACATTGTCTGTATAGTCTCCTAGTGCGTCATTATAAGCGTTTCCAAAGTATGTTGCTTCCGATTGTATAAATTCATCACTTGCCAACTGCTCCGTCTTGTTATTTACAAGAAGTGTATATAAAATATCAAATTTATTGTTGACCTTGTCTTGTTCTTCTGTTGGAACTTCAACGCTTTTAAGTTCAATTATATGTCTTTTATTGAAGTTGAATTGACTTCTTATTTCAAAACCCATTCCACTTTCCTTTGCATCTTGGAAAATTCTGCGGAATATGTAAATGTAGTCGGGTTTATAGTTTTGGATTATAGTTTGAAAATCCACGCTTCCTGAATTTGTGACAATGTTGATTAAATCATTTCCGATTCTGCGATAAAGTTTATTAAACTCTCGTATATGTCTATTTTCAATTTCTTTTTTTTTTGCGTCAATTTTAAATATGAAACGCTCACCATTTTGCATTTTTACAATGTATTAGGTTTTTTCTCGCCAACAAATCCATCATCTTCAGTTCCGAGTATCTCAAGGTCAGCATAAGAGTCATCAAGTTCGCCAAGTTTTGTGCGTGCCTCTTGCCTTTTTATTATTTGCTTTTCTGCAATCATTAATACTTCCTGCTTTGCTAAGTCTTTATAAAACTGAATCCCTTTGATATCAAAGCCCAAATATATTGATTTTCTTGTAAGTATATCACTGCCAGTGCCAACATATTTAAGCCAGTTTTGTAAGAATGCGTTTAAGTCATCTAAAATCATATCCGTAAATCCCGATATTGTTCCATCGTAAAATTCACGCAATGAAGCTAGTCTATTATTTGAATATTCACTAACACCCTCAATGACATTAGTATTTGCACCTGCGAATGTTGAATATATCATTTGCTTTGTCAATGCTAGTTGCTTTTCAATATCATTTGCATTTTGCACAACTGAGATTTGTTTGACATCGATTTCAATATTTGGGTGATTTGCTAAAAAAACTTTACCATTATTGTTTGTTCCCTTTAATTGTGCTGCAATAGTTTTCATAATTTTTTGCATTTTTTCTTCATCCCTTGTATCGTTACTTATTTTGCCTTCTTCGTTGAGAAATTTGACAGTAATAATTGAACTTGGTCTGCAAGAGTTTTCATAAAATACACGACTTGAATGTATGATATAGTTTTGCCAAAGAATAACATCTTGTATATGCTCCAACGGGCTTTTATATGTTTTTGTCTTGTAATCAAAATTTCCGAAAATAATTGCAATATCATTTCCATTTACGAAGGCACCAAGTTCTTTATTTTTTACAAACTCCCTATTATACTTATATCCCGTACCTATTGTGGAAATATTATAGCTTATAATATCATTATTATTACGATATTGAACGCAATGAGCAACTTCAATATTTTCTATTGATTTTGTCAATCCACCAACTAAGATAATTCCAACTATTCCGTTAGAAATATATGATTTATAAACGCCCTCAACGATGTCGTTCCAGTGCTTTGGTGCTGGGTATGAATTGGGGCGGTTAAGTATGTCTAAAAAGTCTAATGCTGGCTTGTAAATAGTTGGTGCGTCCGTATTATTTTTATCCTTTTGCAGTGCATACAGCTCGCAATCATTTATAATTCTAAGTTGGTTTAAAATAACAGTCTGAATTGCAAAATTTTTATTTATTTCGGCTTCAAGTGAAAGTTTTTGAACGCCACCAATTATTTCGCCAGTATAATTATCACAAAAAGAATAAAAGCCACTTGGAGTCGCTTGGTATGATTTTTTTTCTAACGCGTATTGATTAAACATACTAATATATAAACATTAAACCCAATAAAAAGGCTTTGATTGATTGTGTGTATTGCATTTGTGATTAATTGAAAAGCTTTCGCCTCAAGAAAAGCTCTTTTAGTCGCCATAAAATCAAAATATGTTTTTACCGATAAATAGAATATAGCTATAAAATTTAAAAGTAATACTAAAAATAAACCACTTGGCAACATTGCAAGCGAACCATTGATAAATGGTAATAATCCAATTGAGGAGTAAACCCCTACAATCCAAAGTGAAAGTTTAATAACTTCTTTTGCATTGTCTGTTGGCTTTGTAAACTGTAAAAATGTGCTTTTTATTTTTCCGAACATACGGTTCATTTGTTATGAATAAAAGCTTGACAATTATTTTTTTCTACTTAACATAAAGTAGTTTTTTAAAAAAGCAAGAATTTAATTGCATAAATTGTGCCTGTTTTTAAACCACCAATAGGCGTGGTGAATAACGCAAAAAAAGCCATTCAATGGCGTGAAGAATATCCAAAGGAAACAAGTAGTGCAGGAACGCATTGTCAAATAAAATTCAAAATAATAAATCATTTAGTAGTATGAGTCAAATAGAACACAAACATATTCAGCTTGAAGCAAAAAACTTTGATGAAATCAAAGGAGTTATAAAGGGCTACGGTGTAACTTATGGCAACAAAGACAGGGTTAATGATATAATATTACAAGGTGCATTACAGGAAAGCATAGAAGATTATAATGCAGGTGTTAATGTAAAATATCTTTTTGAGCATCAAGACAGTTTGGAATTAAATTCAAATATTGACAAATTTGAAAGCGATAATATAGGTACACCTATACAAGCTGCGGTAAGTGAGTTTGCAAAAAATAAAATGCCAACACATTTTAAAAGAATTATCGATGGTTTTAAAAGCGGCAAGGCTTTTTTGTCAGTTGGTTTTTTTGTAAAAGACGCTTATGTTATAAGGGGTGGTCAAAAGGTTTACATTGTCAAAGATTCACAAGAAGTTGGCAACAGGTTGTCAGGGGAGACAAGATATTTAGAAAAAATAAAAGTAAGAGAATTTTCATTCACAACTAATCCAGCAAATATGCAAGCAAAAATTTTTGATTTAAAAAGCATTAACCTTCCAAAATACCCTATTGACATTGAAAGCTCTTGGGACGGAACGCAAGCAGAACAAAGATGGAGAGAATACACAAAATCTGTTGAAATGCCAAACACAAATTATAAAAATGGCTTTTTGTACTTTGATGCTGAAAATCAAGATTTATTCGGCTCGTACCATTTACAAGTTGTTGATATTGTTGACGGCGAACCTAAAATAATTGAAAGGGCAGTGTTTGCAGTTTATCAAGCTATGAATGGTGCAAGAAATGGTTTGAAAGTAGTTCCTGAAAATGAAATGCCAAGACTTCAAGGGGCAGTTAATGAGCTATATACAAAGATTAACCGTGTGCGTGTTGCGGAAGGAATGGAAGCGTTGGAGATGCCAAACTTTAAAACTAAAAGTGAGTTTGATATTGCATTGGATAGTATCAAAAATAGAAATATTCCAAATGCAAAAACAAATTTTGAAAGAATGCTTGTTAAGATGAAAAAAGAAGGAAAGCTTTCACTTTCACACTACGAAATTAGAAAACTTGTTGACACGGTTGTTGGCACAGTATGTAAGGCAAAATTGCCAACACAAGAAATTGAAAAAATACTTGACAATCAAAATAATGATGTTAATGAACAAAAATCCGAGCCTCATTTACCCGAGGCTCATTCTCATGACAACCTCATTGAAGAGGTCAAAAATCAAACATTCGCAGATGCTATAAACGCAGTTGCAAAAAACTTTAAAAAATAATTAACTATTCTCAATTAAAATGAGTGAAAATACAAAATCCCCAGAGGTTCTAATGGGTGAAGCATTCGCAAATGCTATTGCTCCAACGCTAGCACAACAAGGCGAGCAAATCAAAGCTTTAACCGAAACTCTAACGGAAACAAAATCCGCAAAAGAGGAGTTGGAAGCAAAATCAAAAGAAATTGAAGCAAAAGCTGAAGCGGAAATAAAATCCGTGAAAGAAGAGTTTCACGCAAGACTTGACGAGATGAATGAAAAAAAATCCGTAAATGTTAGTGGTGCAACGCAAGTTATTGATTACTCTACGCTAAATTATCAAGTTAAGAGCGATGTGGCTAGTTCTTTTTTAGACGGCACGCAATACAATCAAGAGCATGGTCAAAAGGCTTTATTTTTGTACAAAACATTCGCAGAAAAATACCCAGAGCTTTCACAAAAATATAACATACCACAAGTTCTTAATTATATTGAAGAAAAGTCGATTGTTCATAACAGTACCGATGCAAACCTTGGTGGTATTTTAAGAAATGCACCATTCATTCTTGATATGATCGTGCAACAAAGTGGTGAATCTATTATTAGAAAATATGCTACTGTTGCATCGGCGAATACTACAGTAATAGAAATACCTTATTTAATGAAAGAGGGGCAAGCTAAAACTCGTAGTGTTGGTCAGGATTTTGAAGATAATATTGCTGCTAACTTTGCTACTAAAAGCGTGACAGCTGCCGAAGTATATGCACCAGCAACATTTGACATTAATACCTCACTTACAATGTCTGAGAAAATGGGGATGCTTCTTTCACAAGTTGAAAACAACTTGCGTTATAATGTATATGCTAAACTTGATAACTACTATCTAGGTGGGGGTGTTATCACACAAGGTTCTCAAGGCAGAATTGAGTCTATTATACCCGATGCGTCAAATCAATATGAATATCAAAATAACATTGCAGATGCCTCTTACCAAATGCAACTTGGAAAAATTGGATTTGTAAAATCTGGTGCGAATGGAGATGTTACATTTGATAGTCTAAATCGCCTTTCATTATCTTTGCCACAAAATGGTAAAAGAAAAGTGTTTATGTGTCACTCAGCTGTATATGAACGAATCAAAGGGATTAAGGATACTGCTGGTAACCCATATCTATTGAATGGTAACGGTATTAATTTATTTAACCAAGAGATCACAGGTATTAATGGTGCACAAATTGTCATCAATGATAGACTTCCTTTAGATACTGCTATTTATGGTGATATTGCTGGTGGTTATACTATTGTTGACAGCTTTGGTGGCTATAATATGCTTTCTCGCCCAGGCACTAATAATTCTGGTGTAAATAGAATTATTGCCAGAGTGTTCTCAACAGCTATGATTACATCTTACCAAGCATACAGACTTTACAAACTAGTCGATTAATAAAAATTAACTTAATATATAAATATATGCAAACGAATGACGCGCTTTTTAAAGCAAATGATGCACCGCAACTACTAGTTGCGACAATTACAACAAACACAACTACGGCAGGCGTTTCACACGATTTGTCAAATTGTTTTGACCAAATTGTTGCAGTTCCATTGACAGTTTCCGCTTACAGCGGAGCTGGTTCAGTTAAATTATTGCTTCAAGAAATTAAAAATAATCTAGAAAACAATAAAAATATTATTGATAAACTTGACAAAATCAATGTCAGTCTAAATTTATAGTTGTAAACGATATTTGTTTAAGAGAATTTCTACTTCAAACTAATACTGAAAATTGGGCCTAACCCTTGACTATCATTACTAGATTTGTCCATTTTCTTAGTTACTTTATTGTACGTATAAAGCCTACTAACAGTACCGTCTAAATACATTGCGTTGTCACAATTTAAAACATTTTTAAAGAAAGATGCTAATTCGTAAAATGTAGTTGGGGTTTCAGATATAACACAAAATGAT
>ENA-OSIY01000908-OSIY01000908.1-marine-metagenome-genome-assembly--contig:-NODE-908-length-16183-cov-8.584813_pt1 | contig 16183 bp, 28 predicted proteins | sample MGYA00237884_ERZ534233 | MGnify/ENA primary metagenome ERZ534233 (study PRJEB26412, sample SAMN06343840) | marine metagenome | isolation source: estuarine water | place: USA: Columbia River Estuary... | reverse complement strand
GCATACGAGATTTCTGCCTGTCTCGTGGGCTCGGAGATGTGTATAAGAGACAGTCTTTGACCAAAATTCAAACTATGTGTTTGATGGATCTAAATTGCCAGATGCACATAATTGGTGTCGTGAATCTGTAAAAAGTGCCATGGTAGAAAATGAACCAATTGTAGTTGTTTCAAATACATTTACTCAAGAATGGGAAATGGATGCTTACAATCAATTGGCAAAAGAATTTGGCTATATGGTCTTTACTGTTATTGTTGAGAACAGACATGGCGGAGAAAACCAACATGGTGTACCAGCTGAAGCAATTCAAAGAATGAAAGATCGCTTTAACGTTAAATTATAAAAATATGGACGACAAAGAAATAATCATACAAGCAATTGCTCAGCGCATTAAAGAAGAACAAAAGAAACATGAACATAGTATTCCTGATTGGCATGAAATTGCTGCTAGAAAGATCTATGCTTCATTAGATATTAATATGAAAACATCAAAAATGTCCAAAGAAACGTTAGATGAATTCTTTGATTTGCACGATGATGATGATTTTATAGATGGAGATTCTGATAATTGGTGGGAAAAAAACAAACTAGATTAACATGAGCGATTTAGATCTAATAGATGAGCATATTGTTATAAGAGAAACTGTAGGTTATGAGTTTCTAAATGGAGTAGAGGTATGTGATATTCCTGAAGTAATAAAGTTCTTAAAGATAGTGTACAACTATAACAAAATGAAATCAATTGAAAAAAATAAAATATGAAACAAAAACTATATACTGAAGAAGAAGTAGAAAAGATGTTAAGTGCACAACGAGGCAACTGTTACGTTGCTGTACTTTCAGCTACTAAAGACAAAGAAATTGCACAAGCGGCATCAGCAGCACCAGAACCTGGTCAATGGCGAGAAAATTTTGTCAAAATCGACAATAAAAATATCAAAGACGCTATAGAAACTTTAGACGATTTGGGTAAGTTTTTAGATGAGCGAGTTAGTGATTTATACCAAGTTCAAGGTGGTATGCAAGCACGTCATTGCTATATTTTTTACAGAAGTAAAGTTTGGGAAGCTAAAGACCTTTTGAGATCATGATAGAAAAAACAAATTGGCCAGAACCAGTAGCTGAATTAACGAGTTTAGCTGTCAGTGCCTTTAAGGCCGAAGGTTTATTTGAAGAAGAACCAGAATTGCTAGAAGAGTGGTTCTATGAAGCACTTGCAGAAATAGCATTTCCCAAGTTTATTGCTGGCACGGATATGATTTGGTCAGATGATGAAATCGACAATGCTATCACAAGAGGTTTGGCTTATTCAATTACTATCAAATTAAAAGAAGAAGGTTTGATGGATTGGATTGAGAACGAGAATGGAGAACAAATTATCTTTTTGACTGAAAAGGGCAAGAAAGAAGGCGAGAAGTACAAAAAATAAAATGTTCGTAACTTTTTAGATCTGGGTGAATTTATTTTCATCCAGATTTTTTTATGTCAAAAGTTATCAGTATATTTACTGTATAATTAAAAACAAGATGATAAGAAACAAAGAAGAAAAATCAGGACCGATCATTATAGATCTAACAGGACCAGACGGTAATGCGTTTGCTCTTATGGCTTATGCTAAACGATTTGCAACTCAATTGGGTTGGAAAGATAAAGGTGCAGCACTTATCAATGAAATGATGTCTAGTGACTATGAACACCTTTTACAAGTCTTTGATAATGCCTTTGGTGAATTTGTAATCTTAGAACGATAAGCCATGGAGATCTACACATTCCCACCCAGTCTATTTTACGGTGAAGTTTTTGCCATAGTTAAAACTATATCAGGTACTTATGTCTGTCCAGGTTGGCACCCAGTGCCTGAAGGGACTACGAGGGATCAGATTAAGTTCTTCGAAGCAGATAATACGTCTAAAAAACAAGTAGCACCATCAGCTCCTAAAGAGTCCAAACCTAAGCAAGAATGGACAGTAAATGGATCTAAAGCTGGTGTAACTTACATTGTTTCAGATAATAATGGATCTTGGAACTGCACATGTCCATCAAATAGTTTCCATCGAGGTGACTGTAAGCACATTAAGGCTAAAAAAGCAGAATTGTTCGCAACTTCTGAAAAATAAATTTTGGGTTGTCAAAAGTATTTAGTATATTTACTCTATAATTAAAAGATAAACAACATGCAAAACATCAAATCACAAATCGAATCATGGGTAGCTAACGAAGCTCAAGCTACAATCAACAGTTATTACGCTGCTCATCTATCTAGTTTAACTGTCCCTACATTGACTGTTAAATTTGGCGTAAAATATGCTCAAGTTTGGAACGGTACTACTATCTGGGCTTTTATAGCATTATACAATACTCCTGAAAAAGCTGAAGTAGCAGGTGACTTACTTAAACCAGCATCTTGGAGAGCACCAGCTAAACACAGTCGCGGTAACATCTTAGAAGGTACAGCATCTTATGGTCCTTACGGTCCAGCTTACATTAAATAAAATGTTCGCAACTTCTGTAAAATAAATTTTTTACTGTCAAATAAATCACGTATATTTACTCTATAATTAAAAACAAACAGATAATGAAAAATCAAATTAAAAACTTCGACCGTTCAACAGTTAAATCTCTTCGCTCTGAGATTGACGCAGCTTTAGCTACACTTTCTAAAAAGTATGGCATTGAAATCTCAACTGGTAATGCTTCCTTCACTGGATCTAATGTAACTTTTAAAGTTCAAGCAGCAGTTAAAGCATCTAATGGTATTGTAATGACCAAAGAAGCTAGTGATTTTGCTCGATATGCATCTAATCTTTTACCAGGTATTAAGATTGGTGATACAGTTGTTCTTCAAGGTAACGAATATGTTATCGCTGGTTGGAAAACAAGAGCTCAAAAGAATCCGGTTATTGTTACTCGCAATGGTAAATCTTACCGAGTAGCAGCAAGTATGATTAGATTTTCATCTATAAACTCTGTAAAATAATTAATATGACAAAGACACAAGCACTTAGATTAGTAGAAATTACTAGCCAACGTCAAGCTGATAATGGTACAGTTTGTTACTTCGATCCAATCGCTAAATGTACTTACATGAGCTACGAATCCGGTTATGTTCGTCGATCATACGAAACCAAAAACTGGAGAGGTCAAGTTCTTCGTACCATTTATCAAGTCAATAAAACTCGTCAAGCAAAAAGAGTTTCAGAATGGTCAGGATGTGAATACTTTCAAACTGAAAGAATCTTAATTCCATCTCATGAAGATCGTTTGGATCTGATCTGTCGTGCAGCAGTTAATTACCGTCAAACTCTTAAAAAATATGCAAATGCTTAAGAACCTACAAAACTTTGTTAACGAGTCAAACTCGTCAAACTCAAACACAGATAAGTTGAATGTGCTAAAGAAATATGCACACGATGCTGAAATCTGCAAAATACTCGAGTATACATATAATACTTTTAAGCAATATTATGTTACTTCGAAAAACTGTCAAAACCGCAGCGACTTGGTTGCTCCACAAAATATGTATAGCAGCATTTTTGGGCTTTTGGATGACCTTAGTGATCGTAATCTCACTGGCCACGCCGCTATTCAAGCAGTCAATGCGTTTGTTGGCGCACATGCTGAATCCGAGGAATTAATCTGGAACATCTTAGATCGTAATCTTAAGACAAGATCGACTGCATCTATGATTAACACTGCCATCCCTGAGCTTATTCCAACATTTGATGTTGCATTAGCACAAGCTTATGATGAGAAAACAGCCAAAAAAGTTAACTTTAAAGATGGTTGGTATATGAGCCGTAAATTAGATGGTGTACGTTGTATTGCCATTCTAAGAAAGAACGGAGATGTTAACTTTTATTCTCGAGTTGGTAATGAATTTGAAACTCTTGGCAATCTTAAACTAGAACTTACTCGTTTGGCACAAGACATCGTTCTTGATGGTGAAATCTGTATGGTTGATGAGAATGGCAAAGAAGATTTCCAAGGTATTATCAAAGAGATCAAACGCAAAAATCACACTATCAAACGTCCTAAATTCTTGGTCTTTGATGCATTGACTCACACTGAATTTATTGAGAAAATGTCAGGTCGTAAATTCTCTGCTCGTCAAGAATATCTGCAAGGTTGGTTTGAAAACTACAATTCTGAATTAGTTTTGACAGAGAAACTTGAGCAGATCAGAATCGAGAACGAAGAGCAAATGAATGCCTTTATTGCTGAAGGAACCAAAGAAGGTTGGGAAGGTATTATGCTTCGCAAAGATACATTCTACCGAGGTAAACGTACAGCAGATGTTTTAAAGGTTAAACAATTCCATGATGCAGAATACACAGTCGTTGATATTCAAAATGGTCCATTCAGAGTTATTGTTGATGGCAAAGAAGTCGAAGAAGATGTAATGCGTCACGTGGTTGTCGAGCACAAAGGTTATCGAGTTGACGTTGGATCTGGATTTAGCCTTGAACAACGTAGACTTTACAAAGCAAATCCAAATGCTATTCTTGGTAAACAAATCACAGTTCAATATTTTGAAGAGTCATTTAACCAACATGGTGGTATTAGCTTAAGATTCCCAACAGTAAAGGCTGTTTATGAAACAAATCGTAACTTTTAAATATAACTAACATGAAAGAAAAATCAAAACATTTTTTAAACTTCTTTGTCACCTACCTCTTTTGGTTTGGTATGGGTGTAGTAACATTGCAAGCTTTAAATCTAGCAAATTTTTTAATGACATATCCAAACGATATTGCATTTTTTGCTGGACTCTTAATTTACACAATTTGTATCGGTGCAATAGGATACTCAGTTTACACAGTAATCACAAACAATCAAAATAAAAATAAAAATGAAAATTAAAGCAATCGTAGTATTAGTAGCAGTGATCTTTGGATCAATCTTCTTAATTAATTCATGTGAGCGTATTGACGCAGGACACGTAGGTGTAAAAGTTAACATGTATGGATCTGGCAAAGGTGTCGGAGATGTAGCAGAGTGTACAGGATGGGTGTTTTACAATCCATTAACAACAAAGATTTATGAGTTTCCAACGTTCATGCAACACAAAGAGTATAAGAAAATTGAAGAAGTTGACAACTCATTCGTAGTAAACTCTAAAGATGGATCTGAGTTTCATGTTTCACCGATCATTAACTATTCAGTTGAGCGTGAGAAAGTACCTTATATCTTTGCAAAATATCGTAGAGAATTAGCTGACATCGAAGACGGATTCTTAAAGACAACTATTTATGATGCCTTTAGAATGACAGCCAATGCTTATACTGCAGAAGAATTAATCTCAAATCGTCAAATCTTTGAAACAAAAGTAAGAGCTACATTAGATGCTAATTTGTTAAAAGAAGGATTCGTTATTAGTCAGTTGACATCAAACTTAATTTATCCAGAAACATTTAAACGAGCAATTGAAGCAAAAAACAATGCAGTACAAACCGCATTAACAGCTGAAAATCAAGTTAAAACGGCCGAAGCACAAGCTAAAATCAAAGTAGCAACTGCACAAGGTAATGCTGAAGCAATGTTAACTGCAGCAAAAGCAGAAGCAGAGGCAAATAGTTTGAAGCAAAAGACTATTACACCAATGTTATTGCAACTTGAATGGATTAACAAATGGAACGGTAGATTGCCTGAAACTATGTTAGGTGACAAAACAAACGCAATGTTTGGTATTAAATAACCTTAAATAAGAAACAATTTGGAATCCTTGTGTATTAATTACACAAGGATTTTTTTATGTCCTTAATATATAATTTTTGCGGAGAGTGGTTGGATGGAGGGGTGATAATTAATAAATATTTATTTTATGAGAAAAACGATTACCCTTTTGTTTATAATGCTACAATCAGTATTATTTGCACAATATTGTCCAGATTTAGGGCCAGATCAATTTTTACCATGTGGATCTGGATCGACTGTATTAACAGCTAACTTATCTTCATGTGGAACTGGATCTAATCCAAATCAAACAACAAGTTATTCAGTTGCATCAATTCCTTATGTAGCACAGACCAACACAGGAACTCAGTTATTTATGACTGATGATTCTCAGCAAGGACCTTTTGCAATTGGTTTTAACTTTTGCTTTTATGGTCAAACATATAATCAATTCTATGTTGGTTCTAATGGTTGGATTGCTTTTAGTTCACCTCAATCAACAGCGTTTACTTCAAATTCAATTCCTTCAGCAGCAACTGCAGTTCCTAGAAATTGTATCATGGGACCTTGGCAAGATTGGCATCCTGGAATTGGTGGACAAATCAGATACCAAACAAGCGGTGTTGCACCTTGTAGAAAACTAACAGTGAGTTGGACAAATATGCCAATGTTTAGTTGTACAGGAAATCAAGGAACTTTTCATATTGTAATTTATGAATCAACAAACTACATTGAAAATTATATTCAAAACAAACCTGCATGTCTGACATGGCAAGGTGGAACAGCAGTTCAAGGTATTCATAATGTAACAGGAACTGCGGCTGTTACTGTGCCTGGAAGAAACTCAACAGCTTGGACAGCAACTAATGATGCATATAGATATACACCAACTGGGCCAGTAGTTACGCCAGTTTTAACTTGGTATCAAGTTGGAAATCCTATTGCAATAGGAACTGGACCTTCAATTACAGTTACACCACCAGCAATTGGTGCTCAATATACATGTCACTTTGTTTATCCTATTTGTAATACTGGTTGGTCATCATGTAATGCTGGAACTAGCTTAGGACCTGATACAGTATTCGTACAACCTGGACCTCCTAATTTACCACCACCGAATGTATTAACATTTGATCCAACTTGTAATTCTTCATGTGATGGAGCTATTAATGTGGTACCGAACGGTGGAACTGGAATTTCGACAATCTCATGGATCGGTCAACCAAATACATTTACCATAACTAATTTATGTGGTGGCACATATTCTTATACAATTACTGATGCTGCTGGTTGTAATATTTCTGGCTCTGCAACTTTGACTAATCCACCTATTCCAATTATTGGACCTATTGTTTATTCAGATACTATTTGTTACAATTCAAGTAGTGAAACTTATTCAGTACCTTTACAAGCAGGTTACACATATTCATGGAGTTCTATAGGATCTATTACATCGGGTCAAGGAACAGAAACGATAACTACTAATTGGAATGGAATCTCTTCTGGATTTGTACCAGGAGGAGTTCAAGTGACTGGAACAAATTCAGTAGGTTGTGTTAGTTTACCACTTTCAATTGATCTATATGTGTTTAATATTATACCAGTAATAACACCAATCGGACCATTTTGTTCTAATGATGAATTTACGACTTTAAGTGCTACACCAATCGGAGGTATTTTTAGTGGGCCTGGAACTATGGGCAATGATTTTTATCCAGCTTTTGCAGACACGTTAAACAATAATGTAGTTTATACATACACTCAATCAGGTTGTGCATTTGATGATACTATTAATGTTATAGTTTATGAGCAACCTCAAATCACACAGATCACGCCTTACAATGATTTCTTCGAATTATGTGAAGGTGATTCTATTCCAAGCCAGTATTCTGTAGTTTCAACATTGTCAGGAGGATATAATGAATGGACTTTATCTGGATCAACAACTCAATCAACTAACTTTAATATCGCATGGAATTCAGTTGGAATGTTTCCATTGACAGTTGTAAATTGGGTTAATGGTTGTCCTTCTAATCAACAATCTACACTTATCACGATTGTAGAATGTCCGAATACATTGTTCTATATTCCAAACTCATTTACACCAGATGGTGATGAAAACAATAACACATTTAAGTGGACATTTACCAGTGGATTTGATCCTTATAGTTTTAACATAGTTATCTATAATAGATGGGGAGAATGTATCTTTGAAAGCAATGATCCAAACGGAGAATGGGACGGAACTTATGGCAATGTAATGTGTCCTACTGGGATTTATACGTATAAGATCTTCTTCAAGCATATTGGAGATGATGGTAAGCACGAAAGCATTGGCAGTGTTTTACTCTTAAAGTAATAAATGAAACAATTTTTAGATCCTTGTGTAAAAAACTACACAAGGATTTTTTTATGTCAAATCTTTTTAGTATATTAGCAGTATGAATAACAAAAACAAGAAGAAAAACAAGCCAAATGAAAACTTGAACGGTTTAAGTTTTCGACATGTTGCAAGTATAGTTCGACGTATGATGATTACAAAAGATCACGGAGACAAGAACAAGTACACTCGCAAAGACAAATCATGGAAGAAGGATTTGTAGTACCGACTTTAGCTGAAATCTGTAAAGAGGTCAATAAGCACCCCAAAATGGTGCATGGATGCTACATGTTTGGATCTAGAGTCTATGGTACTGCTCGCGAAGGATCAGATTGGGATATTATCTTAATTGCCAATGCACCATCACCTGAAGTAGAATACAAATCAGACAAATTCAATATTCATATTATCGTTCCTGATAAATTTAGAAAGGACGTCAAAGACAATCACATTAGAGCAATCGAATGCTTATTTGCACCTGACTGGGCTCAGATCAAACCATTTGACTGTACATTTGTTTATAAGCCTGAAAGTTTCAGACACAACATATCACATACTGTTTCTAATTCATGGGTCAAGGCCAAAAAGAAATTGGAACAAGGTGACTATTATATTGGCATCAAAAGTTTATTTCATTCATTGAGAATAGCCAAATTTGGGATTCAATTTGCTGAGAACCAAGCAATTGACTTCAGATCAAGCAACTTTATTTGGACCAAGTTAAGTTCAAGAGAATGGACGTGGGAAGAATTAAAAGAGTATTGGCAACCAACGCGTAATGAATTGTTAACAACTTTTAGATCTTTTTGCGAAAAAAAAGCGCAATAAATTTTTTTATGTCAAAAGTTATTAGTATATTTACTCTATAATTAAAAGCAAAACAACATGACAAATTTAATCAAAGTAGGCTACGATTCTCAAACAGGTTTTTACACCTTCAAAACTGGTTTTAATGCTTCAATGGAAGTAAATGGTAAATCTATTGCAGATCCTTTACGTGGTTTTAGAAGTGGCGAACTTATTGTTATCGCTGAAAAACCAGAGTCGATCACATATAAAACTTCAGGTCGTAAATTGATTGGCTATGATAATACAGTAGATATAACGAGACAACTATCAATAGAACAATATAAAGCAATTGAAGCCAAAATTAATTTGACTAGACAGTGGGATGATGATTGTGAAGAATTCACATACTCTACTTTAGAAGATGAGGTTTTTGCTCTAAGATTTGCTAAAACTTACAAGCCTATTTATGAACAAGTTGAAGAAGTTCATAACTTAGAAATTGAGTTCATTGAATATCCTGTAAGTGCTTACAAAAATATTATTCCATTGTATTCTTTAGATGCTGCTAATGTTTTTGAAACAAAATGTAAGTATGTACCAAACAATATTGAAACGTTTTTTGAAGTTTGTGCATCTTTCGGTATTGATAAAAGTCGAATTGATATACCTACACATTCAGGTATACGTTTTGTCAAAATTGATGATAGTTATTTAACTGGAGCTGAAGATGTTGAAAAAACTTCAGGAGCAACCATTATCGGTACTTATGATGAATGTTTAGCAAGAATGAATTCTAACCGTCAAAAATTAGAAGATATGGTTAGTATGCATTTGGCTAAACGATCTCAAAAAGTATTGGACAAAGGCACAGTTGGAGAATTGTTGAAAGAACTTTTAGTCCTTAAAAATAGAGTTTCTGGTCTTGATGTTAAACAAAAGGACTATAGTTCTCAAAGATCTCTTAATGTTAAATTGAATGAATTAATCGAAACATATAAACAATTAGCATAATGAAAAGATACGAAGGAAAAGAAGTTGAAATCAAAGTAGAACCATTCTCATTAGATAATCACTGCATCTTCTATAGAGAAAAGAAGAGATTTAATCTATTTAATTTTTGGAAGCCTTATTGTTATACGTGGAGTTTAGGTTTAAGAGGATCCTCGTTTGATCCAAATCAACCACATTTATTTGACAAATATGAATGGGCCTTAGCAGAAGCTAAAAGATTAAAGAGCAATCCTAAACTAATTGATCAGAATAACGAGAAGAGATGGGAGAAATACAAATATCTTTGTCAAGATTTAGAAGAGTATAGAAAAGAACAAAATCGAAGCATAACTCTTTAAACAATAAATTGTTCGTAACTTTTAAATAAAAAGCTTTCCAGTATCAAAAGAATTTAGTATATTTACAGTATAACTTAAAAACAAAAACAATGACAAAATCAATTATTTTTTTAGTAGTAGCACTTATCGTTGGAGGTATTGCATTTGAGATCTCATCTTATGGTCACGTAAGTACAATTGAAGCCAAAGTTGAAGGCAAAGAAAGAATCACTGAATCTGTTGGAAATAACATTGAATCTTATTATTTGGTCTATACAGACAAAGGAACTTTTAAGCTTGAAGATGACATGTTTAGAGGTAATTTCTACTCTAGCGATGTCTATGGGAAACTTAAACAAGATTCCACGTATAAGTTTAAAACATCAGGTTACCGAATTGGTTTCTTGAGTTCATACCCTAACATTATCGAAGTAAAATAATATGAGAGACCCGGCAAAATATGTGATTATAGATGGTTGTGCAATCATCTTCTCACCAGCAATCCAACACAAAGATATGGTTGGTTACAATGAAAAAGCAACTGGAGCTGGCTTCGTAAGATTTTCAACAGAAGTTGATAGTTGGGGAGAAACAATTATCAAAGCAAATGCTTATGGTACTTCGATCTCATTAGGAGTTTCTTCTCAAGAAGGTGACTCAGAAATTTTAACTCGTCAAATCACTAATACTTATTAATATGCAAAAGAATTATTTCCAATTAGATCTAGTACACTCGATCACATTAACATACGAACGCGAAAGTAGTTACAAATGGTATGCTGAAATACCTGCAAAACCAAAAACATTCTTAGGAATTCAATATGGTATGACTAAAGCTATTCCAGCCGGTTGGTCAGATTATGAAGGTGGCAGATGTCCAGTACCAACGAGTTACTTTGATGGCTATAAATGGTATCGAGTTGACGAAGCCAATAAGAAAATTTACAACAAAGCACATGTAGATATTCGATTCAGCTACAAAGAAGGAATTGGACACAACTTTGATTCAAATCAAGAAGCTCAACAATGGGTCGATGAACTAATAGCTTCTTCTGACAAAAAATTCACAGTAATCATAAACAAATAAAGCTATGAAATTATTAAAGCAACTTATTCTTAATACTGAGGTAACTAAAAACAATAGACGTTATCTAATTGGAGTATTAGAAACAATAAAGAATCAGATTAACTTAAGCGGCCAAAACATTGGAACGATTGGTTATACTACAGATCTTGTAGTAACACTGGCTGACGCAGCATTTACATATTCTAATGCAATTATTGAAAATGACTCGTTATATGCAGACATTGAGATAATCAATACGCCAAAGGGAATCGAGTTAAAGAACATATTTGAAGCAGCGACCGATATTAGATTTAGACCTGCAGGTCAAGCTACATTAGAAGGACCTATGCCAGTAGAAACACATAATCTATTAGATATTCCAAAACACGTATCAGATGATTATAAATTAATCTCTATTGCAGCAATCACAGCATCAGAAGATGCAATAAATTTTTAAATAAACAATTATGAAATTAAATATCAATTCAGTAAGCGCTAGATTGTATAGATGGTTCTATTCAACATCACAAATGCCACAATCTCTTTGTCCATATTTTTGGAAACTAGTCTTGATGTGGGTCTTTATTGTACCTTACACAATCATTTCTTTACCATGTATTTTGATGGATTTAAAGGATCCAGATCATAAAACTACAGGTGAAAGAGCTGGAGTTGGTGCTATTATGTGGTTTATTCTTTCTATGTTATTCTGTATGATGTCATGGATCGGTGTATTCTTTATTGAACCAGTTAAAGATACTTTATGGTTTCACATGTTAGGTGCTGGATTTATTGGCTGGCTAACTGCAATAGTATTAGGTAGTATGCTCGCGATCAAATGGTTTATAGAAAATAGAAGAGAACGGAAATATCGTCGCATAAAGTATGATGAAGATGGTTACCGAATTTGGGAAGAACCTAAAGAGAAACAACCTTCTATTATTACTGAATTCATTAAAGCAAAATACAATAAGTACTGTCCTAAAATTGATTGGGACTATAAAAAATAAAGCTATGGATACCAGAAGAAATGAATTTCTAGAGATGGATGGATTGTATTGGGAATCTGAGTCACATGAGTGGTTTCACGATAAGACCTCTACGCAATATGCTCGAAGTGATAATGGTCTTAATAAAGATGCTCTAAAGAATATCTTCTGTTTTGTTACAAGATGTAAAGAAACTGGAGAATATGATCGAGTAATGATGGACTCTGAAACAAATGAGGTAATATTCGCCACAAAATCATTAGAAGTTATGGCTTTTGAAATTGACAAACTTAAAGTAATGAAACGATTTAAAATATAAACTATGAAACATTTAGCAGTATCCTTAGTATTCGTAGCATTCTTCTCTTTGATTGGAGTTGCATGCTACATAACACAATCAGCGTGGCCTCTATGGGGACTTATACTAACACCATCTTGGTCTTCAAAATCTAATGACGAAGACAATGAGTAAGATTATTTATATGGAACAAACCTTGGCGCTAATTGCCCGACAAGATCCAATGCGAGTAGAAGAAATTATCAAGTCTGGAAAGATTTGTCAAACTGAATCAGGAATCAAATACGTTTTAATACAAGAATAAGATGGCAAATGATATGTTAGAAAAGCTTGAAGCATTCTTAGAGAGTGAAGAAGGTAAGAAGTCGATGGAAGAATGGGCTGCTAAAATTCAACGAGAAGAAGAACATAAAGATCGATGGATTGATCGTATGTGGAATAGAATCAAAGATGACATCGATGGTGCTATAGAACACATGTGCAATTGGTACGAATCAGATAAGTACAGAGATCGTGAATATGGAATGGGATTTGAACCTCGTGAAAGTTTACTTTGGGTCTTATTTGGTTGTGCTGGCAAATACGGTAAAGAATGCACTGATGAGAGTTACGCTAACATGTTCACAGGAGATATGTATTGTTTAGGATCTTATGTTATTCAAGTAATGCATGGTCAAGGATCTGTAATTAGAATCGATAAAATCAAAGAAGATGGGAAAAATTAAAGACCTTTTAAACCAAAAGATTTCATTGAGTGAAATGTGGCAATCATTTGCCCTTGCAACACCATTTTCCTTTTTCAAAAAGAAGAAAGAAGAGACTAGAGATTTAGGTCCTTTGATTACTTACAAAACTGCCGATGTTGTTAAATTATGCGTAAGTAAAGATATAACAGGCTTTGAGAAGTTGTATCCAAATAGTAAAGGTGGTTTTGAACATGAGATGATTAAAAAAGCCATGGTCAATGAAATAGTTGAGCACTTGGTAAAATCAGATCTGATTAATTGGTACAAATCAAATGGTGATGATTTTGGCTTTCCAAACACTCAACTTAAAGCTGAAATCTGGGTAGCAAAGAAATAATGTTCGTAACTTTATTTTTTACTGTCAAAAGAAACGTGTATATTAGCTCTATAATTAAAACAAATGAACAAAGCAACATTAGATAAGTACGTAGAAGAAGGTTGGTTGATTCGTCAGTCACACCCTACTTTGCCATTGTCGATCTACAATTACTCTCAATCTACACAGTATGAGAAGCATTGGGATGAAGTTACTTTGTCTTGTCGTGGAGTTATTACCGATGATGAAACTGGTAAGATTATCATTAAGCCATTTCCAAAGTTCTTTAACTATGAAGAATTACCAATTGATAATATTCCGTGGTTAACTTCTGACTATGTTTATGTTCAAGACAAAATGGATGGATCCTTAGGTATCTTGTTCAATTTTGATGGAGAATGGATCTTATCAACTCGTGGATCATTCACATCAGATCAAGCCATCAAGGGTTTAGAGATCTTAAAGGCTAAATATATCTTAGATGCTTTCGATCCTTCAATTGCTTATATGTGTGAGATTATTTACCCAGAAAACAGAATTGTAGTTGATTATGGTAAAGAAAAGATTGTATTCTTAGGTGCAGTCTTAAACCGAACTTACAATTGGGAACCATCAAAAGACGATGAATTACATTGGACTATAGCATTAGCTTTTTTAAAATCAGCTGGTGTTAAAAAGTCAGATCTTGTCAAAACTACTCAAATCTTTGATTTGGGTCCAGAATTATACTCAACTTTAAAGGCTTTGAACAAAGCCAACGAAGAAGGTTACGTCTTACGTTTCTTTCCTTCTAACTTAAGGGTTAAAATCAAGTTTGAGGATTACTGTACTTTGCACCGAATCTTAACTAATGTTTCTTCATACGATATTTGGGAAAACTTAATGAAGTTTGGTAAATTGCCAGAGCAAATGCTTAATGATGTACCAGATGAATTTTATGATTGGGTTCATGCAACTCAAACTAAAATCATGGCTGATTTTAAACAAGTAATGCACCAACATGCTGCAGTTTGCTCTTCGATCTTGAGAGATGGTATGTTGACTCAAAAGGAATTTGCTGAACGAGTTTTAGCAATAGAAGATATTAATCATGGTATCATTTTTGGAATTGCAAATGGCAAAGATGTGAGTGAAAAGGCCTGGAAAATGGTTAAGCCAACATATAGCAAACCTTTTTTAAATAAATTTGAAACAAAAGAAAACTAAGCAATATAACTATCAAATCAAATAAATTATGAAATTCGTAGACGCTTTAAGACAAGAAGACATGCTAACCGAAAACGGTATGGCAACTAACTCAAGTTCATTGAATGCTTGTGTAGATTTATTCTTTAACATCGGTGCCATGAGAGGCCAAGACAAACAACGTTTGATCGCAACATTCTCAAAGGCATTTAATGAAGATCCTAGACGTGCGATGAAATTATTGTTTTGGGCACGTGATGTAAGAGGTGGTGCTGGAGAACGTCAAGTTTTCAAAGACATTATAGCTTATTTGGCAGAAGACCATGATTTGGCACTTAAACCAAATGTTCACTTAATTTCTGAATACGGAAGATGGGATGACTTATTAACTTTAGTAGGAACTCGTCTTGAAAATGAAGCATTAACAGCAATCTCAGATGCTATCAAAACAGAAAACGGATTGTGTGCTAAATGGATGCCACGTAAAGGCGTAAATGCTGAGAAGCTACGTAACTTTATGAAGATGTCACCAAAACAATATCGTAAAACATTGGTTAATTTGACTAATGTTGTTGAAACTAAAATGTGTGCTAAGGAATGGGATTCAATTGAATTCGGTAAATTGCCATCAGTAGCTTCAGCAAGATACCAAAAAGCCTTTGGTAAAAATGCATACGAAAGTTATTCAGCTTATATCCAATCATTAGTGAAAGGTGAAGCTAAAATCAATGCAGGTGCAGTGTATCCTTATGACATTACTAAGTCATTGACTCATGGTAACGCATCAGTTGCAAACGAACAATGGAAAGCCCTTCCTAATTATTTAGAAGGAGCAAATGATATGATTTTACCAGTTGTGGATACATCAGGTTCTATGTCTTGCCCAGCAGGAGGTAGCAAAACTGTAACATGTATGGATGTTGCAATCTCATTAGGTCTTTATATTTCTGAAAGAAATGAAGGTCCTTTCAAAGATGCATTCATCACATTCTCTGACAGTCCACAATTACAAGTATTAAGTGGTTCATTAAAAGATCGCTACGCACAGATGTCACGTTCCGATTGGGGAATGAGTACAAATCTCGAGGCAACTTTTAAATTGATCTTAGATCAAGCCACTAAACATAATTTGTCTCAAGATGAGATGCCAACTAAGATTCTTATCTTATCAGATATGGAATTTAATTCGGCAACATGTGCTAGAGGTTATGGAAGTAACCGAACTGAAGGTTGGAATCCAACTGCTCAGCAAATGATTGAGAAGATGTATGATGCAGCAGGTTTCACAATGCCTCAGATCGTTTATTGGAACATTCAATCCAGAAATGGTGGTGTGCCAGTAGCATTTGACAAACAAGGCACTGCATTAGTAAGTGGATTCTCACCAGCAATTATGACAAGTTTACTTGGAGG
>ENA-OSIY01000907-OSIY01000907.1-marine-metagenome-genome-assembly--contig:-NODE-907-length-16194-cov-8.609729_pt1 | contig 16194 bp, 20 predicted proteins | sample MGYA00237884_ERZ534233 | MGnify/ENA primary metagenome ERZ534233 (study PRJEB26412, sample SAMN06343840) | marine metagenome | isolation source: estuarine water | place: USA: Columbia River Estuary... | reverse complement strand
GCCCAAGGAAGGTCGTCAGTCGGTAACTGCTCTTTATCATCTGTATGATAACCAAGAATACGCAGTTTTACTCGACCAATACGCATTGGATCGTCACGATCTTCGACACATCCGAAGAACCAATAAAAGTTTGAATCATTATTTGAAAAGAAATTATCTGTCATTTTTTATCTCACGAAATATAGGGAGCAGGGTCAACATGTGTTCCATTCAAAAGAACCTCAAAGTGTAAGTGCGGACCTGTAACGACTTCTGGTCCAGGGGTGCTATTGACTTTCATGATTGCTGTACCTGCTTTAACTGTTTGCCCCTCTTTTACTAGTCTAGAACCTTTTACTCCATGTGCATATCTTGTTTGATAACCACCATCATGATCAATATAAATTGCCTCACCGTAAGAGGAACTAACGTATGATCTTGTAACTTTACCATCCTTAGCTGCATAAATTACACTTCCTGTTGTCAGTGCAAGATCAATACCTTTGTGCCCAGATGAACCCTTTGCACTCGGTTGCTTCCTTGGTCCAAATTTACTAGAAACTTTTCCTTGTTTACCAGTCGGGTGAGTCCATCCCTTTGTGTTTACTGGACCAGGAGATGCTGGTGGTGTACCATTTTGTTCTTGTTGTGCCTCGGTATCATCCGCAGCAGGAGGAGTTGGGTTTGGTGCACGAGCGATCGATTGGAACGACGTGTGGAACGAATCCTTAGCAATTTCCAAAATCATATTGTGTGCAACTGGAGAAATCTTATGATGAATAGCAGTGATCATCCAAACACCAGAAATGAAAGGATCCCATTGGTTTTTCGGATCTGATTTATCTGCACCATCTCCAACTTTAGGATATTTGAAATTGATAATCTTCCCAACTTCAGCATCCGTTCTTCCAGGAACCGTGATATGCATACGCAATCCAGAGATATCTTCAAGAACACTTTGACGCATACCCAACCATTTATCTGGCGCATAATCTAGCATCTCATCGTCACTTGTAGTGAGAACCTTTCTATGCACAGGACGGAAGAAACGCTTAGACAATGCAGAACGAGTTACGTTCGCAGGATATGTCATATTATCCTTTGCTTTCTCATCAAATACTGCTGTACCATTTTCAACTCGGTAATTTTCCATATGAATAATATCAGGATATGAATATGAATAATCATGTGGTCTATTAGTTGCTTCTTTAATCATAATGTCAAAAACTGTAGTAGTACTGGCAAATCTTCCATTGTCTTGAGACTTCAAAATATCGATCTGTTCACTAAAACGAATATCAGATACAGTACTGAATCCCTTGTCCAATCCAGGTTTCACCGTGTGTAATGTTTCGTCATCTTTTAATTCAATTGTAGGATCAACAGGTTTTGGTAAAAACACATATTCTGCATATATGGAACTAAGATCTAACTGACTTTTGATTAAATTGTCAATAGAAGTAAAGTAAAATCCCATCTTCGTTTCATAGAATAAGAAACTGGGACCCTTTTGTTTTGCACCGATAGATCTCTGCGCAACATAATTTAAACACTGAAATGGAGACCACATATTTGCTACGAAGGCAATCTTACCTTCATGCGGAGTATCCGCGATAATCATCGGAGTTTCGTCTTTGTTATCGATACCACCGAAACAACGTTTTTGTTTTAGATACTCCGTATACAGTTTGTCTGCAATTTCGTCGGTAGTACCCTCATACTTTTTACTGACTTGTGTGACATTATCACTGACTGCTTCCATAGAACAAAAGTATAATGAATACATTTGTTCGCGGTCGGCATTAAGCATTCTATTCTTAATGGAATAAATTGAGAAAGTTTTTTTGATACTGTCTTCGTATCCATCGCCAAAGGTTGGAGTTTGTATCCAAAGATTTAACAGTTCGTCGCCCACAAGAGGTAGACCAGATATAAGTTCTTTCGAATCTACAATCATCAAAACACCCTGTAGTGCGTTTGAGAATATATCCTCATAGATGTTTAGTTCGACAACAAAACTTTTGATGTCAAGAACGTCACCGTTGACACTTTGAATCTCAACAGTCTTAAATGTTACGTCACCAGGATTTGATAATGATTTTGAATTATCCGCCATATTATGCTCTAATTATTCTTTGAAATTCCGAAACAAATTTGCCAACTAAATTCTTAGGGATATACTTAATTTCTCGTTTGTCTTCGTTCAATTCAAATTCATAATCCCAGTTTGTAACTGATTCGTGTTCACCAGATTCCATTTTTTCTTCATCGTAATCAACAATAATTCCTTTCGGAACACCTTGTGATTCTAGCATATCTGTCGTTCTGTAATGATGCACTGCCTGATAGATATTATTCTCGCCATACTTTTCTAAACAATAAGAATAAAGATCTCTTTCTTTTCTCGGCCATTCTTCACGAACATCAACGATATTATTGATCAATATTAGAATCCAATGATAGTCTTCTCGTTCATACATTTTAAACGCCAGTAATTCTGGAGTTTCTCCATCTTGGACATAAGTTGTTTCTAAAAATTCTATTTTTTTAATAGGATTTTGTGGTGCGACACGCAAGAAAATATCCGTGACACCCTTATATTTGCCATCGAACTTTCCTCGTAGTACTGGAAATTGTCTAAAATACATTTTAAAATCCTTGATAAACTCTTTGTGCGGTCATCAGTTCTAGTTCTAAGAATTCTAATCGCATAGTAGCATGTGTTGGCATACCTTCTTGAAACGTTGTAAATCCAGTGTCGCTACCATAGTCTACTGTCATATTAGTTAGAACACACGTAGAAATTTTACGAACAAACGGATTCTCTTTTCCTGCATGATAATAAACGATAGAAAATTCTGAAGGATAATTAAAGAAGTACCCAGAGTCTCTAAGTTCTGGGTGCATATGATATGCGAACTTTTGAATAATTCCCATATTATCTCCACCCCCACCAGATCTACGAGTAAAAATTGTCTCTGCTTCTTTTAAACTTCTCGGAGCGAAATTGTATTCAAACATGAATGTTCTATTCGACATTGATTTAAAGAATTGTTCTTTATATGGATTTGGCACACTTTTAGTATTAGATTCTAATACTTTATTAACATCCAAAGCATTATCACTCAAAACTTTCGAAAGTTTGCCGCCAGAACGTAGCGCCAATTTCATATTATCTGGACTTAATGGATTCGCTGCCCCCAATAAAGATCTATTACCAGCACCGATCGCGCCGAGTAACGTACCCATTTCTTGTGCTTCCCATGTTGCTCTATACCCAGAAGACATTTTATTTTCAGGCATCTGCAGAGCAATCCCACCAGCACCCGTATATAGTTCCTGACTTCCTGATAATTTACCAATTACGCCGCCAGCAATTGCTCCCCCAACGGTTTTAGCAACTACACTACCAAGTTTACTAAGAAGACTCACCCCACCTGCATTTTTGCCTCCACCGTTGGTCAACTGTTCAGCGATACCAAGACCAGCGCCAATACCTGCGCCAAGAGCAGCAGATTGCTCAGTCGCATTTTTTGGTTGCTGTCGGTTCTCTGCACTCTGATCAAAGACCTGTCCGCCTGAGTTTTTAAAATTTTCACCCAATCGTGAACCTTCTCTTACCAGCGGGTAAAAGATAATGTAATGCGGAGACTGGTCAACCAAGTCAAGTGGATACCGAAGCAATCCACCAGATCCTATTCCATATTTTTGAGTATAGGATTCTCTCGCAGTATCTTTTGGTTCAACAAAGGCTTCGTTCGTTTCTGCCACTTATAAATATCCCTTAGATTGGTTATTTTCTTATATTTATATGGTTTATTCAAGAGATTCCCTAAAAGGTAGATACAATATTCAAAAACCCAATAAGTATATTGGGGATCCGACCAACATCATTTTCCGTTCAAGTTATGAATTAAAGTTTATGAAGTGGTGTGATGCAAATGATAGTGTTTCCGAGTGGGGATCAGAAGAACTTGCGATACCATATAGATCCCCTGTTGATGGGAGAGTCCACAGATACTTCGTCGACTTCTATATCAAAGTCAATGATCAACGTTATTTGATCGAAATTAAACCCGCCAAGTTTACACGGGAACCAAAAATCCCAAAAAGAAAAACAAAACAGTTTCTTCAAGAAGTAATGACGTGGGGTGTGAATCAAGCAAAGTGGAAAGCAGCAACCGAGTTCTGCCTTGATAGAACCTGGAAATTTCTTATATTAACTGAAAAAGAATTGGGAATAACGAATAAATAGTTATTATGGCAAATCCGTTCGAAAACCTTCGTGCTAAAGCTGGAGATGGGCAAAAGTCTATCTGGTGGTATATGCGCAATGCTCAAAAACTAGTCGGCGCGAGTTTATCGTCGACTACAGCAATGCAATCTGATATTGGAGAACTAAAGTCAAACATCGAAATTGGTTCGATGTATATGTACTATTACGATCCGAAATGGAAAAACGAATTACCATTCTATGATGCTTTCCCGTTAGTGCTGCCATTCGGTCCAGCACCTGGAGGATTTTATGGAATCAATTTACATTATGCACCATATTTAGTTAGAGGAAAGATTCTTGGTGAGTTGCTAAAATTTGCAGACTCGAAAACCTTTACACCCACAACTAAAATTAGAATGTCGTATCAAATGTTACAAGGCATAAGCAGTGCTAAAGAAGTAAAACCTTGTATCAAACATTATTTAACTACACATGTTCAATCAAGATTTATGAAGATAAATCCCTCTGACTGGAAAAGTGCCATTTTTCTACCCCTTGAAGCATTCCAGAAAAAAACAAAAGAAGAAGTATTCAGAGACTCGAGGAGTAAATACTAATGGCAGGACAAGGACTCAAAGAGTTTCTCGCAGAAGTTGGCACCAAGGATTTGGCAAGATCGCACAGATTCGAAGTAATTATCGGAACACCGAAATGCTTGAATGGTGTAGCAAATACCATCGTGAATGCAGTTTTAGATACTGAAATCCCAGTTTTAAATTTTAGTATAAACGACGCGACGAAGGTTCTTGCTGGATCGAAAAACACTCCAGAAAATGGTAATACACAAAACATTTCACTTATGTGTGAAGAAGCAATATTTCCTGGATTAATGATGGGATCTAAACCATACAAGTATAATAACCGAGTTGAAAATCGTGCAACGTTTCTAGACTACAATGGAGAATCTGCAACGTTTACATTTCTGTGCAACAGCGACTGGGCGGTAAAGAAATATTTTGACACATGGATGCGCAAAATTGTAAATCCAGAAAAAAGATATGTTCTTCCCTATGAAGATTATACATGTCAAATAGAATTATACTCATTGAACCAAAAAGACGAAGTAACGAATAAATGGATTATCGAAGAAGCATGGCCAAGATCAATGGCACCTGCATCATTAGCATGGTCCAATACACAATTTGTTAGAATACCAGTAACCTTTACATTTAGGAATTGGTATCAGGATCAAAATATTGTGCAAAAAGGTGCAAATTTTGTTGGCGGATTACTTGGACAACAGAACGCTTTGGAAGGTGGTTCTAGTTAATTCAGTTTTTTATATTTATTAGGAGAATATTATGTTACCTGTTATGGAAACACCAACGTTTTACATTGAAATGATTGGAACTAAAGAAAAAGTTAAATTCAGACCATTTTTGGTCAAAGAAGAAAAGTTACTGATTCTGGCATCGGAATCTGAAGACCAAAGTGAGATGTTAAATGCTATGCAAGAAATTACAGATGTTTGTAGTTTCGGTAAACTGACTGGCAGTGAACTACCATTCTTTGAACTTCAGAATATCTTCATTAGACTTCGATCGGAATCTATTGGTCAGGTAACTGAGTTTAATTTAGTTTGTGGTGAGTGTGGTCACAAGACTGCAGCGGAACTTGATCTGACTACAATCAAACCGACACTTACCGAGGGTCATACAAATAAGATTGATGTTGGTGGCGGACTTGGAATTATTATGAGGTATCCAACCTCACTCGATATGAAGGGTGAATCTACAACATATGATTTGGTTGTTTCTTGTATCGACAGTGTATATACTGCCGACGAAGTTTTCACTACCAAAGATCTTCAAAGAAAAGACGTAGAGCAATTTGTTGACAATCTAACTTCCGAGCAGTTTAAGAAGATTACAGAATTCTTTCTTTCTATGCCTAGAATCGAACACAAGATTGAATATGATTGCCCAAGTTGTTCAACACACAATGTTGTTTTCCTTGATGGAGTAGAAAGTTTTTTCGAATAACCCTTTCTCATGATAACTTGAGGAATCATTATAAGACCAACTTTATTTTAATGCATGAGCATAAATACTCATTAAGTGAACTTGAAAATATGATGCCTTGGGAAAGGGAAGTTTATGTTGGTTTATTGTCAATACATCTAAAAGAAAAAGCAGATAAACAAAGGCAGCAGTATTAATGGAACCTAAATCCACTTCGGAAAGATTCGCTAAGGTAATAGAAACCGCCAAGAACCCTTCAAGTTCTGGGGCAAAACCAATGCAATCTGGCGACAGGGACAAACAGTTTTCTGAGATTCGCAAACTTCTTGATCTCAATAAAAACAGACCTGCAGATATACAAGCATCCGCAAGATTGGTCGATAGTTTTGTTGAATCTATTCAAAAGAATAATGACGAAACACTAAGATCTTTAGAGAAGCAAGATAAGAAATTATTGGAAGATACATTGGATGCAATTACAAAATTGCAATTCAAGACTGTCGAAGAATTTAAAAACTCTCTAAAAGATATTAACGATCTTGCAGCAAAAATGATTGCTAGAAGCGAGAGCGATGGACCAAAAGAATTTGGTGATATTGGAAAGAATCTTCAAAACCAAACACTGGATGAAAGATTTAAGTCGGAAGGATTGACTCTAAAAGGAGAAGATGATACATTCGGCAATAGATTGAAGCAACAATTTTTTGGAAACTCAAAAGAATCTGGGAGAGAAGGTGCACCAACCAAAGGATTTAAAGAAGGATTTAAAAACGCTGGTAGTGAATTTATGGGTGGATTCAAAAGAGGATTGACACCTCAGAGTGGAGTTCTTGGTAGCATATTCAACTCACAAGAATCTCGCCGAGAAGAAATTCGCAACGAGGTAAACCAATCTAATGAAAAGGTCTCAGAAGTAGAACGTTTGAAGAAAATGTTCTCTGATGCGATTAATAGTAAGACGGAAACTAATCAGTCTACTTCTCACTCTACCAATGATAATAAGACAGAAACAAACCAGTCTACCAAAGAATCTACTGCAGAGTTTAACTCCGTCGACAATGTTACAAATCTTACCGAAGAACAAAAAAAGATTCAAGAGGAGCGAGATAAACCTTCTTCTGGAAACCCAAAGGTAAAGATTCAGTCTGCCAAAGGTGGAGTTGCATCTAATGATAAGAATGATGTTGCATCTATCTTAACTGATATCAAAAAGATTCTAGTAGAGATTAAAGATAAGTTATTCGATAAAAAACGTGCTGGCGTTGCCCCTTCTGGTAAAAAGCAGTTGGATCCAAGTTCTAATGTAAAAGAAGTTATGAATCGCAACAAAGCAGCACAGGTAGACGCAGAACAAGCATCTGCTAATGCCGAAAAACGTGCGGAAAATATTGATAAACAAAATGCTGAAAAGGCATCTGCGAAGGTAGAAGCAAAAGAGAAATCTACTCCAAAGGTAGTTATCGGAGGAACAGAATCCTTAAATTCTAGAGTAACACCAGAGACTCCTGCAACTGGAAATGGTGGACAGGGTCCAGCAGGTTCCCAAGGTGCTGCGGGTGCACAGGGTGGAGGAGGATCTCTACTTGGCGGAATCGCTGCTGGGTATGCTGGTTTCAAATCTGGCAGCGAAGGAATATTAAAGGGTCTGAAGAATCAAAGATATTCTCCTGGACTTTCCAAACTTGCCGGAAGAGCAGAGGGTGTATTCAGCAAAGGAACCAACTTTGTTGAAGGTGCTGCAGAGAAAGTCACAAGTCGCGTAAACGCAATTAAAAGTAAGGCAACTGACTTTATCTCTGATCGCGTAAATACATTACGTGGAAAGGCGACTGACTTCATTAAAAACAGAGGTCTTGGTGCAGAACAACTGCTCGATAAAAATGGTAAACCTCTTTCGGGTATTGCGAAACAATCTCGAATCGGTAAAGTCTATAGAGAACGTGCTGCGGGAGTCGTCGAAAAAGGCAAAGGGATGCTTGGTAAAGCATCTGGATTTGTCGGAAAAGAAGTCGCCAAGGGAAGCACCCTTGGTAAAGTTGCTAAAAGTGGCATGGGAATGCTCGGTTCGGCAAAGGGTGCCATCGGAAAGGTTGCTGAAAAAGCAATGGCATCTTCTGCTGGTAAAGGAATTGCCAAAGCAGTTGGTAAAATTGGTGCCAAAGCAGTTGGTAAAATTGGTGCCAAAGCAGTTGGTAAATCTATACTAAAGAAAATCCCAGGACTAGGGGTTGTCGCTGGTCTTGGTTTTGGTGCAATGCGTGCATTAAAAGGAGACTTTGTTGGTGCTGCTGGTGAAGTTGCATCGGGTGTTGCTGGTGGAATTGGATTTTTAGCTGGTGGAACAGGAACTGCCGCATCGGTTGCAATTGATGCTGGACTTGCAGCAAGAGATATTTCCAGAGCAGGCAACGAAGATTCAACCGAGGGAACAACCGAACCTATTGATGGAGCAAGAGCAGAAGGTGGACCAGTGTCTGCCAATGGTTCTTATCTGGTCGGAGAAAATGGACCAGAGTTATTCTCACCGAATAGTGCTGGTGGAATTAAGACCAATCCAGTTACCAAGAGTAATCTGGAAACAGGAGCCAATAACGCTGCAGCAAATCTAAAAGAAATGACGGAAAGTGCTAAGGAAGATACTGCACCAGTTATCAATGTTCCTCCACCAACCGTAATTCAGCAACCTGCTGCTCCACAACAAAGTGGTGGTGGTGGATCTTTACCAATGGATACAGTAAGAACTGAAGACAGTAGTTGGCAACGATTCCAGAATAGAAGATCTTTCGGATAAAAAAAGGGGGACTTTTTCAAGTCCCCCTTTTCAGTTTTATTCGTCCGCGAGACTCGAGAAGTAACTCATCGTGTCATCATCAGAATCTTCTTTCCATGGCGGAGTATCACTCGCCTTGGATGCTGCTGGTGCAGACTTCATCTTAGTTTCAACGAACAGTTCGTCTTCAGCATCAAGTGGATTAGACTTTTCTGCCGTAGCAACACGAGCACCATTCGAAAGAACAGCACTCAACTTCTGCTTCAGTTCGTCATATGACTTGAAGTTAGAAGGATCGAGGAACGCAGCAAGCGAATGGGTCTTACCCCAAATCTCTTCCAACTTATCTTCATTGTCGTCGAGAGGATTTGAACCATCAAACTCTGACTTATCGTAGTTACGATAACCATCTACTTGACGAATGCGCAACTTAAAGTTAGCACCTTCCCAAAGATCGAACGGATTGACAGGTTTCTCATCTTCAAACGTGGGTTGCATCACGTCCTTAATCTTGTCGAAAATCTTCTTACCAAACTTGTAGAGGAAGACCTTACCTTCGTTCTCAGGATTCGCAGGATCGCGAATAACAAGAACGTTTGAGATATAAGAAAGACGACGCTTTTGCTTACGAGCAATTTCCTTGTTCGCTTCGATACCTGAGTTCCAAAGTTCGGAATTCAGTTCGCCAACAGGATCAGGCTTGTTAAGCGTAGTAAGAGAGTTTTCGATATACCACTTACCACTTGGACCTTGGAAACCATGGTCCCATACACGAACCCACGGAAGTTCTTCGCCTGCAGGAGCAGGGAGGAAACGAAGCACTGCTTGACCGTTACCTGCCTTATCGACAGTCGGTTTCCAGAGGCGATCATCATCGCCACGCTTTTCTGTGGTGGGGTTTGCGATTGACTCGACTGCCTTCATGAGCGAGTCGAAATTTCCGCTATTCTTGCGGAGTGCTGAAAAAGAATTATTTGACATATGTATTGTCCTTATGTTTGCGTTGTATGTTTATTTTGACGTTGTATCATAATAAAAAGGTTCGTCGTCGGAATCATCTTCCCGACTACCAAGATATTTATACAAGTTATTTTTGCTTTTACGTATTTTATTTACGTCTTTTTCATTATGTCGAATGCGGTCGGAACCACGATCTTCATAATAATCGTTTCTACGAGACTTACCCATAGTTAATTTACCACCATCTCAATCTCCTGTTTTAGTTGGCGGGTGTAGTACTCTTTGTCTATTTTGACAAAGGGTTTATACTTCTTTACCAAATGCACGAAATCATTCCACATAAAATCATTCGATAAAGAACTATAGTCTATATTCTCCATTATACCTATCTTTGCTAAAATAGCAATAGATTCTAGAGATATTTTTTTACCAAGATAAAATTTTAATATCTTGGGGTGTTGCCCATCAATTACTTCGAATGGATCACCGTCTGCGTAGAGAGTTTGAATATCTTGCTTAAAAGTATATCCTAATTTTTGCATTCGTATCTGCCACTCTGCATAGACTTCATTTGCCTCTGCATCGAAAACACCACCCCACTGATTCCCAGAAACAAAGTTAGCAACTAGAAAATCAATGATCTCAGTTTTTGATTTTGTTTCTCCTAATTTACGCAGAGCAAACAGATCTTTTCGTTTCAGAAATGCTTCTCTAGAAACCTTTACCCCTTTACGGGATTTGGTAATATCGAAATCAGGTCTAGTGAAATGTAATCTCAATGAGAGATACAATTGATAAACTTGAAGCGAGTCCATCAGAGAGGCAAAACTCCATCATCGTTTTTCAACATGTTGAGTTGCTGCGCTTCAACTCTAATCTTTTCTTTGAGAGAAGTGCTGATAAGACTAGCAACAGAGCCTACCTCAATATTTCGTTTCTCACAATAGTCTATTAGAATATCCATACAGGGTGTTCTAGAGTCTCTTGCAAGTTTCTCAATAAAGATGGAAAACTCTGCTGCTGTCTTAAATTGCTTAGTAATTAAAAACTCATCAGTTATTGGAATTACTTCCGTTACCATAATCTATCCCGCATAAAAAATATGTCTACCAATTTTAGTGACTCGTTCTAATCTCCACCTTGGATTAACGTAATCTGCGTGGTAGAATAGAACGTCACTATTAACTACTATACGCGTATTGATCTCGGAAGTCAATACTTTTTTCGCAATATCTTTTGCTTCAGCGTATAATTCTGGGTCTTTAGCAGGTCGGCGCATACATGTCCAACTAAACTGACAGACCCTACTTGTTCTCTGATAAACGACAGAGCAAACGTTTGATGGGAATTTTGGGTTGCGCATTCGGTTTAAAGTTACACCTGCAACCGCGATTTTACCATTCCTCGGTTCATTACCTGCCTCGTAGTAAATATTATCAGCAAGGCATGTTATTGCTTTTGCGTTGCTTGACAGGTACTTCTTTTTTTCTTTTTTAATGTTTTTTTGGATTATTTCTTCTTGTTGTTTTTTTACGCTTTGAACTTTTTCATATCCACCTACAGTGTATTCCATTGCGGTGTCTTCGATTCTTTCTTTTGCATAACTTAAAACTACACAATATGTTACAAATATCAGTAAAATTGAAGAAAGAATTTTCAATGTCTTCTTATTAAAGGAAGGCATTTACTATTCCTCGGATTGTTAAACTGGAGAGAGGATTAACCAGTGACTCCCTACACTGGACACTTTTCCTTAAAGTGCATTATATTTAGGGTTTTGAGACCTTTGATAGTCTCGTTTCAACACTAAATTAGAACGGTTGGCGGTTTATTCTGTTTCGAGGGAAACCGCCGAAAACCCAATGACTTACTGCTTACGCAGCAAGCGCAAAGGCAACGTTATCGTTTGCATTTACTTTTTATGGCACTTTGCCAGTCAATCAGTCTCGAATTTCCTATTGTGTCCCAGTCGATCCTAGTTCGCCCCCATCATAAACACTCTTACTAGCACCCTGTTATATTTTAACTGCAATCCACTACAGATCATCAAGTATATAACACCGATACCCTTGCTAGTCGGGTAAGTCGTTAACTCTCTTCCTTTGGTAAGAGTGTTTATGGTGGAGGCGTCGGGTACTGCCCCCGAGTCCTCAGAACTTTTCAGTCTTTGTCAACAACTGATATTATATTTATACTATAGTTTTCTTTAGAAGTCAAGTGTTTTTTACTTTGTACCCCAATTAATTTTTAACCAAATTCGTTCATATGCATATTGCATCGCTGCTAAGACCAAATGAATAGCGACAGCATCTCCTAAACCAGTCCACAGTGCAGTTATTCCTAATGCAGTAACACGATATCCTAAAGTGCGTATAATCGTTCTAAAATGAGTTTCAGTCATTGAACTGATTCCTGCTCATAATGTAAAGTGGATCGCCTGTATTAGAGATTCTAAATGTAATTCGATTTAGCAGTCGCTTTTCAAAAATCTGATCAACCTCTTGTCGACGCTTATGCAATGTCAACAACTGGTCGCTGAGAACAATGTCACCAACTTTCCAGTCATGGTGATATAAAAACTTTTCTTGAAAGAAATAGTCTTGTAATTCCTGGAACAATGAACCATCATCACCCTCTATTTCACAATCGTTATTAGTGTAGAGATAGATACCCTTTACACCACCAGCATTTTCTTGCTCTAACCACATTTTATATTCATGCTGATTTTTTAGCATGTACTCTCTCTGACGGTCATCCATAACATCAGACCATTTTAAGAAGTTATACCGAAAGTTTGCGTATTTACCCTTTACTCTTTCATACATTTCAACAGGCATTTCCGCCAATGCGATAGCAGTATTCATCCAAGATGTTCTGGTTCCTTCAACACCTTTGATGCCTTGCAATGCTACACCATCAGCTCGATCTGGACCATTAAGATTACAATGCCAATCTAATTTACCAAGAGGGAAAATACCAGTGAAGTTTCCATCTTTTGATTTCTTGCCTGTTACTGCCTGTATCGGAAAGAATTTTGATTTATCCCAGTTATAGATGTCGGGAGACTCCGTAAACGGTGGATACTGATTCCCATCTAAATCAGAAGTTAATTGATTCCAATTAGAAATACCACCAATCTCGTGAATCAGTCTGGCATAATTTAAACTGTTAGTATCCTGCTCTCTGAATACCACGATTAATTCTTTTAGTAGCAATTCTCGGATATAATTGCTGTCTTCCTGCGTGAAGTTTGTGATATCAAATCCTAAAACTTCTACTGCACCATTATCTAGTCTTTCAATTTGCATCGTTTCACTCCTTCTAACTCACAAATTTAAGTCAAATAGTAACCATTTTCATAGTAGTCACGAGTCCGAAGCAATTCTTTTGCCCAATTATCACGTTTCTCGATAAACACTTGCGGTTCCTCATCTTCGACTGCGATCAGAATTACAAGATTAGGAACAGCAATACCTGTACGCTCTTCATACATAATTGCATAAGCAGCGGTCTGCATAAAGTAGGAACTAATATGTTCCTTCTTCTTCAGTTTACCTGAGGTTTTAAAGTCAATGACTGCTCGTTGTCCGTTATACTCGGCGATACAGTCAACTCGACCTGCCATGCGTAGATGGTCGCTATACAGAGCAAGTTCTTGGCAATGTATATTACTGATAGGTTCGAGAATGGGTAGAAATTTTGTGAACATCTCTAGGTCTAGTAAAGATGCTTTCGTACTCGTATACGCTTCTTGTAGATTTTCGTTCTTAAGATACGTCTCGGTTAGAGTATGGATCTTAGTTCCGCGAGTCGATGATTGCTTAGAGATTTTGTCTGCTTCTTCAGCACCAACACGAGCACGCCATTTGGCAATTCCGTCTCGACTTAATACAGAAAGAACGGTGGTAGCAGAAGGATACGCTACACCAGAGGCATTAACGTAAACTCTGCTACCATCTTCGTTCGTAGTTGACTGAGCGAAATCTTCATAATCATATATCGTTTTAAACATAATTCATTATACTATCATTTTATGAAAAAGTCAAGCCCTTTCGTCAATAAACTCTTTTAATTTATGTTGATAAAAGTGAAAATATTCAATTTCATTTTCCAATATGGTGAAATTCTCATCAGCAATCGTGGCATTTGCTTCTGCAATTTCTCTATTTAACTTCGCAATAAACTCTGCGTTGTCAGGATTTTCTGCATCTAATCCATCCAGTTGAGATTGTAACTGAGACGGACGATCTAGTGCTAGTTGTTTTGGTTGGGTTGGTAGACCAGTAAATGCATCACCAAGCGATGCGTGGAAATCTTCTAAAAATTGTGACATATTTTGTCCTTTCTATGCTGCGTGACGACTCTCATATTCTAAACGTGCGACTATATATTCCTTCACCAGTTTAGATCTAACAATATCGTCTACATTAAATTCAATGGTGTTAAACGATGGCATAATGTCAGTAATCGCAAGGAATTTTTGCAATCCAGACATGTCGTTCTTCTTATATAGGTCAGTTTGACGGAAGTCTCCGCAGAAGATAACTTTTGAGTTCTTGCCAATACGAGTCATAACAGAATTGAGTTCCATATCTGTCATATTCTGACATTCATCGACGATCACAATTGAATTGTCAAGAGTAATACCACGAACGAATGATGTAATTAGGAAGTGAATGACTTTTTGTTCTTGTAAACGAACAAAGGGTTGAATGTGATTAAACAGATCTTCACAGATTTCAACATATGGTAACGTGTAAACTTCTGTCTTTTCTTTCTCATCTCCTGGAAGATGACCGATTTCACGCGAAGGAACAGCGGAACGAACAATGATCACTCTCTCAAATTTATTGTTAACTTCTAATACTTCTTCAAGTGCTTTATATAATGCGATAAAGGTTTTACCAGTGCCAGCGACACCATGTAGTAGGACTGCGGATGCTTGCTTGTCAAATAATTCAAAAAACTTTCTTTGATTTTCAGTTAGAGGATTGATTGTTTTGAGATCATTTTGTGTAACTTTGCATTTTGAACTTCTCTCCTGAATAACTGTAGCGGGTGTTGGTGTGACGAGTTGTAGGTTATTTTGTTTTCTTCGCGCCATTTCGCAGTCCTTATTTTTCTAGGGTTGATATGAAAAAGGCGACGCCACAATACGGTGGAGTCGCCTCTAATTTCCGAGGACATCGGAATCTAAAATCGGGATGGGAGTTCTGGTTTGTTCCATACAAGTATTTATTAACTTGCGACGCTCCACCACTCCGGAATCGGACGATTTTTCCATTTTGCCATTTTATTTTTTGCACCGATATAATAGTTGCGATACGACTGAATAGAGTCAGAAACTTTATATTCGTCAGGCATCGCAGGAGTAGGTTGCGTCAAATATCCAACAGGAATGTTTTTTGGAGTACGCTGCAAATATGGAGCAAGTCGATCGCACGCATGTGTTTTACCATAACGATACGTATACTCTGACATTAGTGATACGAACAAACAATACAACCAGTTGTAGTTATTGTTTGACTGTCGTGCCCAAACAGCAGAAGGATGGTTGATATGCGTTGCTTTATACAGAACACTATCTGTAGAATCGTCAAACAACTTCCATCGTTTTGCTTTTCGATATCGAGGAGGTAAAGAACCCGCAACATACTTTTCTTCTGTCCACTCTGTACCATCTAGAACACGGTGGGCAGTTGAGAGTAACTGAGCATACTCGAGAATCATCTTAACGACATGCTTGTCGTTGTGGTATTCTGCGCACTTGGTGACATTACTGTCAAGATAAAAAATATTCATAATATATTACTCGTCAAACGGAATCTCTTCCATGTTGTTAATTATTTCTTTTATCGCAATCTTGGCGACATCACTAATTATAATGTTTCCTACTGAAAAGTCAAGTGCTTTTCTAACAAAAATTGGATCTAATGCAGTTAACATATCTGCACTATACCTCTTATCGCCATCTGGATAAGTATTCAATGCAGTGACAACAAGTTCTATCTCTAGATCTGTATATAAACATATACGATATCTTCTATATGATAGAAATCTATCTGGAAATGATACTACTTCGCCCATAATACTATTTATTAATCTGTTTTTTCACTAGAAACTTCACTATACCCTCTTTACGTAAAGAAGTCAATAGATTTTCTAAATTTTTTATCCTATTACATTCATATTAAAAACAGTATATCGCGTACTATCTACCTTTATACTATGCAACAACTCGTGGTGAT
>ENA-OSIY01000906-OSIY01000906.1-marine-metagenome-genome-assembly--contig:-NODE-906-length-16195-cov-6.648468_pt1 | contig 16195 bp, 9 predicted proteins | sample MGYA00237884_ERZ534233 | MGnify/ENA primary metagenome ERZ534233 (study PRJEB26412, sample SAMN06343840) | marine metagenome | isolation source: estuarine water | place: USA: Columbia River Estuary... | reverse complement strand
GGCTCGGAGATGTGTATAAGAGACAGCTCCTGATGTTCCTGATGTTCCTGATGTTCCGTCAATTCCAGAAGTTCCTGATGTTCCTGATGTTCCTGATGTTCCATTAATTCCTGATGTTCCTGATGTTCCATTTGAACCAGTGGCTCCGGTAGCACCACCGTTAAAGTTATAGTTAGAAAGTCTTTGTCCTATGTATTGGTAAGCAGTTGCTTTTGGTCCACAGTTGCTTGAATTTCTAAACCATGTCAATTTATTAGTAGTGGCTGGTAATTCAAGCGTGACTTTATCAAATGTATATCCTAATCCATTTCCTAAATCTATAGGAGTTTTACTAACATCAAACCTTACTAATCCTGAGAAATAGTCTACATCATAAGAAGTACCTGTATAGCTAACAGTATTTAGACCGTTTCTAGCAAGCATTTTAAACTCATATCCGTTAGATCCAAGTCCATTGGCATCTGTTACGTCAGTAGGATTTATAAGAGCATGTACGAATTGAGTAGAAGGATTAAATCCACCAGATCCCCATGTAGGATCTCCTAAGTCCAAAAACCATGTCTGGTAATTCGTATTACTCAAAGGATATAAATAAGCGGCATTAATCTTTCTGAGTATAGTTGGATTGGCAGTCACTATAGCGTCTGCAGCACCTGTTGTTGCAAAAGGTATAGTATCCATCCAAACCTCAGTCGATCTAACATTATGTGCGCTTTTATAAAGTTCGTTTCCTGGTATTTGAAAATCTGCGGAAAAGAACTTACCTAAAGCATGGAAAAAACCTGCTTTTAATCGGCTATCTGAATTTGTATTAGGCATATATTAAAATTTTATTTTAAATTAACTATGGTATATATTAAATTTTCAACTCAGAAATAAAGAATATTGATATATGCAAAAAAATAAGGCCATTTAAAATGGCCTTATTTTTTATTTTTTATTTTTTACTTCAATGAGTTGTTGAATATTGATCTAATGCCATAGAACAAGCTTTCAAACTGTTCTTTAGTACAAGCAATATTATGATAGGAATCTCCCATTTTGATAGAAAGAACATATATGTCTTTCCCAGTATTGTTGTCTATGAATGTTTTAGTTAGTTTTACTTCTACCATTTTAAATATTATTATTTTTTATTATATATTATTTTTCTAAATCGGAAATGATAGGTTTATATCAGTAATCCAAATTTGCTTACCTCTTGCCACGTTTCTGTATCCAATGAAAAGCCATACTTTTTTACAGTTTATCGTAGATCCCCATTGTCCAATCTGCCATCTTAGCTGTTTAGTTGCTTCTGCACCATTGAAGTTGTATGTAGGCTCGTCCATCCTAGCACCCCAATTGTCAGAATCTCCTGAAATATAAGCGAATCTGTCTGGATTTAGATTTGCACCCGTGCTATCCAAGCCCATCAATACTACCAATTCTGGCGATCCATTTATAGTATAACTACCATCTGAGTTATAAGCTTTTTCCATATCTAACTCTCTGAAGTTTGCATTGAATGTGAAAAGTGCATTAGTGAAGTTTGTACCGGCAACAGAATCTTTTGAATATGATGTAACGTGCCATTTAAAATCTACAAATGAAGTTGTTGTATAGTCACCACCACCAGCACCAGAGTCTGTAGTACTCAATCCAAGAGCAGTATAGATATCAAAAGACTTAGTTACTCCACTTAAACTAGAGTAGTTTACTGTAGCACTTGTGTTAGTAACAGGGAAATATTCAGTAAAGTTTGTCTGAGGATATATAACTCTTCCAAAAATATATTGAAGTTCGTCAGTTGCAGTATTCAATGAGATTGTAGAACTGAAAGTTGCTGTTCCTAACTGAGTAGTAGAAGAAGGATGAACTCCTTTATTTGAAGCACTAGATAGTCCTGAAAAAGAAAGTCTTCCATTTTCACTATCTAATGGATTGCTATTATAAGTTACTGGATCAGTTGGATCTGTATCAAATAACATCTTTTTAACAGATGTAGTAGATGTAGCCGCCAATCCAAAATCATATATTTTTGATGTTACATAAGAAAAATTATTTGTGTTCAATGTGTTAACTCCAGATGCAAAATCAGGAATATATTGACCGGAAGTATTGACAGTGGCAGTTCTAGAGAAGGTAAGGCCTGATTTATTCCAAATTGGAGTCCATCCTGTTATGATAGTTCCTACTGATGTTTTTGTTCCGTCTGCATAACCTTCAAGAGTTCCTGTGATTGCCATATAATAGGCATTTATATCGATTTGTTTAGTAACAGGAATTGTTGTATCATTTAGTAAATCTATACCAGAAACGGTAAATCCAAATATAGAACCAGTATCGTAATAAGCAACACCAGAATAGTATACCAATGTAGGAGTTTTTTCATCAAATGCAACACTACCAATAGAAGAACTGGAATCTTGTGAATCCGAACCTAAATCAATATCATAGAAAACTGGATCAGATGAATAAGAGTAGATACCTGTAGTCGGTGTATTCACATTATTATAACCAGGACCTACACCATTATTATTATGTTCTATCTTCCAACTAAATCTTCCACCATAAGGGAATATAGTAGCAACATCTATAGTTCCAGATACTTTTGCTTTCCATCTGTCGTTATCTACGGCCCAATCTGTTATTGTAAGTGTCAAACCTGGAGTCGTACTCGTATAAGCATAGTTTCCATTTATAGGACTTGCGGATATAGATCTCAATACTGTTGTGCCATCTCCGGCATATAGAGTAAAAGTCATTGATGTTGTATCACTCGCTAAAGAGAAATAAGAAGTTCCTGTCGTAAATGCAGTAAGTGTAGTATTATAAACTTTAACCGAACGTGTAGTTGATGCTGCAAAATCTGTTCCTATATTCCAAGTACCTATACTATATTCACCAGGTGTTGTTCCTGATATTAGATTAGTTGTAGGACTCATAACATATCTGTTAGAGTCTCCTGTACCAATAGAAGGAGTAAAATAGTTTACATAGTTAGGAGCTGGTATCCAGACCATCACAGATCCTGCCTCTACAGGATTATCTTCTGTTACAAGTACACCAGTAGCTGTAGCACCACTTGTAGGATGAACGACAACCGTATTTCCTCTGAATATTATATTGTTTATATTTCCAAATGTAGCACCAGTTAGGTAATCTTCAACGGTAAGTGAGAATGTTGGTCCTCCACCAGCAACACCAGTTTGGTCTACCCATTGTGTATTGTAGTCAGTTCCATCTATCTTAGACAAAACCTGACCTGATGTACCACCTGAAGGAATTCCTATACCACTTGTTCCAGATGTACCCGACGTTCCTGATGTCCCGGTAGTTCCACTTGTTCCTGATGTTCCGTTAACACCCGATGTTCCTGATGTTCCGTTAACACCTGATGTCCCTGAGGATCCCGAAGATCCATCACCACCAGATGCACCATCTAAGTTAACAACATATGTGCTACCACTTGGTGAGTTTGTTTTGGTTACTCCTATTATTGATATACTACCATCACCACTATTATATGTATCAACTACACCTTGATAGTAGTTAGATCCATCTACCGATATTATAACGGCCTGACCAGGGCTATAAGCAAGTCCTGTAGTTATGGTAATATTTATTGGACCAGAAGTCCAAGAGATAGAACTATTATAATCTGCTCTGTATTTATCACCACTATAACCCGATGTTCCACTTGTTCCTGATGTACCATCAACCCCACTTGTTCCTGAAGTTCCCGTAGTTCCAGACGTTCCACTTGTTCCTGAAGTTCCAGATGTACCATCAACTCCTGATGTTCCTGATGTTCCGTTAACTCCACTCGTTCCGGAAGTTCCATCAACTCCTGATGTTCCACTTGTTCCTGAAGTTCCGGTAGTACCTGATGTTCCAGACGTTCCGGTAGTACCTGATGTTCCACTTGTTCCTGATGTACCATCAACACCAGATGTTCCTGATGTTCCTGAAGAACCATCACCACCTGATGCACCATCTAAGTTTACAATCCAAGAAGTCGAAGAGCTTGTAGGAGTACCTACTACACCAGTAGAAAGCGGATGTAAAGTGTTTCCTTTTACTGCTATCAATTGACCGGTTCCTATATTATAAGAAGTTACGGTTGCCTCTATATAGTTTAGACTATCGATTGCAAGTATTATAGATTGTCCTGGACTATATGCAAGTCCTGCTTCTATAGAAAGTGTCCATGAAGATTGTGAAGAATCGATAGTAAGTGTGTTTACACTTCTGTATCTATCACTGACTCCTGATGTTCCTGATGTACCATTTGATCCGGTTGCACCGGTAGCACCTATCGATCCGGTAGCACCGGTAGCACCTTTTGAGAAGGTATCTAATGTTTGTCCTACATATTGGTATGCGATTGCTCTAAGACCACCGTTTACACTCTTTATAAAGTTTATTGCCGGTATTAATCCAAGATTTCTAGCAGTTTCGAATGCTGTCTTATCCATCGAATAACCTGGATTTGGATCGACAGGTGTTTTACCAACATTGAATCTGAATATTCCAGAAAAAGTATCTATTTCATAATATGCGTTGTCGTATGATATGGAATTAAATTTTCCACCTGGAGTTGGTTCGTACATTCTAACTGAATATCCTGTAGAAGGTGCACCCAACAAATCAGGAATATCCGAAATATTTATTATTGGTTTTACCCATTCTTCAGAAGGAATAAACTCACCGTAAGCATTTCCCAAACTTGGTGTACCCGTATCAAGAAACCAAGACTGATATAAAGTATTATGAAGTGGGTATAGATAACCAGGTTGTCCAATAAGGTCATTTCCTAATCCATCGACAGAACTAACCGTTCCGACCTTTCTTATTATTGCTGGATATTGATCAGAATATACAGAAGCAGAAGCGAAAGTATAAGCAACAGGAACATCGTCCATCCAAACTTCATTGGATCTAACATTATGAGCACTTTTGTAGTTTTCATTACCTGCATAGGTTCCATCTTTTGTGTTTACCTTACCCAACCAGTGAAAAAAGGCACCTGTTAGCTTACTATCTGGATTTATTATTGGCATATCTTAAATGTATATTTTTATCTATTATATATTAAATTTGAATCTTATTAAACACCGGTAAACTGTATATCACTCAAATAAACTTGTTTTCCTACTGTAGTATTTTTTAATCCTATAAAGAGCCAAAATTTAATACAAGGTGCAGAAACATAACCCATCGAAAAAGAAATGGTTGAGTTGCCGCCAGTTCCTAAGAAATTTACAGGACCATTTGTTCTACCACCATAGGTTCCTGTGTTTCCTGTTAAGAAAAGGTATTTGTTGGGTACTGAATTCGCACCCGATCCGTCAAATCCTAACATTATTACGACATCTTCCGTACCACTAACCGAAGAAACACCTTTTTGACAATGAAAATAAGACTCCTGTATGTTAGATTCTATTACGAATTGACCACCAGTAGATGATTGTCCATTTGCTTTTTGATACTGAGTAACATACCATCTATAATCTGTTGTAGTGTATGGTGTAGTTGTTCCTGGGATATTCATAGCAACGGTTAACATATTAAAAGTATTTGTCACTCCAGAAAGCGCAGAATAATTACAACTTGTTGTAAAGTTGTAGTATGGCATATAGGTCGTAAAATTGTGCTGTGGATATATTATTCTCCCAAAGATATATTGAAGTTCACCAGTGTTTGGTGCGGTTCCTAATAGTATATTAGAATCAAATACACTAGCACCATCACCAGCTAAAACACCAGAAAAAGAAAGTCTGTTGTTTTCACTATCTATAGGGTTACTCACAGTAGTTATAGCTCCTGGAACATCAGTATCTATTAATGTTTTTCTTGATGATGATGTCCAAGTATTATCTGGATTTCCATAATCAAAAATCCTTGCAGTAATACTCGAAACTTTACTAGCATCTAAAGTGTTGGTTGTGTGTGGTTCAAATCCAGGTATATATCCAACCGATGCTATACCAGGGAATAAAGTACTATTATCATTGTTCATTACGACATTTATAGCACCACTTTTAGAAAAAGTAAGACCACTTTTATTCCAGTTTATTCCCCAACCAGTTATGACCGAACCGACACCTGATTTTGTTCCGTCTGCATGTCCGTTTAAGAAATTTGTAGTTCCATCATTCGTCATAGAAAGGTTATTTGGTACGAAATCTATTTGTTTTGTTGTAGGGAATGTTGTGTCATTCAAAAGATTTATGTTTGATGCAGTCATTGCAAAAGTTGATTCTTTATTATAGTATGCAATTCCAGAGAACTTTTTAAGAACTGCCGTTTTTTCATCAAATGTAACCGAACCTAAATTTGCACTTGTTGGTAAAGCATCATTGTCATAAAAGAAACTCATTGTGTCTTTAACGATAGTTCCATCCACTCCATTGTTATGTGTTATTCTACATTTGAATCTTCCACCATTAGGAAATAAAGTGTTACAATTTACCTTAGCAGTAAGACTGGCAACTTTGAATTTGTCTTGATCGTTTGAGAAAACACCCAATATAAGGCTTATTCCTGTTAGAGAACTATCATCTGTTGTATATGTTTGACCACATGTAGCAACATTTAATGTCTTTGTCATTGTTCTTATCGCAGTACCATCTTCTTTAAAGACTTCAAATACTATAGTAGTTGTCTGTGACGAACATGAAAATGCAGAAGAGCTCACAAATGGAGAAAACTCGAATGAAGTTAAGTTAGTAGTGTTATTCTTAGTCTTTCTTGTAGTTCCAACCGATGCAGAGTTTGCTTGAAAGTCTGTCAACACATTCCAATCTCCTGTTCCAAAAGTACCTGGTGCAGTAGTAGGTGAATATGATTGAGTATCCGGAAGTGATACATATCTATCAACACCGGTTGCGTCTATATTAGGATTGAAATAAGCAACATAGTTAGGTGCTGGAATCCAAACAACTACTTCTGGAGTCTGACCTGTAACGGTTACACCTATTGCGGTAAGTCCTTGTGCATGATTTACAACAACGGTATTTCCTCTGAATATTATTTTATTTATATCATTAAACTCTTCACCAGTCAAATAATCTTGTATAGTAAGTGAAAAACTACCACCACCAGAAGTACCGGTACTTGTGGAAGTAACATATGTACCATTGCTTGGATCCATATATTCATCATAGTCAACACCTGTTTGGAATAAAACATAATCTAAATCCCAAGATGCCTTAGATGCACTAGCACCACCAATCATTCTTACTTTAAGTCCTTTTATGGTTTCTACTTTAGTTCCAAACTTTATAGTAGGAACAACAACATGTTGCCAAACTCCAATAACATTAGGCTCAAGTCCATATGCCATTAAGTTGATTGTATTACTGGATGCAGTACCTACGTAGTTACTCGAAGTACCATATATTTGAACACTTAAAAATCTGTTGTGATCAAGTACGTTATTAAACCTTACTCTCATAGAAAGAGAAGAATAATCACTTCTGTTGATAGTTCCGACAGATTTTTCAAAGTTGAGTCCTGTTCTATAATCAGTAGTTGCTGCTATACAATACATAGATGTGTATTGATTTGTAGTAGATTGGAAATTAACGTCTAATGGATTTAGAGTTCCTGATATCTGATATGCAGAAGTCGCCCACTGAACATTGTTTTCATATACTTTTTCTAAAGTTCCTATCTTATCAACAGATTTCTTTATAAGTGCATATTGAATAAGAACTTCGTCTTCTGCAAGTACCGGTTTCTTAGGAATAGGAGCTGGTGTTCCTTCTTTTATTTTTACAACACCATCTTCATTTATTACTATGGCATCTATTCTATCATAACTTGGATGTGAAACAGAAACAGATACTGCAGGAATACTTGCAGTCTTGAAGATTATTTCATCTGCAAAGGTATATGCCAAGTTTGTAAGACTGAACGTAAGTGCTATAGGAGTGGAGTTAGACCATTCTGCACCACCATAATAAAGTCTTTTCACTGGCTTTACTAAAGAGTTGGAATAGAATTTATCTATTATGGAATATTTAGAATAGGTTCCAGTATAGTTGAAATTATAGCCAATAGGCGAACTAAACGGATATATTAAATATTCGCTTGTTATATTTGTGTAGCCATATCTTGATTCTTGCATCTTATCGTTTTAATTTTTTAGAAATCTCCTAAGTATAAATTTTGGTCGTATATAAATCCACTTGGTGTAAAGTGATCCTCTACGTTGTCCGAGTTGTCTTTGTTTGATCTTGTATTGTGCATTCCTACAGATACGGTTCCTGCACAATAAATAAAGTTTCCTGAAGAGGTTCCTACCATATATGCGGTTGAGTTGTAAATACCAAATCGAGAACTAGTAGATGTCATTAATATAGCACCTGAATTTTCAAGTGTGTTGTATATTCTCGTATTATAAAGATATGTACTAGACATAGATCCAGCATTTATGTGTATAGAATAAGTACTGGTTCCAAGACCTTCGGTCTTGATAAAAGAGTTATTTACTTTAAAGTGTGTATTGTTACTTTCGTTTATTATAGACTCTTTTCTACTTATTATGTCTCCTGTAACAGAAACATTTGCTGTTGCACTATCTCCCAAATACAAACCAGGACATTCACCACCAGATATATTTCCAAATATACTTACCGTTCCTGCGTTGATATAAACCGCAGAGTTTATACCACCACCATTAGTAGAAGAACTTTCAAGTAAATCTGCATTTATTCTAACACTAGCACTAGCACTTTTAACTAATAAGGCATGTTGAAAACCAATCTGTGGACCACTTATGTTGAAGTCTGAGTCACATTCCACTAAAGGTGTATTCACTTCTAAAGTCCCATTGAACTTTTCAGAAACTTTTATGGTATTGTATGCAGATTTTATCTTTTCAACAACGTTTATTTTTACGTTTGAATAAACATCAACATCTCCTAAGTTACTACCTATCAGGATTGCATTAGCTGCATCAGCTTTACAAGATATATAATCACCTTTCATGTTTACGTTAGAAGTTCCTATAATATTTGTTACTTTTAAAACAACGTTTTGGTTTTCTATTCGAGAAAACTCAAAGTTTATATTAGAAGATTTTGTAACATCCAAAGGTATTAAAGATGCATCGGTTCCTACAAATCTAGCATATCCAAATATAGAAGTATTCACAGCACCCTTTACATCAGTAAATCCATTCTGAGAAAAGATTACATCTGGTTCACAATAAAAGTTTACATAGTTGTATAGATATGCAGTGTCAATATATAATCCTTTTCTAAGATATACCAAAACAGGATCTCCAGAAACAGGTGTATATGAAGAAGTAAGTCCAAATATGGCCTTATCTATAGTTTTAAAAGGTTTATCAGGTCTATCTACCGCTCCGGTAGTGTCACTTCCTTTTGAAAGGTCAACATATGCAGTTTTGTATGTTGAGAAAACGTTTCCTAACTGAGAATCTACATATTGTTTGGTTACCAAAGAGTTGTTTACAAATGTGGCACTATAGTTTGCGGAATATTGAAGTCCTTTAAGATCACCAATCGTTATTGTTCCTGATGTTGCACTTATAGCGATTGTAGAGTTATCTACTTCTATATAGGATTTTGCCTTTATAAGACCATCACTCGATATAAGTATCTTTCCTGTATTTGTTTCACTATCTAAATATAGTGCACTTCCTCCATTTCCAGATCTAAGAGATGTTCCTGTTCCTAATATTATACTATAAGACTCTGAGTTGTTACCAACTGCCAATACTTCATTCAAAGGTGCAGTTGTTGCAACAACTGAGGCCCAAGTTATTGTTCCATCTCCAGCAGTTCTAAGATATTGATTAGAAGTTCCATCCGTATTTGGAAGAGTATATGCGTTATTTATGTTTACATTGTTTCCTAAATAGACCGTAGAACTGACAGATGCTGTCAACCCCGTTCCACCTATAACAACAGAGTTTTTAACACCAATGTTAGTATAAGCACCTTTAGAATTTAAATGTAAAAATGCTTTGTTCTCTGCATTATCATTATCATAAGAACTACCTATTTCCAAAACATTCACGGTACTTATCAGAGCACCATTGTTTTTATGTAAAATAGAAGCTGAATCTTTAGTTTGATTAAACAAAACAGAATTAGTCGCAGATCCTATCTCTACTGAATATGTGCTTCCAGAAAGGATAAAAGAGCCATAGTTGGATTGTGTGGAGTTGTAGATATTTATACCGGAATTAGATAAAGCAATCGATGATGTTCCTGTTGAAGAAGTGGCATTGATAAGTATGGAGCCATTATAGTCTAATCTGATTCTTCCCGTAGAATTCGAGCTATAAATAGAAGTGGCCGTACCCATCATTATAGAATAGATACCAGAATCATTTCCAAGATTAAGAGTCTGTATCAAATTTTGTGATGAACTGCTAAACAAAGGAGTAACTACACCGGCAGAATCTTTCTGCTTTATAACACCGTCTATATCATATCCGATGGTGTAACCATCTACGGATGGTGTCGCAGCGGTCGTTACCATATTTATACGATTATTAAATATAACTTGAGCCATTTAAAAATATTATTTTATATTCTATATATAAAATTTCAGATTCTTTTTATTACTATCTTTGTTAAATGAAAGACTTTATAGATGAAACTAAGTATAAAGAGTATTATGACTTCATAGATTTCATAATGAATATGGCAATCAAATCACAAAATTATGAGATTGTTGCATGGATAAGAGGTGTCAAAAAAGAATTGGCATATTCTATAGTATTTGAAGAAGATTTAAACATTGAAGGTTTCCTAAATTTAGTAAATCATAAAATGGATAATTTAGAAGAAAAGGATCAAAATATTGTCATACCACATTTAAGAGATTTAAAACTAAAAATACTTAATATTTAGGAATTGGCATATCGCTAGTGACTTGAATCTTAAATCCATATCCACTATCTTCGTCAGAACCATATTTGGTCTCTGTATAATATCCACTATTACCATCAAACGAAATAGGTTTAGGACCATTCATTTGTTGTTGTCTTCTCATTTCTTCACCTTTAATCCTAGCCTCTTCTTGTGCAATCATTTGTTCAAAAGTAAGTCCACTATCTACAGGAGTGGGTGTTTCTTGATGTGTAGAATATTGTGTATCTTGATATCCATATTTTCTCAAAAGCTGTTCTGCTTCCCAACTATCAATGTTAGGATTTTCATTTGTCTCTACTTGTTGGTCTTGTATAAGCCTTACTTCCGGTCTTTGCATGTTTAACTTATTGTTTTTATTAGGTTTATCCTATTCATGTCACTTTCTAATCTATATCCCTCTATAGGATTGTTTTTCAAATATCTAGTATAAAGTTTTGTTCTCTTTGTTATTACATATTTACCTTCTGTTTCCTTAGAAATTCCTTCAAATCTTAAAGTCTTTACCCAAGGTGTCAAATTCAAAAAAGAGGTAACAATGTCACCAAAAACAGTCTTTGTGACTCTAAATATATTAGAGTTTACAATCTTATCAACACTCCAATCCAAAATATCTTCATCCCACACAAAGTAAGTAAGTTCATATGAACTACCTAAAATAGAACCATTAGGTCCTGTAGAGTCATTTTTAAATTGAACTAAATAATCATTTTTGTCCACATCAGTGAATCCATATTTAACAACAAACTTATTGCTTGGTAACAAGTTTATTTCGTATGATTCTATACCTTTGTTTATCATAGTAAATAAGTTTAATACTTATTATATATTAAAAATATAATATGATTATAGAGAAAATAGAAACGCAATAAGGCGATATATACACTATGAAATATAACATAGTAGCATTAGATCCTTCTTTGATATCGACAGCACTTGTAATGAGTTCTGGAGACACATTTAAGATGTATAATTATTGTAGAGAAAGCTCTGCATTTGGTAAAACAGGAATAAAAAAATGGTTCAAGCTTGCTGAACAATTCGTAACTTACAAGTTTATAGAATATAGAGAATTCAAAGATTATTCGGAAGGTGAACTTACAAAACTTAAAGACTATGATAAGATAACTGACGTAATCATATCAGATATATTATCAAATATTGATACATCAAAGCCAACAAAGATTGGAATAGAAGGATATTCTTTTTCAAGCACTGCAGGTGATATAATCGATTTAGTTACTTTCTCAACTCTTTTGAGAAAAAAACTTTTTGATCAGATTTCAGAAGACATAACCGTTATGTCTCCATCTACACTAAAGTTAGAGTCGTGTAAATTGACTTATCCACCTATTGTTACAGAAACGGGTAAAAAAGTGAAGAAGGTAAAGATTGAGTATAGAAACACCCTTGGAATGTCTGGTGGAAAGTTCACCAAAACTGATATGTTTATGGCAATAGTAGAAAACAATGAAATGCAAGACTTTTGGACAAAACATTGTAAACTTGTAAAATTAGATGTATTAGGCGTCGCAACAATACCAAAACCTTATGAAGATGTAAATGATGCATTTTTGATATACAGCGTTCTTAAAAAAGAAAACCAGTCTTAAAAGACTGGTTTTTTTATTATTTTAAATGCCATAATTTATTTTCAGGTAATTCATTGAATTCTGCCTGTTCGTATTTCTCAATCAAAGGTTTAAGATATTCTAAATATAGTTTTTTTCTATCTTCTATAGCTAGTTTTCTACTATGTCCTAGCCAAGTGTATGCTGAAGCGAATCCCATTGTTCCTCCATTTTCAATAACATAATCAATAACTTCTGTTCTACCATATTCAATAGCCCATTTTATAATCATATATCTACCTCTTTTATCGGTAAGACTTGCACCATAGTCAAGCAACATTTTAATACCATCTAAATAACACTCTCCGATATCACTAGCACTTACATAACTACCCTTACAAGATCTTCTTACAGGAAGTGAATCTTCAAAACTAGGATCTAATCCATTATCCAAACAGAATTTAACTGCTGCTATATCATGACATATGTTGTTATAAACTGTTGCAGTAAGTTCTGAACCATTTGAAACTAAAAGTTTAATCATTTCCAATGAAGTTGCATCGTTGATAACTCCTTCTTTTGGTGCTTTTAAATTTGGAGAACCACCTAATGATAAGATAAGTTGTGCTTTCTCTAAGTCATTTTCTTGAACTGCCCATTGAAGTACTTTACAAGCTTCTCTGTTGATATCAGCACCATCTACAGTAACATATTGCCTAATCTGTTCCATGGTTATTCCTTTTTTAACAATCTCAATATTTGCGGCTCTTGATTTTCTTCTTTTTTCAAGATCTTCAGAAGTAACTGGTCTTAAAAGAGCGAAAAGTGCACCGTATTTTGAAACCTCAGCGTCTGTTGCACCAAGTTGTTTAGCCTTTTCTTTAGCATCACTTTCCACATCGTATTCTGTACCCCAATCCTTCAATATGTTTATCACGTTTCCTGCAACATTTCCATCTATCTTGTTGTGTGCCGCTCTAATGTGATTTTGTTTATCATCTGGTTCGATAGTAACTCCTATTGTAAACAAAGAGTTTGATTGTGCCAGGTTGAAGTTATAAACATAATATTGCATGTTTTCTTCTACCTGTCTACCCTGTCTATCTTTGTTCACATAACCCTCCCATTGTGACATAGAGTCTTTGATACAATGTGAAGTATGTGCGTTAAGTATTCTATTTGCACCAAAAGACTTAACTGATATGACAAATATACCGTTTTCATTGAATATTTCTTCAGCACCCATTGCACCAAACTTCATTGTACAATCTTGAAACTTTTTGTAGAAACTATTGAATCCATCATTATCTGTCGCTTTTGCGTATGCCAATGCCTTTTCAATCAATTCTCTGATGTTTTTGTACCTTGAAACAGGGCTTCTAAAAACTACCTGCCCCTTTGTTTTAGATCCTTCTCTATCATCCATCAACATTCTTCCCCAGAACCCTTTGTATAACTCATCATGTTTTGTTTTATCTTCACCACCAAGAGCGTCGAATGCCATAGCTACTTCTAAAAAATTGTCTTTGATTATCTGTGGAGAATCTTTTAAGTCTCTTTTTAAATGTGGTGGAAGATCCGCCTCCATTCTTTTATAATGTCTTAAATTTTCAAGTCTGTTCAAACCATCAATCAAAAGCTCCATATTGTTAGGAACTTTCATGTTTATGTAGTTAGTATCAAATGCCTTTTTGGTTATTTTACCATTTACTGATATATCAAGGTTTGATAATATATCTTTATTTAGAAGTAAATTTGTATATAAAGTTTTTAAATCTGGAAGAGAAGTATTTTCATAATAGTAGAAATAAACAAAGTTTCCCAACCAACCCATATGGTCTCTATCTAGCTGGTATTCCTTTTCGATAGTATTACCACTTACATCCTGAACAGGAACTTCTGCCTTCAGCTCTCTGACCGCCTTGAACTCACTGGTAGATATGAGTTCTCTAAGCTGTTCTTCACTCACCGTGATTGTTCTCATAGTATCACCAAGCTCTTTTTTCTTCTCGGCGTCTAATTTTATAAAGTCTAAAGGAGTTACAGAACGTTTATTACCATTTGACATATCATATTTTGTCTCATCATCAATAAGGTTCAATTGATTTGCAGCAGTAGTAAGGATATATCTATCCTTCATGAGCTTTTTGGCTTTGTCTAGATTTTCATTTATTGAAAACTGATCTAAAAATTGGCTATATTTCTTAAATATCATTTTCTTCTCGTTATTTTTGATTCGTTTATTCTTTTTAACTCAGTAAGATATACTAAACCCTCTTTTAAGTAGTTTGGAAGTTTTGCCAATCTTTCTACTTCTTTATAGTCTTCCGCATCTAATGCATCATCTATAAGTACTTGTATCTCTCTTTTACTAAGATTACTCTCATCATCTTCTTGTGACTCTGGTTTTTCCAAAGATTGTCTTACAAGTCTATCAATATCGGATTGAGACTCTTCACCTTGCTCTGCATGAGATTCATCACCTTCACCTTGTGGTTCTGGTTCGTTTCCAAATCTTTGTTCCATTTCCCATTTGTTGAGTTCATCTCTATATTCGTCTTCTGCTCTAACTATATCAGCAACTACTTTTTCAATCTCAGATTTTGCTTTAGATTGAGCAAATCTTTCCTGATTGATTACAAAAGATGTCTTACCTGCTTCGATTTTACTATCAAATACAGAAAACAAACTTTTTGTTATTTCTAAAAACTCTTCATCAGTATATCTACCTCCTCTTCCTTTATCAACAGCAAGTTGTGCAAATACTCTAGCTCTCATTTGTGTATATTTACCAGCGTCTTTACAAGCATTGATAAAATCTCTAAACATATTTTGTGCAACTACACCATATTTAAAGTCTTGAGATTCATCTTTGAAAGAAGAAGTTGCTCTTTTAATCTCTTCAGCAATCTCATCATCTTTTTTGATAGCACTTGATTGAAGAAGTAAATAGATTCCTTTTATAGCTTCATGTAAAAGCATTGGAAAATCTATACCATATGCTCTTATTACAATCTTATTGAAATCTGTATTTTCTGTTAAAAGGTGTATCTTGTTAAATTTACTTTTAGCGTTTTCCCAAGTTAAATCAACCGCACCAGCTAAACCACCAGGCATGTTTTTCATCATACTACCTTTTGCTTTATCGGTTACAGCCCAATCTAATTTGTGTGCTACTTCAGATGTTTTTACCCAAACGTCTAAAAGTTCTCTGTGAGAGTCTCCTAAGATTTCTCTTAAACCACTTTCAACTACTTCTGAAAATTTGATGATGTCTTTAGTTGCTTTACCTTCACCTTGAGTAAGCATGTTAAGAATCTTTTTCTTATCAATTGCCATAGCAACATCTTTGTTAGTAAGCTCTTCTACTTCTTCAGGATTTTCTTCTTCTTGATCCTCATAGTCTGTATCATCATTGAAAAAAGACATGAAATCATCTTCTTCCTCTTCGTCTTCAGTTTCTTCTTGACCTTGTGGTTGATCCACTTCATCTTCGGTTTCTTCTTCTTCAGAATACTCTGGTCTTTCATCAGACTCTGCAGGAACATTTAATAAGTTTGGAACTTCTCCTAATACTGATTGATTAGGTCTAATAAGTTTTATCAAAAGTTCAACTGGTTTTTCAGATGCTTCGATAATATCACCATACTCATCCATTATAACTCTTTTTGCAAGTTGTTCTAACTTAGTATATCTTTCTTCTATTTGGTCGGTATTTAAACCATTAGT
>ENA-OSIY01000905-OSIY01000905.1-marine-metagenome-genome-assembly--contig:-NODE-905-length-16197-cov-7.210980_pt1 | contig 16197 bp, 10 predicted proteins | sample MGYA00237884_ERZ534233 | MGnify/ENA primary metagenome ERZ534233 (study PRJEB26412, sample SAMN06343840) | marine metagenome | isolation source: estuarine water | place: USA: Columbia River Estuary... | reverse complement strand
GGCGTGCCCCAAGCGCCGGTGGAAATAGGGTAGGCACCTTGCGTTTGGCCAAAAGCATACACATTACCTAATTTATCGACATCCAGAATGAAACTTTGGTCGTAGGCGCTGGTACCCAAATAGGTGGATTGCTGCAAGGCACCTGTTGAAGCGTCAAACTTTGCGACATATCCATCGTGATTTCCACCGAATGTGCTCTTATAACCTCCGCTAGTGCTTGGTAGATTGTTACCTATTGTGCCTCCTGTGACGAAAACAGCACCGTTGTGAAACTTTAAACTGTACCCAGCGTCATCGCTGGTGCTTCCGTAATAATTGCTCCACATTAGTGATGTACCTGCTGCGTTTAGTTTAAACACAACGGCATCCTGACCGCCAGCTTTTGAACAACTGCTGCAGTTTGTAGATGGGAAGTTTGTGCTATTGGTAGATGCGGTAATATAAATGTTATTTGATCCGTCGACCACAACTTCGCCTCTGGCTGCATCACCGTAATTTTTAACGATGTTCGTATTCAATCCGTCGTTCCCTGTGCCTCCGATATATGTTGAACTGAGCAAACCCGTGCCGTTTGCATTGAATCGTGTAATGAAAAGGTCTGATTTCTTGAATTCATAGCCGTTGATACTCACAGAGGTTCCCCCAGCATTGGCCGATTGAATGGGGTTTTGCGTTGGGAAATTACTACTCCCAGTGGTACCCATTACAATTAAATGTCCACTTCCATTGACCACTAAACTGTGCGGCTGATCCGGGGCGGTACCTCCCAAATAGGTGGCGTATAACATAGTGTTGCCTTGCGGTTCAAACACAGTAATAGTCACGTCTGGATTAAATCCTAAACTAATGCCTGGAGGGTCGTTATAAGTGGTTTGAAAGGCACCTGTAGAGGCGACATATCCCGTGGCAAAAGCAACGCCGGCGCCATACAATCGGCCCTGATCGTCATAGGTAGCGCTGAAGCCCCAATTATCAGTTAACGAACCACTGAACGAGGTGAAAATGAGCTGTGGATCCAGTACCAAAGAATCTAACGTCCTGGCGATAGCCTCGGTTTTGAAGCGGAAGACGCCGTGCTCCTGTGAATACCACATGCCAAAATCTACTCGTTCGCCATCTTTCCATCCCCAGCCTACTGGAGCACTTTCTAAGAACGTACCTATAGAGGTATGCACAATCAATGCGCCTTCAGGGTTGATTTCACTTTTCGTAGCGCCCTCGTACATCCATGCGATTTCATCAATGACCGATGGATCTGACAGGTGCCACTGGTACTTCACGTGGCTGCCGGTCTGACCGAATGCCAAGATGCTATTATCGTATAGCCCATCGTAAGTAAGTTTACGAGCAGGTCTCACTTCACCGCGCCATGTGGAGGAGTCGTTGCCTAGAAAATAGTTATGGTAAAATTCTGTGGGTTTAAGTCCTTTTGCAACAGTGGGTGTGGCGTTTAAAAACTTAAGACGTACAGCATGTCCTTTTAAAACGGATGCTTCATGACTGAGTCCGGCCTCGTGCATGTCGTGGCCGTGTAGGTCTTCTAAATGCCTCGCGTCGCGCAGCACAATTTGTACGGCATCGTCTTCAAAAAACAATCCTCCATACTTTAATGGCATCTTATGAGAAAAGTTCCCGGGCCACTGTCCTTTATTAGGCACAAAAAGAGCCTCTTGACCCCATGAAACGGGTAAGAACGCGAGTGAGAGCAGTATAGAAAGGAATCTTTTGCACATAGTTTAAAGATACATCAAAAAGGATGCCTTACTCTAAACGTTTAGCGAACACCATTAGTTTTTCTTTCCCGCGTTTTACGGCGAAAAGTTTGTTTTCGCGGCCTTCTTTCCATCCAAGTTTTTTTCGGATTACATCAGGGTGTTCTGGGTAGCCAATACGTTCAATAGCTCCACCTTCTTCAGGGAGCTTCAATTTGTAAGGTTTTGCAACCTCCATGACCTTGTAGCGCTTGTAGAATGGGGATGATGGTGGGATATGGTTACAGGTATAGAGGTTGCCCACAGTCCATTTTTTCCATTGCTCTTCTGCCGCGAGCAACTCGTGCAAGTTGCTTTTTGCAAGTCCGGGTCCGGGCTGAATTAAGAATTGGTCCAATTCGGTGACATACGGTATCTCCTCTGACACCGCTTCAACACTGCTTCGCTCCGCTATAAAGTGCTCTTTAAGGACGACCAGCTTGCAAGTGGGCGAGCCGGTATGGCCCCACCGCTGTATGGCCAGGACCTCTTTACATTCTCCTTGGTATTCTACCACGTGAATTTCACTCAAATGATTTAGCTCATTTAATGCAGCCAAATCTATCATGGGACTGTGCTTGGTTAACAATGTATGGCTCAGGTTGAGCAACTCTTTCTGTAGGTCAACAATATTGGGACTGGCATCTTGTAGCGCTACGGATTTCCCAGAACCCGTTCGGCGGTCTGGATCGAGATATATCGTGACCTCCATTGGGGATATGTCTTTTTCTTGAAGCCAACGTTTGAGCTGAGGTAGTGCGTCTTCTGCAGAGCCCGAGGCCGTAGTGCTGTTTTTTAAGTTGACCGCTATTAGCCGTGACAAACCTGTATCCAATTCGTTGGCAAAGTGTCCTCTACCTGTTTCACGGTTGGTTAAGGCCCATGAATCAATGCCCATACCGGCGCATAAATCTACTGTATACGGCGAAGAGACAAGTGAAGCTTTGTATTCTGCGGTTCGTTCCGAGCTGCTTTGTTCCGTTGCTTGACCTGCTGGAAACACCCATTCGGTTTGGAGCAGTTTAGGGAACTTTTTAGCATACTTGTGCTGCGCTTCGAGCCGAGTGATCCAGCTGAAGTAGGGCCGGCTAAGGCCGTATTTTAACCTCAGGTCAGCTACCGAAGAATGCGCATTAGCTGAGAGCCAAAGGTCCGCTTCTTTTAATTTGAAATCTTCTGGGTCTACTTGTTGTTTAGGATGTCCCATTCTTTTGCGTTCAGGATGCTTCCCAACCTTCTCTGATGGTATTAATAACGATCCTTAAAATACTGTATGCGGGAACGGCAAAAATCATCCCACCAACACCAAGCAGTGTGCCTGCAACGGAGATGACCAAGAATATTTCTAGTGGATGGGCACCAACGCTGTTGGAGAAGATGATGGGTTGGAATACGATGTTATCTAACAATTGGACCACAGCGAATAGTCCAAAGAGTAAGTAAAGACTTTGAAGCAAATTCACACTGGTGGCGGGATCAGATAAGCCAGTAGTGTATAATTGGCCAATACCTAAAAGAATGCCTAAACTAGCTCCTATTAGTGGCCCCACGTAGGGGACGAGGTTGAATACGGCCGCCGTTAGCGCGAGAACAACAGCGCCTTGAACACCTATCAAGCTCATGCCCAAGGACAGTAACAAGAAAATTAAAGTGATTTGAATGAGGATACCAAAGCTATAACGTGTGACCACACGCTTAATCCCGGGAACCATTTTGTCTATTTTGGCATGGTGCTTTTTAGGCGTGATATAGTCTATAAAACGATGTGCCAATTCTTGCTCTCGTATCAGGAAAAAGGAGATAAAAGAGATAGAAAATAAGCCGATAATTACATTGCCCATGCTACCGATCAGTCCGCTGAGTACATCACTTATTGCATCAACGGAAGCGAATTCTTGCAAGCTATTGTTGATTTGCTCCAATTCGGCTTGAGAATTGATCCCGAAACTCGCGAGTATGGCGTCTAATTGGTTCCATTCTTCTTCTAAGCTCGCAATCAAACGGTCGTATTCAATGGTGCTTAAAAAGGAAAACTCTTTGATCAGTAGTGGGAAGAACCATGTCACGATACCGCTTAATACTGCGGCAATTGCGAGCAGGGTTAAAGCAGCATTACCCGTTTTACCTACGTATTTCCCTAAGGGCGTTTTAAATTGAAGTATTTTAAAAAGAGGACGTCCTAATACACTGATGTATAATGATATACCAGCGTAGACAATGACACCTTTTACTCTCCATAATGCATAGCCCAATGCGGCGAATGCCAACAATTGAATGCACGCTTTTGCAAAAGGTTGAAATTCAAAGTTTTTCATGGCTGGTTGTTTCTTATTGTTGCCCAATGTAACAAGTTTGCGCCCATTTTCAATGCTGCTTGTCTTTTCTCCAAGGAGTCTCCATGGACCTCTGCATCTTCCCAGCCATCTCCTAAATCGGTTTCTGAAGTGAGTAGCGCAACCAATTCCCCCTTTACAAAGTAGCCTAAGGCTTCTGGTTCACTGTTGTCGTGTTCGTGAATTTTAGGCATGCCCGCTGGAAAGGGATAAAGAGTATTAAATATAGGATGCTTGAGGTTTACTAGTGCAATAGTGGCCGTCGGAAAGACTTCTTTTAACGCGTCTTTCGCATATGTTGACATGCCGTAATTATCATCGATATGAAGAAATCCGCCGTTTTCAGTAAACGTTCTTAATTGGTTTCCCTGTGCCTCAGAAATTACTATTCTGCCGTGGCCAGTGGCATGTAAAAACGATACCCCACTTTCTAATAAAGTTTCCGCGGTAATGGGTTCAGTGCATACTGTGGATTTAGCTCCTGTGGATGCATTGTAGAATGCACTCAGGTTCTCAAGGGCGGTCGGATTCGCATACCAGTCGCCGCCTCCGTCGTATTTGTAGACCGCCAATAGTTGGGCTTGGCATGAAAAGGAGTAGCCAAGAAGGAGTAGAAAAAGAAATCGTTTCAGTACGTTCATATTTGTTCAAAAATAGTGAAACTTACTACTGGTTCGATGAATGTCGTGGCATACTCATTGTTTAAACATTTCACTTTGCGTTTTGTTATTTTTGATACGATGAAAAACCGACTCCTATTTATTTTCATATTGCTCGCTTGTTTTTACTTACCAGAAGCACAGGCGCAATGTGTTAAAAGCACACCATACGCCCAAAACTTTGACGGCTCAAATTGGGTACCTCAAACGTCTTGGCTCAATTCAGGCTCAATTCCCACGTGTTGGAATAGGCTTTTATCCACAGGTAATTACTTATGGATGGCTGGCCCTCCTGCCTTGGGGACGCTTAACTCGGGCCCAAGTGGTGATCATACTTCGGGTACAGGCGGTTATGCAGTGGCAGAGGGTTGGAACGCATCAGGTACATTCAGGACCGTTACGCATTTGATTACGCCTCCCATTGATTTGAGTAACGACACGACACCGCGGTTGCAGTTTTACTATCATATGTACGGTTCCGATATCGATTTGCTCGACGTTCGCGTAAGAAAATTGGGTACCACAGCTTGGACGCAGATTCACACGATTAACTCAACTACGGCCGCCAGTCAGTTCACGTCTCAAAATTCTGCTTGGCGCAAGCATGTTGAGTCTCTTTCGCAATGGGCGGGTGATACCATTCAAATTAGGTTTTCAGCTAAGCGCAATACTTCATTCAGTTGGTGGACACAAAGCAGGGTGGCTATTGATGATATTACTGTTGAAGAAACGCCTAGTTGTGACCAACCTTTAAATATTACGACGTCTAACTTGGTATCTACTTCGGTTCAATTGAATTGGACCAGTTTAAATACCAACCAACTCGGCTTTCAAATCCAATATGCTCAGGGCAATGGGGGGGCATCAGGTGGTACAATTGTTAATTCAACGACGAAACCTGCATCGCTCACTGGATTAAACCCGAACACAACCTATTCTGTCCGTGTACGCGATGTCTGTTCAGCAGGAGATACCTCTATCTGGTCGCCGTACACAACGTTTATTACGCAATGCTCTTTTGCGACTGCTCCTTTTACCGAGAACTTTGACGGTACAAGTTGGGATCCGGCGTCCACATGGAATGTTCAAGGAGATTTAGATCAGTGCTGGTTGGATCAAGGATCGGCGACACAATTCTGGACACCGGGACCGCCGGCCTTTAATTGGACGCAAACGGGCCCCGCTGGAGATCACACAACGGGTTCAGGTCAGTACATGATGAATCAAGTGACGAGCACCTTTGTGAGCGGTACCAATCCTCGGCTCATTTCACCATGGATTGATTTGGACACATTGGTCTCGCCCGAGTTAAGCTTTTATTACCATGGATTTGGAATTGGAATGGGTGACTTTGATGTGTATGTACAGAAACTTGGCGGCAGTTGGACGGCACTGTGGGATACGTCAGGGGTGACACACAGCTCTCAAAATGCACCTTGGACAGATAAAATACTATCCCTAGGTACTTCGTATGCGGGCGATACCGTTAGAATTCGCTTCGATTACACAAATTCGCAAAATTCATTTTATACGCAATTTGCGATTGATGATATTAAAATTGATGAAGAACCCAGTTGTCCAAAGCCTGACAATACTGCGGTAACCGCCGTTGGCGTTTTTGTGGCTCAACTAGATTGGACTTCAGGCGGTGCGTCAAATTACCAATTAAGATACCGAGAAGTAGGCACAAACAGCTGGAATTGGACAACGGCAAACACCTCCGCTAAAGGAATCGGAATGCTTAGTGCTCAAACTACTTACGAATGGCAGGTTCGCGATTCCTGTGGTAGTGGTGATGTAAGTGATTGGCGCAATGGTCCAAGGTTTAGAACGAATTGTTCTTTTTACACGGCGCCGTTTGTTGAACAATTCTCTAGTGCTTCAACCTGGATAGGCCCTGCTTGGCCTGATCAAAACGGTGAAATTGACGACTGCTGGCTTCGGTCGGATACCGTAGACTACTTCTGGACGGGAGGAGGTACCGCTGCGCATTATGCAGGTACGGGACCGTCTGGTGATCACACTTCAGGCACAGGTGGTTATGCTTTCGCACGTAGCGCAACGCCATTTAGTAATACCGCAGATACCGAACTCCGCACCCCACTCATAGATTTAGATAGTCTTCAAAGCCCTGAGTTGATCTTCTGGTACCATATGTTTGGGCCAGATATTGATAAACTTAGGGTCTATGTAAAAGCTTTAGGTCAATCGGTTGTTCTTTTAAAGACGATTAGCGGTCAACAGCAAAGCAGCTCAAATGCAGCTTGGATGAAAGAAACCATTAGTCTCTCGGCTTTTGAAAACGATACGGTACAAATCATCTTTAAGGCGTGGCGCGACGGTACTGGCTCTTTTACAGCCTATCAAGCTGATATTTCCATTGACGATATTCGAATAGATGAGCCTACAACGTGTCCAATGCCTAACATTTCAGTAAACAGCATTACCTATAATTCTGCAGATGTAACGTGGTCCGGAACTGCAAATTCTTCCGCTCTGGAGTTTGGCGTCCAAGGCTTCACTTTCGGTACAGGCACGAGGGTTTCTGCGTCAAACCAAGCCTATGGGCTAAATAATCTTCAACCTTCAACTACCTATACTGTATGGGTTCAAGATACTTGTACCTCTTCACTCGTCAGTCTCTGGGATAGTATTTCTTTCACTACGTTACCCTGTCCTTCTATTACTGCCTTAGGGTCGGTAGCTCTCAATGCAACTACGCTTCAAGGAAATTCTTCCACGGTTGGTTCCGATTCAACAGTATGGTATTGGGGGGATAATACCCAGGATACAGGTACCACTGCACAACATACCTACACCACTATTTTTGGAAATATGAACGTATACCAAGTTGTGTACAGCTCCTGCGGGAGTGTAGATTCCTTGTTGCACACGGTCACAGTATGTGATTCGATGAATATTGTTACTGGCTACACCATTACTGGCTTAACGGTTGATTTTAATACCACGGGATCACAGGGAACGGGTCTGAATTATGATTGGTCTTTCGGTGATGGTGGTGTTTCTTCAAATACTTCAGCGCCCACGCATACCTATGCCAATTCAGGCATTTATGTTGTAACCCTTACTGCATCAAGTCTTTGTGGTGATACAATTGTAGTCTATGACACAGTTGAAGTGTGTACGCCGGTGACGCTTTCCTTTAGCGAGATAGCCACGGGTAACAACTTCTCTTTCACTGCAACACCAGCAAATTTGACCAATTATAATTGGGATTTCGGGGACGGTTCGGTCGGTACAGGAAGTACTGCAAGCAACACTTATTCGACCAATGGAACATTTACGGTCGTTTTAACTGCCACAGACAGTTGTGGAACACAGTATACCTATTCTAAAGATGTGGCCACTTGTGATCCGCCAATGGGGAACTTTAGTTTCAACATTGTTTCGACCAGTTCAAACGGTATGACCGTGAATTTCTTTGCCTCTTCTACAGGCGCAACGCAATTTCATTGGTATTGGGGGGATGGCACGAACGATAAAGGCAATTCGCCGAATGCACAGCATACCTATGGTGTGATTTCCTTGCAGTACACGGTACGCTTGTTCTTAATCAATGATTGCGGAGATACTACGGTGATTACCCATAGTTTGACAGAGGTAGGAATAGATGAAGGTTCGAATACCATAAGTGTTTATCCAAATCCTACTCAAGGGTATGTGCAATTAGAATTTGGAACTACATTAACCGCTGACATTGAAGTGTTTAATGCTGCTGGAATGAAAGTATCCGAAGGAAAAGTACAAAGCGGTAATGACTTCCAATTGGATCTTCAGCCTTTGCCTGCAGGAAGTTACGAGGTTCGAATTTCGACGGAGAACTATTTGTGGCGAAGACGCATACTGAAACTCTAAGTATTTCCTAGCGCAGTACCTTATATTTGCTTGAACGCTTCAAGCGAACGTATCACACTATGAAACCTATTACCAAACTATTGGTCGCAAATCGAGGTGAAATCGCCTTGCGAGTTATGCGCAGTGCCCGAGAAATGGGCATTAAAACAGTAGCTGTTTATTCTGATGTAGATCGGAGAGCTCCACACGTACTTTTTGCCGATGAGGCAGTATGTCTCGGGCCCGCACCTTCCTCTGAGAGTTATTTAAAAGGAGATAAAATCATTGCTTTTGCAAAAGAACTAGGTGTTGATGCTGTTCATCCAGGCTACGGCTTTTTGAGTGAAAATGCGGCATTTGCTGCGGCAGTTGAAGCCGCAGGTATCACTTTTGTAGGCCCGCGAGAGCATGCTATTCAGGTGATGGGTGATAAACTTAGTGCGAAAGCGGCTGTAGAGGACTTTGATGTTCCGTTAGTGCCAGGTTCAGATGGGGAAGTTACTGATGTGGAAGCTGCAAAGAAATTGGCCACGGAAATTGGATTCCCAGTAATGATAAAGGCTAGCGCTGGCGGAGGAGGTAAAGGCATGCGTATTGTGCATGAGGTAGCCGATTTTGAAAATCAAATGCAACGGGCTGTTAGTGAAGCTACCAACAGCTTTGGTAACGGAGCCGTTTTCGTTGAGAAATACGTTCAAAACCCACGTCACATTGAAATTCAAGTGCTTGCAGATGAGCACGGAAACGTTGTGCACCTTTTTGAAAGAGAATGTTCGATCCAACGTAGACACCAAAAAGTGATTGAGGAAGCTCCTTCAGTAGTACTCACGGCGGAATTGAGAAAAGCAATGGGTGAAGCGGCAGTAAACGTGGCGAAAGCCTGTGATTACAGGGGAGCAGGTACGGTTGAATTTATCTTCGAGCCGGGTGGTAAATTCTATTTTCTAGAGATGAATACGCGTCTTCAAGTTGAGCACCCCGTTACCGAACAAATTACAGGAATAGATTTAGTCAAAGCACAGATTCAAATCGCCCAAGGAGAGGTACTGCCTTTTACACAAGAGGATTTAAAAATTCAAGGACATGCGATTGAGGTTCGTGTGTACGCGGAGGATGCTGCTGCGAATTTCATGCCCGGTACGGGAACTCTGCGAGAATACCGCAGGCCACAGGGGTTGGGAGTTCGTGTAGATGATGGCTTAGAACAAGGTATGGAGGTGAGTATATACTACGATCCTATGATTGCGAAGTTGATTACGTTCGGCGCCAACCGTTCCGAAGCCATTGCACGTATGAAACGCGCCATGAGTGAATACCGAATCAGTGGCGTTCAAACGACCATAGACTTTGCCCAATTCGTGATGGATCATGAAGCATTCGTCAGCGGTGAGTTTGATACGCATTTTGTTGCGAATTATTATACACCAGAGGCTTTAGACAAAAGCAATGCAGAATTGGAAGCTATAGGAGCTATGGCATTGAGTAATCTTCTTCAAACACAGAAAGAAACGCAAAGTACGAGCACGTCAAATGGCCAAAGTCGTTGGAAACAAAATAGGAGTTAAAGTTATTTTTGCTTTTTTGTGCTGCTTTACAGCAAATGCACAAAAAGTGGATACTTTGAGCACGTCGCCAAAGACCAATGGTCCTCTTTTGGGTCAATTGATTATCAATGGAGATACCGTTGCGTGGTCTGTTCTAGATGAGGTCCTATTCGTAGCTAAACCTACATTAAACGACGTTCAAGCACGACGGAATTATTACGCACTGATGAAAAAAGTGGGAAGAGTGTATCCTTATGTTAGAGAGGCGGCACTGCGAATGGATTCGGTAAATATGCAGCTGGAAGGAATTGATCGCAAAAGACAGCGAAGAAAATACACAAAATCGTATCAGAAGTACCTTGAAGAGCGCTTTGAACCTGAATTAAGAAAGCTTACTCGCAGTGAAGGGCAAATATTAAGCAAATTGGTCTTCAGGGAGACCAATACGAGCGTATACGAGATTATTAAGACCTATAGAAACGGCTTTTCCGCGCGTTTTTGGTCAATGACAGCGTGGTGGTATGATATTGATTTGAAACGGCCTTATGATCCTGAAAATGATGCCGAGGACCGATTGATAGAAAACATTCTTTTACGAAAATTCATCGCAGGAGAATTGGTTCCGGCAAGAGCAGAGGAACGTATTCTATACCAACGCTAAAATCTATGGAAGCGTTTTCTTAATTTAAGCCTTTATAAAACGTTCGCCTGCAGTGAAAATAGCGGAAGCATTACGCATTTTAGAATTAGATACCTTGCCAAAGAGCGAGAAGGAAGTTTCTGTCGCGTACAAGAGGTTAGCTAAGAAATGTCATCCTGATTCTGGCGGTTCTGAAGAAGCTTTTCAGGAGTTGGGTGCGGCGGTTGATTATGTTTTACGTGCTCTAGCCCTAGTTGATATTGCGGTTGAAAAGAACAAAAAGCGCTCGAAGGAATCCGATGCATTAGCAGAAAAACGCGCGAAAATGCGCGCAGAGATGCTTAAACGCAGGGCAGAAGAGGACCGCAAGCGTAACATTAAAGCAACATGGGCGATCAGTATTATTCTCGTGCTCATTGTACTTGTTGGTATAGGTACGCTAATAAGGCCGCGATATATACACTGGATGGTAGAGAAAGTACGTGTCGAGCGTATGGCTACGATAATTAGTACTGGTCCAGACCGCAGTTATACTATAGGATGGGAGTACCAAGGCCAATACTTTACTGAAGTCCTAAACGGCCGATTCATTGACGGTAAATGGCTCGTAGGACCGGCGGGTATGCCCATGATGAATGGTGGAAAATATATTGTTTCTTTCAACGGAAGGAATCCAAACTACTTTGAATTAAAGGATAAATACATCGATCCTGAAACGGCTGATCGCTACTTTTCGCTGGTAAAATATCCACTCGCTGCGGCGTTCGATCTGTCCGAAAATGACCCTGATGTGGTTTGCATTTACTGGTCCGTATTGGATGAGTTTGGTGTGGATGGTGTAGCGCATTTGTTTTTCGGCGGTTTGCCGATGCGCAAGAATTGGAAGCACAACGAACGCAGTTTCCAAGCATTAAAGGAATCGGACACTTTCCAAAAGCTGTACAGAAGTTGTTTGGGTATAGAGTAGGAGATCACCCATTAGCCAATATCTTTGTGGTCTAGATTAGCAATACGAGTTCTATGAAACCTTCATTAGCGAAAGGCACCAGAGATTTTTCAGCGGCAGAAGTGCAGAAGCGCCAATACATCATGAATGTATTGCGAGAGCAGTTTGAACTGCGCGGTTACGATCCCATTGAAACGCCTTCATTTGAAAATATTGAAACCCTCACAGGTAAATACGGTGAGGAAGGGGACCGATTGATTTTTAAAATTCTCCGCTCTGGAGACTTTACGTCCAAAATAGACGAAGGAATGTGGGCCTCAAAAAACCCAAAGACACTTACTTCGAAAGTAGCTGATAAGGCATTGCGCTATGATTTGACCGTACCGTTTGCACGTTATGTGGTGCAGCACCAAAATGAATTAGCCTTTCCGTTTAAACGCTATCAAATGCAGCCGGTTTGGCGTGCTGACCGCCCTCAGAAGGGCCGTTTTCGTGAGTTTTACCAGTGCGATGCAGACGTTGTAGGCTCGGATAGTTTGTGGCAAGAGGTGGAACTGATTCAGTTGTATGACGCATCTTTTACACGACTAGGGCTTTCCACGACCATTAAATTAAATAACCGTAAAATCCTTGCTGGAATGGCGGAGGTACTGGGGATTAGTACTGATTTTATTGCCTTTACGGTAGCCATTGATAAGTTAGATAAAGTGGGGCCAGAGGGCGTTTTGAAAGAAATGCGCACACAGGCACTGCCGGAAAGTGCGGTTATCCGCTTCGGAGAGTGGTTAGAAGAAGGCCTAACCCTTGAGCGTTTGACAGGGCTATTAGCAGAAAGTTCCGAAGGTAAATTAGGCTTGGAAGAAATGAATTTCGTTATGGCTCAAGCGACTGCAGGATTGACGTCATCTAAATTAGTATTCGACTTTACGCTTGCCCGAGGATTAAATTATTACACAGGAACCATTTTTGAAGTGGCTGCAAATGGTGTAGCAATGGGAAGTATAGGCGGCGGCGGCCGCTATGCAGATTTGACCAGTATATTCGGAATGAAGAATACCTCAGGCGTTGGGATCTCTTTTGGGCTGGACCGTATCTATTTGTGCCTAGAAGAATTACGCTTATTCCCAGATACCACGGTAAATTCTGCTGCCGTTCTTTTCGCAAATTTCGGTACTGAAGAGAGTGTGGTTGCTTACCAATGGGTTTCTAAACTCGTGGCTTCAGGAATTCGGGCAGAGCTTTATCCTGATGCGTCAAAACTTAAAAAGCAATTTGATTTTGCCGATAAGAAAGGCATTGGATTTTTAGCATTAGTGGGCACCAATGAAATGGCAGCAAACGCCATTCCTGTGAAGAACCTTGCTACAGGGGAACAGACTACTTTGGATTTTGAAGGAATCTTAGCGGCCGTCAAAGAACATTAAACGCTGGTAATTCTATCCCAAAGTTTCGGATCGTTGTGTTCCGGCTTCATCAGCACACTACGCACTACAGTTAGACTTGGAATATCCCATTTGATTTGCCAAGGACAGTTTTGTTGCGGCAGGCTGAATAGCGCTAAATGGAGGTTTTCTTTTGCTTTTTGTTCAAAAAATGCTCGGTTAAGAGCGCTGATTTCTGAGGCTTTTACTCCAGGAAGACTGAATACACAAATATCTAATTCCGGTTCCAGCACCCACCAATCCTTCGCAATCAATGAACGTTTTAATCCTTTCGCTGCTTCAAGACTCGCGTTTAGACGCTTTGCAAAAGCGCCAGAACTCACATAGGGGAATTTCTGTTGCGTCGCCCAAAGTGCCGCTGCCGCTGCTCCTGCGCGCGAACACTCCAATGTAATTTCACCCAAGTGAAGCTGGTCGGAAGTGAAATAGGTGTATGGACTGTCGTGTTTGTAAAATCTACCTTCTTCTGGATTTTTGAACAGCACTGCACCGCATCCATATGGTTGGAGACCGTGTTTGTGTGGATCTATGACTATTGAATTCGCTGAAGACATAGCGTTGAAATGTCGTAACGTATTGAAAGGTAGATCTGCTAGTGTAAAGTAGCCGCCATATGCGGCATCTACGTGTATACGGGCATCATAAGTATGTGCTAATGGAACAATATCCTCAAGGGCATCTACAGCGCCCATGCCTGTCGTTCCCAATGTCGCCACAACTGTTGCATTCACTCCTTCGCTACGAAGTTCCTTCAACATAGTCTCTAGCGCAATTAGATCCATTGATCCATTTTCGGTCGAAGCAACTGCCTGAAAAGGCATGCCCAGTACCTCACTCATTCTACTGTGGGTATAATGAGCATGTTCATTTGCCAAAACCACGGTTTTAGCATGGCACTGCCGTGCGACCCAAAGGGCTTCAAGATTAGCGGTTGTTCCGCCCGAAGTCAAATGGCCGAGGGGCTGAGAATAGCCCACCATGGTTCCAAGTGCCTGGATCGTTTCTAATTCTAAGGCAGATGTCGCGCGTCCACCGTCTAAAGCATGATTGTTCGGATTCACAAAACTGGTCATCCAATGGGCGGCCTGTGCAAGTGGTAATGGCGGTTTAATCATCTGACCGGCGTAATCCGGGCTGTGGTAAGGATAGTTGTCCTGAAGCTTATGGGCCAATTCTTTTAAAATGGCCTCATCCGCTGCATCCAAAGGCAGTTGAGGAAATTCTAGATTCAATAAATGCGTCCAATCCATGTTGGAAAAGTACATTAATTCAACCAAGTATTCACATAGCTGTGGTCCGGATCGTAGCGTTCTAGCTGCATTTTAGTATTGAACTTTCTAAAGGGTCGCGGATCGTTACCGCGGCCTGCGATGTATAACCAATTCCCGTAGTTCGATGCCGGATCGAAGTCAATCAATTGGCTTTCAAACCATGCGGCACCGCTACGCCAATCCAAACCCATATCATGAATGAGGTAGGAGGCAACGTTTTGCCGGCCCCTGTTGCTCATGAACCCGGTAGCTTGTAACTCCTTCATGTTGGCATCTACCAAAGGATCGCCGGTTTCGCCATTTTTCCATTGCTCATATTTACGGGCATTAAAGTGCGGCTTCCATGGCTTTTCAGGTTGTAGTCCTGTGGGAATAAAAATCTGTTTTCCAGCATTGTAAGCTGTCCATTGAAAAAATTCTCTCCAGAGTAATTCGATAAAAAGCCAATACGTACTGTCGTTGCTCGTGTGCCGTTCTTCGAATTGGTCCAATTCGTCCATGACTTGGGCCGCACTTATGCAACCCACAGCTAAGAAGGGTGAGAATTTTGAACTGAACGAGCGACCCAGCATGCCATTACGAGTTTCCTTGTATACTTGGACGGCTTGCTCGCCTTCCCAGAAATAGTCCTCTAGTGCACGCCATGCTTCACGAACACCTCCTCGATACGGGAAAGAAGTGCGTTCATCTGGTGCTGGCGCTGTGACTTCCCAATGTCCTTGCAACTGTGTAAAGTTGCTTAGATCTGCTGGCGAAATGACGGGTTCTTCCCAAGCTTTTCTCGGCGCCGAATATTTTTCTAATTTTCTTCTAAAAGGCGAGAAGACCTGTGGCATGTTTTCTAGACTAAATGGGAAGTCATCCGGTTCGTACAGTGTGCGTTCTAGGAAGAATTGAACCTCGATGCCTTCACTTTTCCCCCACAAACTTAGCTGTAGTTGTTCGTGCACCTCATATGCTGCTAATTCTTTTGGTGCGTAAATAGCATTTGTCTCGAATGTCGCCGCCAATTCTTTTAATGTTGAAACGGGATCGCCTTCTAGGACTAAAAGATCACTTCCTTGTTGGCGCAATTTTTCACGCACATCCATAGCTGCATCGTGCAGAAATTGCTCGCGCCACATGCCAATAGTGGGGTTGCCCCAAGAATCGGTTTGATCTGCAGAAGGAATAAAGTATACCGGAATTACCCTCTCAAATCTAGTATAGGCTTGATGTACAGGGGCATTGTCGCCTAGTCTGAGATTGTTTCTAAACCAAAGGATGCAAGTACTCATGTTATAATGTGTTGATGTTGTCTAATAGGGATTGCGCTTTCTCACGAATACCGGCTTTCACATCGGCGTTCATTTTATCATAGGTCCGGTAAACCATGCCAAGGCGGAAGTTAGATTGTAGTTTATCCCGCTGGGAATCGAAGAAATTCCAGTACAAAGCATTAAATGGACAACTATCGTCTTCCGTTTTAGTCTTTGGATTGTAGAAGCATTGGTCGCAATAATCACCCATTTTCTTCATGTAATTCGCAGAGGAAACATAAGGCTTGGTCGCGATCCAGCCGCCATCTGCATATTGACTCATCCCGCGGGTATTTGTGATTTCCACCCATTCAAATGCATCAATATAAATGCCGAGGTACCACAAATCCACTTCATCCGGGTCAATGCCGGCTAATAGGGCAAAATTTCCAGTAACCATGAGACGTTGAATGTGGTGTGCATAGCCGTGGTTGAGGCTTTGACCTATGGTATGGGAT
>ENA-OSIY01000902-OSIY01000902.1-marine-metagenome-genome-assembly--contig:-NODE-902-length-16214-cov-6.098221_pt1 | contig 16214 bp, 30 predicted proteins | sample MGYA00237884_ERZ534233 | MGnify/ENA primary metagenome ERZ534233 (study PRJEB26412, sample SAMN06343840) | marine metagenome | isolation source: estuarine water | place: USA: Columbia River Estuary... | reverse complement strand
CTATATTTTTCTGCAGATAGTGAGAATATAAAAACTGCCGTTGATCTAAAATTAACTAATGGCATACGCATGGCTTATCTTGCTAAGACATTCGCAGTAGGACAGGCAGACATAAAAGAAATGATAGGCAAGCCTAGTGCTAAGTGTCCTGAGAATAATAGACAGATACCACTTATCTCAACTAATGGCTCTGCTTGCGTTTCTTGCAGTTTGTGTGTATACTCTAAGAGTGACATAATTTTTTCATCAAGTAAGAAATGAGAATAAATGAAAGCAATAACAATAGGGATATTAGTATGGTTATTCATACTATTTATCACAGGGGCATTGTGACCTAAATCACATACCCAACCATCTCAAATAGTGAGATTATTAGGAAATAATTTGTATTTCTTAGATTTTCTTGCTACACTTAATATAACAACAACAAAAGGAGAAAAAATGACAGTAGCAAATACTTACAAGGTAGGCGACCTCTACACTTCACAAAAGTCAAAGGTAACAGGAACAATTCTTGAAATCTCACCTACCGCACAAGATACAGTACGAGTAAAGTTAGATGTAAATGGCAATACTCGCTGGACAACTTGGAAGGCTAATTCATAATTAGTTAATCGCTTATTGCTGGGTAACAATTAAAACTGCCCCACATAAATGTCAGACCTAACCCCTATACTATAAATACACCAAAAGAAAAGAGAAAATAAATGGCTAGAGCGCAAAAAGCAATCTCAGTTAAAATCGCAACACCGAAGGTAATCAAGGCACTAGAAACTGCACTAGCAAAGTTAGAGGCAGACTATACTTCACAAGAAGCCAACGAAGCAAAGTATAACAAAGCACATGAAAAGTGGGTCAAGGAACTTTCAACCTATGCGGTAGAAAACATCAAGAAGGCAGAAAACTTCCGTACTAATTATCGTTCATGGAATAACACCTTGAACATTGACTTTGATTTAACAGTAGTAGAAAAAGATTTGCCAAAAGAGCCTACTAAGGATTTTGAGACAATTTCTGTCTATAACTATCGTGAGCAAAAAGAGGAAATTGAAAATGCAATTCGTATCCTAAAAATGACAGATGAGGAAGTAGTTAATACTTCAACATACAATGCAGTTGCTCGTTATCTCTAAATAAAACAAAAGACCTGAGTATGTCTGTGCAAAACTGCTCAACCAACCACCACTAAAAAAAGGAAAACAAATGACAATTAGCGGATACACTTACCAAATTGGTGATTTATTCACAACAAGCAAGACAGGTGTTACAGGGCGTATTTATTCTTTCGCTCCACAAAGCAACACAGTAACTCGTGTTGGCTTACAATTAGCAAATGGTGCAAAACGATTTGCAATGGTAAAAACATCTAAATAAAATAATCTCCTGAGCATGAGAATAAACTGCTTGGCACTTCGCCATAAAATATCATAAAATTTGGCACGTGCCCTGTGATCAAAATCATAGTATGTTGTGTGTAGCAGCTTTAAGATGGACTTGCATTTGTCGGTGGGACCTGCTAGAATTATATTAATAACCAAAAAGAAAGAAGGACCCCCAATGGGATTAGATATGTATCTTAGTGCTAAGAAGCATTTAGAAAAAATTAACTGGAATGTACTACAGGCAAATGATGAGTTAAACTATTCATCTCCTGAAGCAGTTTATCCTAAGTTTAATGACTTAATGGAAATCACACAACTATCAGATGTTGCGACAGATATTTATGGAGCAGAGGTATCAGTTACCTGTGCCTACTGGCGCAAGGCTAATCAGATACACAACTGGTTTGTTACAAATGTTCAAGGTGGAAATGATAACTGTGGGGACTACTATGTATCCTCAGATAAACTAATAGAACTTATTGCCCTATGCAAGCACTCTTTAGAGAATAGGGACCCAAGCATACTACCCCCTCAAGGTGGATTTTTCTTTGGTAGTACAGATATTGACCAATGGTATTGGAACGACCTTACTAATACTATTACTCAATTAGAGCGTATTCTTGCCCTGCCTGAGTTTGATAAACTATCATTCTATTACTCATCATCTTGGTAATTGACATTTGTCAGTACCCTGCGATATAATTAATTAAACCAACTACAGAAAGAGGCCCCCAATGGACCAAGTAACAGATACGCACTACATGACAAGAGAATTTCTTGAGTCACAATTAGTACAAAATAAAGAACGCATTACACAATTAGAAGAGCATGTTCAAAAAGTAACACAACGCTCCTATTCCGATTCTGCAGACAAAAACCGTATGGTTGAAGGAATGCAAGAGTGGACCTTGGAAGAATTAGAGAATGGTTCACTTACAGAATCTCAAGCAGAAGAAATTGCTGAAATCATGGGCTTTGAACTTTCAAAGGAATTTGAAGTTGAAGTTACTGTTCTTTATTCAATTACAGTTAATGCTCGTAATGAAGAAGAAGCAACTAACGCAATTCATGATATTGATTTTGATACCGTTTCTTATAACTCAGATTCAATTCAATATTTATCATCATCAATTGATAGAGTAGATATTTAGTAGGGGGTCTACTAATAAAAACCTGAGCATGTTTATAAACTGCTCGCTTTTATTTTTGTTAAAAAATTTCACGTGGGGTTTTCCACAGCTTATCCACATGATCAAGATCACAGTGTGATTTACGACACCTTTAAGAAATGTCCATTTTGTCCCATGTTTAACTATCTTGATTTGCATATGTCAGTCTGTCCTGCTATACTTAAAATAACTACAAAAGAAAAGGAAAAATAAACTCATGGCACATGAACTAGAATCTCAAAATGGGGTAGCAAGTTTTGCTTCATTTCGTGAACCTGCTTGGCATGGATTGGGTACTGTATTCACAGAGGAAAAAACTACATCAGAAATGTTAGCCCTTGCTAATCTTTCTAATTGGAATGTTCGTCTTGAAGATTTAGTAACACCATCACACTTAACAAGCGATAAAGAATATCAATATGTTTTGCGTACTAACCCCACAGATAATTCTCAAACAGATGTTTTGGGTGTTGTCGGTGAGCGTTACCATGTTATGCAGAATGAAGATTTATTCTCATTCGGTGATAATATCCTAGATGGTGGTGGTCGTTGGGAAACTGCTGGCTCAATCAAGGGTGGTCGTGTTGTATTCGGTGCTTTAGCACTAGAGCGTGAGACTATCCTAGACCCTAGCGGTGTTGCAGATAAGGTCAAAACTTATTTACTTATCAACACATCACATGACGGCTCAATCGCTATTCAAGCAAGCATAACACCTGTTCGTGTTGTGTGTGCTAATACTCTCAATCTTGCTCTTGGTTCAATCAAGAAAAAGAATGGTATCAAGCAATCTTTCAAGATACGCCATACACAAACAGCAAGCGGTAAGGTTGCCGTTGCTCGTGAAACTCTTGGGCTTGCTCATAAGTATATGGATTCATTTGACATCATGGCTAATGCTATGATTCAGAAAGAAATCAATGCTACACAATTCAATGACATCATTCTTGCTGCATACCCTAAGCCTGAAAAGGATTCTAAGGGTGCGCTAAAGAAATGGGAAAATAAAGTAGATGTTATCAATGACATTTACACAGGCGAGTTTAATGGAATGATTGCTGGTAATGCGTGGGGTGCTTTCAATGCACTAACTGAGCGACTAGACTGGTATCGTTCTGCTCGTGGTGGTTCTAACGAATCAATCCTTGCAAGTGCAAGTGGTTTTGACCCTGCTATCAATGCAGAAAAAAATCGTTTGCTAAAAGTTGTGCAAAATGTTTTGCAAATTGCATAAATAAAAAAAATCCTGAGCATGATTTAAAACTGCTCAATGGGGACGTAGTTCAGTGGTTAGAATGCAGGCTTGTCACGCCTGAGACGAGAGTTCAATTCTCTTCGTTCCCGCTTTAGGTTTTCCAATTGACCTAATATAAGTTCTGTGTGAATGGCAATTAGCACAAACAATTTCACATTTATCAATTTCTTCTTTTATTTGATCAACACTTTTTTCTTTAATTCCTTGACCGCTTATTTGAAAAGATTTATCTTTTAAATGATCAAATTGCAATATGTGTGGAGGATAAGATATTTCGCAATCAGTGCATAGGCTATTCTCTATTTTATAATTTAATATAAAAAGTCTGGCTTTATTTCTTCTATCTCTAATACGGCTAGAAAACAAGGCTTTATTTCTTTCATAGTGTGCTCTTGCTGCTGCTTTTTGTTTTGCTGGATCTTTGTATGGCATGGTTCAATTATAACACCATGTTTTGAGCCCAGATCGCAATAAATAAATATGTAAGTGATTGAATAAAAAGTGCACGTGGAAATGTGATGCAAATCACAATGATATTTTTTATAAAAATCAATTACGATAGACTTGCTTTTTTCCCAGTTATAGTGTAAAATTATAATATGAACACCATAAACGACCTAATAAATGAAATCTATGACGACAACTTTTCTCATCTTGAATTTGAGGAAAATATGGGGGGAACAGATTGTGACTGCCATATACACATTACATTAAATACTATTGCTAAATATGCAGGAATAGAGGTAGGATAATGTTAGGCTATGAACTATCTGACTTAGATATGATGATTGCTAGTGTAAACATTGCTTCTAAACAATTGGGCAATTCAGGTATTGCTAAGGGCCTAGAGGAAGTATCAGGTTTCTTGCAAGGACTATGGGCAGAAGGGTACTTTGATTAATGGCAATTTTAGGATATGAAGTGTCAGATGTAGATGATATGATTTATGCTCTTGATTCTGTACTTACCACGATAAATTCAGATGACGACCCTTGGCTATATAATAATACTTGGAGAGCAAAAGAGTTACTTCAAGGTTTGCAAGTAGAAGGGTACTTTGACTAATGAATGAATGTTGTATCTGTGAGGGTTTGGCTGACTATATAACCATTGAAGGTGGATGGTATGTTTGTAGAGAATGTATTGAAACAGGAAAATCTGATGGGTTGGGGGCATAATGCATAATCATTATTGGGAATGCGATAATTTACCAGGGTACTTTTATTGTTTTTGCGGAGTTTCCGCAATTTATAATAAAGAAACAGGGAAGAAGGATATTCATGACTAATTGGATGAAGTATGATTACCTATGTACTGATTGTGATGCATTGATTGAGATAACTACCTTGGAAAATATCAGGGAATGGAGGGGCTGGTGCCCTTGTGGATCTGCCAATCTAGTTAACATTGGGGTCCATGATGCTGAAGTTAAGGATGAGTCTTACGATAGACCTTACGAAAATCCTGAAACTGTGACCAACATCACACCTCCAAAACTTGTCAAAATCAACACCAACCCTTATAATTAATATATGGACCTAAACACATTCAGAGAATATATAAGACTGCATGCAATATCCCTTGAACAGGATTTGCAAAACGAGGACGGTGCTGATAGTATTGTTCCTTACCTAGAAGGAGCCATTCATGTATCCAAACACTACTTGGAGGTATTAAATGGATAATCTAAAACTAGAACCACATCTACAACGCATGGTAGACGCAGGTGTATCAGGCACAGATATTTTGCATGGGGAACTTAAAAACCTTATGCTAATGGCTGAGCAACAATTTACAGAGATTGCTACTCAGGAAGAAGAAGAAGACTACTCAGACGCAATGCTATCAATGGAACGAACAGAGGCACAGGGAAGACTAGACGCATTTGGTGAAGTCTATGCTTTAACATATGCCCTTTCATTTGCTATTGCTGACCGCATTAAATTGACAAACTAAACCTTGTCCTGTAGAATTATATTAAACCACTAAGAGAAAGAAAACACCATGCCAAACTGGGTATATAACGGACTAACTATAGAAGGTAATCCTGATTCAATTACTAAAATGAAAGAACAACTTAATCAACCTTTTACAAGGGTTCATGATACATGGGATACGACTACTCAATCCTATATGAAGAAGACTTCTCTTTATTCAAATCCCGTTTTTGCTTTCTGGAATATCATTAAACCAACAGACATGGAAGCATATGATAAACAGGCTGATTCTTCTATCCCATTTGATGAGCAGATTAAATTTCAAACCAATGACTGGTATTCATTTAATGTTCGTGAGTGGGGAACAAAATGGGATGTAGGAGTTTCATCTGATGATAAGTATCCTGATACTAACTTTGAAGAAGCAGACAATGGCGATAACAAAGTAATTCATTATAACTTTCAAACTGCTTGGTCTACCGTCTTTCCTGCTATTTCAAAACTATCTGCACAATATCCTGAGTTACTATTTACTTACTCATATGAAGAAGAGACTGGCTGGGGTGGAGAAATGGAAATCCTTCGTGGAGAAATTATCTCAGAATCAGAGTATGAGAACCAATGTCGTGATTGTGATGCAACTGACCAAATGGAATACTGCGAAGAAAATGACTGTGGTGAAATCTGTGGTAACTGTAATTGGCTAGGAGAGGCTGACCTAGAGGCTGTTGCAGAATGTCCTACCCACAAGGTATACTTGGATACCAAGGTACCAGAATATAGAAAGGTAGAAGCATGAAGCCAGAAGACAAAGATAAGTTAAATACATGTTTAGATATTCTAGATACAACAGACCTAGGATTATCTCTTGTATGGCTATGGACATGGAGCACAATCAATAACATTCTAGAGGACGAGACCTTAAAGGCTAAGGTTACTAAGGACCAAATGTGGGACAACCTCTGTGAGGCTGTAGCGGCGGGACAAGGATTCTCACTAGAATATGGAGCAGAACAACATCATGAAGAAGTACAAGACTGGATGTTGAGCAGGGACTACATTATAGACACTATGTTTGAAGAAGAGGACGATGATGAATAAGCCTGAGATCCAAGAGGTACTTAATCAGGCCCAAAAGCTTTTATGGGGTGGATCTGAGACAGAAAATATTGAGGCTCATAATATGATTGCTAAACTAATTGTTAATTTGGAGGGTATAGATGAATTGGACACAAATGAGTCTATTTGATATAATGGAAGTAACTACTACAAAGAAGGAAGAAAATGACAACCACTAATATAACAGATTTACAATATGCAGGTCACTTTATGGTTGACTCAGGGCAAGCCATTGTTGGCGACCCTTGTTATCTAAATGACTATGACCCAAATACAAATGAGGAATGGAACTTAGAAGGTAAGATTGGAGAATACTCTTATCAAGGTATATCTGCAACTACATTAGCAAATGATTTTGGTGTAGTAGGTGGCGGTAGTGCCGTTGCTTTTAATACAGGCTATGGTGATGGCTCGTATCCTGTCTTTGTTCAACTCAATGAAGACGGACGAGTTACTAAAGTAGTAATTGACTTTGTTGATGAAATAGATTTGGGGGAATAATGGGAGCAAGAATAAACTTTGTCTTTAAAGACACTGAGCCTGCCGTAGGGGAACCTGCAGCATATGTAGTACTCTATAGTCACTGGGGCCAGGATTCGTGGCAGCCAGACCTTGCAGAGGCGCTGCAGCACGCCAAACCACGCATTAATGATTCATCATATGCAACACGAATGATGATTAGTTATCTTATTCAACACAACATCCTAGATGAAACGGGATATGGAATTTATGCTATTAATGGTATGACTTATGACCTAGGGGAACAAACGGTAGTTATTGATTTTACTAATCAGACTATTACTGATATTCATCCCGTAGATTTCCAGGCATTCGTAAATGCATATGGACCAAAGGTTTTAACTGAGCACGCAGTAGTATAATCATACTGCACTAGGGGAGGCGCAATTTGTGGTGGGTTGCGCCCCCCTCCTTTTTACGGTATAATGAAATGAGAGGAGCACCATGTATCGCATAACTACAAGCATAATAAAAAGTAAAGAAGAAAAAGTAGCAGAGAAGATTGGTGTACTACTTAGCGATTTTCATCTTGACCTAGAAAAAGTTGGGGTGTATATGGCTAAAGCATTACCTTATCTAGTATTTCGTAGAAGTCTAGAAGTGCTGGAGTCAGCACAATTTCAACTTGACATAGTAGAACAAAAGAGAGTAGAATATAACCATGACAGACTTTTCTAAAGAAGAAACAATGACCACAGATTTTTACACCAAAGCACTAATCTTATCAGATGTATATAGATATTTCAAGGAAGATGAGGATTGGGATTTTTTCTTCAAAGATAATAGTCTTGGCATTAACTTTGCCTATGGTTTAAATCGTGGTTTGTGTATGGTCAGCGAAAGCGGTATGCCATATATTAGCCAAACCTTTAATGCCCTATTAACAGTTCTCAATACAGAGGATACTGGTATTTCTTCAATGGAAGAGTTATTCCTTAGCACTGAAAATGGAACTTGGCTATTGGAAAGTAATCATGAAGAAAGACTAGAAAAAATAGATAAGATAATAAATAAAGACTGATATGGTTTGATCAGCTTCGGCTGATCTTCCACGTGAGGTTTTTAGCCACACATTACGATTGAAGCTATTTTTTCCCAAACCTTTATTACGATGGTTTGATATTTTTCCAGATTCACGGGATTATATCAAACCTTTTTTCTTTTGTCAAACCTTATTACGATAGAGCTATAATTTTCCAGATTCATCCATATTATAAAAACCAGGTTGTATGGTTTGTATAGCTGCTAATAGACATTACGATCCTATTTATAAATCCCGTGCCAAAACGTGTTAGATAATCCTATCAGACATTACGATCACGCTTTAGCGTCCCCGTTTTTGACGGGGGATATAGAACAAACCATACTCTTAATACTCCCTATAGAATAACAAACCATATCTGCTGGTTTTTATATATATATCAAACCTTTTCTTTATTTTATTATATATTTCTGTGCAAATTGCTGCATTTTTATATGGTTTTTTATAGGGTTTTATACTTGACAAATAGAGGTTTGGATGGTATCATGCAAGGTTTTATATATGGTTTGTAAGGTTTGAAGGTTTTTGGGAAGGAAGGTTTGTCACCAGGACATTACGAAGCCATCTATAAAAGCGCTCCATTCTCCACTTTACTCCACTTTCCTCCACCCAAACCATCTCTAAAAAATATCAGTAAGATTTATTTGTGGATAAACCTGTGGATAACTATGCCAAAACACTAATTTACCCTATCCAAATTATCGTTTTACCTGTGGATAACTATCAAACCTCACACCTTATATGTTAGATTTCAGGCATAAACCTCACATCCTATAGTAGGTTTTCTATCAAACCTAACAAAACCTCACATATAAAACCTTGAAAAAGTTTCCATAAAAAACGGTACATTCTTTTGGCTATTGGGCGTATCAAGCATGTTCCATGTCTGGCTATGTTCTATAGGGGTTATTTACTATAGGGATTATGATGGCTCTTTTAAGTTCCCCGAAATTTTGATAATTGTGCTGATTGCTTCTATAAGCAGGTTTCTATTGTCTCTAAGCATTAGGGTTCCACCAAGCCTTGGATTGACTTCAAAGATCACAGGCCTACTCTCAAACATTTTATAGTTAATAGTAATTGGACCACTATAGTTAGATATCTTTACTATTTGTTTAAATAGCTCTATGGTTGCTTCATCAGGGTTATACTCTATACCGCCTGGTTCAGCACCTAATTTAATGATAGGGCTATTTGACTTTGACCATTGCAAAGATCTATGCCAGATAACCTGACCATCTTTACAAACCATCCATGTAACAGGTTCAAAGTCTGTAGGTATATATTTTTCAATAATATATTTTTGATTGAGAAATATTGGTTTGGATAACTGTCTTTTTAATTGCTCCATGTTATTTATCAAAAACACACCCTTACCCTTTACCAGATCAACTCTCTTTAAGATGACTGGAAACTCAACATTTTCAAGAGTGTAATCCTGTGCATAATTGTTTATATCATTAAGTCTTAAAAAATCTTTAAAGTAGATTTTATTTTGAAAAACTTTAATAGTCTCATTATCAGGTTTAAGGCATTCAAATGGACAATTAAGGATGTCATCTTCCTGCAAAGGAATTACTATCTTATCTTCAATAGCTCTAATTTTCTTATTATCTCTGCCAACTAAAACAGATGGATTTCCATCTATACTAGACCATAGGCTAGATTTACTTGATAGGGCATCTTCCCAGTGTAAAGCAGGTTTTCCGTATATTACGATAGTAGTCATATATTTAATTATACAATAGGTTTGTGACTAATTTGCTATAATTAAACCATGCATGATCACAAGTTCTTTGTTCAAGAATCTTTGCTGGGTGATCTGCCTATAGACATAATGGTATGTGGTATATGTGGATATTCTACTACTAAGGTTTATATGGATAATTCTTGACATATACCGTTTTTTCTGGTAATATAGATATATGAAACCAGTAAACTACGATATACCCTTGCCTATGTACATACTTGAGAGTTGTATTGATTGTGGTAAGTTCATTAGAACAAAGAGCAAAAGCAAGCTAACATTATTTCTTATGGATCATTATGGTAAAAATGGCATTAAGCGTTGTTCTCATAAATGGTATGGAGAATTCATCTATACCCTGCTAAATTGGAAACATAGGAATTATTGAGAATGTCAGAGCCTAATCTATTTGTAACAAACCTGCCTACTACCAGAAATATGCACAGGCAAGGTCCTAAGATCAAAGGTAAGCGTAAGCCAATGAAGTCTAAACCTGTAATTAAAGTAGGTGGTAGAAAAATCTCTGCTGCTTTTAAAAATAATACAAAATACAGGTTTCCTGTAGAAGTGTCGTATATTAAGGATACTAACCAATAGTGCTCCTTTGGAGCATGGAAGGTTTGCTACCTCTACTTGTCGCCGAACTTAAAGCTTATTGATCTGTTTATTTACGAACTCTAAAAATTTGCCCGTAATAAGTGCGAAACCTAATTCAGGCTTTGCATTCACACACTCTGGACTTACCAGATAATTAGCCCATTGCTTGACTGCTTCTTTATTCTTACCTGCCGTATCTGCTAGAAGGTAGGATACAATCCCTAGAGGGTAGGCTCCAGGCTCTTTGGTAGAATAGTCGTAGGTAAGTATGTTATTGGAGTCAATAGAGGCTTCTCCAAGGAATGCTGATACATTTGCACTTTCTGGTGCAACAAAATTACCTGATGCATTTCCTATATTTGCAACTTTTAAGCCATAGAACTTAGCAAAAGAAACCTCTGCATATGTAATAGAAAACTTTGTTTTTGCTGCAAGTGTGGCTACGCCTTGTGATCCATTTGCTCCAACTATTCTTCCAAGATTATTAATATCATTAATGTTTTTAGGAAATGATGTAGAAAAAGAATCAGATACTGGCTTTGTCCAAGAATCTGGAGCATTTGCTTTCATAAATTTAAGAAAGTTATTAGTGGTGCCAGAGTTATCTTGTCTAAATATTACTTTTATTTTTTGGTTTGGAAGAGTGTAAACTATGCTTTTGCTTACAGTCTTTAATACTATTGGATTGCCAGCATTATCTTTAATTAGATTACCAGCCCTGTCTTTCTTATATATTACTTCTTGTACTTTTCTATTGTTATCTGCTTTAATAGCAGGATCATTCCACATTGTTATATCCCCCGCAAAAATCTTAGCAATAGTCTTTGATGAAAGATATAATTGTCCATTTCTTGGAAGATTATGAATTACAGCAATTGGTGCTGCAACAACTGGAATATGAACTATTGTTGAACGTTTTGTAGATGCCATATGCGCTGAGTCTGTAAACCAAAAATCTCCAATTCCTTTATCAGATAAAGCTTTTCCAGAACCAGATCCGTTAGCACTATAGGTTATTAGATTGCCAGTTGATTTATTGTATAGTGCTTTACATGAATCAATCAGGGCTGATGGAAATGTTGCTCCATTACCAATAATATTTTCTGCTGCAAAAGCAGGGGTAGAAATAGATAGAGCAGCAACGACTGCTATTACGATAAGTTTAAGTCTCATATTAAAAGTATATAGTAAATAAACTATAAAATGATCAAAAATAGGCTCATTTAACTAAGTATTCATCAGATGTTTACCTTGACAAGGTGTGGCCATAGATGTATACTTGGTATATGACACATGATGAATTGCTGGAAAAAGTAAGTAACTATAAGGATGCTGGGCTTGGCTCTTTAGTCGCCCTTCGTGCAGTAGTGGCACTGCATAAGCCATACCAACATGAGGCAGTTAGTTATGTCTTCTGTGTGGGATGTACGATAGATTTAGATTTAGCCCCACCTTACCCTTGTGAAACTATTCAAGCTATTGAGAAGGAGTTAGTATGAAGTACTTAGTTATATATGTTGTGTTATTAGCATTGATACTTGTCTTTAATCATGGTGCACACAAGAATGATTAATATGGATATCCCAGATCCATTCCAAACCTTTGTAGCCAAGAAGTATGCTAATGCCAAGGGGTATGTCCATGACTTCTTTACTGGGGAATGGTCTTATAAGTGTCTTGCTTGTAAAGATGATCTTTTTGGTCCATCCCGCAAAATTCTCACAAAGATTAGACTATTTCACACACGCAACGAATGCCTTGGTGGATACTAAATATCGCCATGCTATAATTAAGTATGGGTATATTAGATAATTTAGAAGCTTTCTTAGAGTCCCAGGATACTTACCAAGTAGCCTGTAGCCAGTGCTCTGAACTGTATGCCAAAGATAGTGACGAACCATTTATTTGTTTGAATTGTTTTAAAGGATAGCGATGAACTGTTTTTATTGTGATAAAAAAGCCACACACTTTGATATAGTGGTAAACCAAAAAGATTATATAGTTGCAGATGTATGCGAAAAGCACCTATCTCTAGGCCTATCTTCCTGATAAGATAAATGCATACAATTCCTAAGATTATATGGCAAACCCACAACTATACATACGAAGATCTTCCAGAGCATCTTAAGAAGAGCATAAACACATGGAAGAATCTTAATCCTGGTTGGGATCATAGGTACTATAGTCACATTGATAGGGAAAAGTATCTTAAGCAGTACCCTGATTTTTATACAAGGTATATTAATTTAGATCCAATAACACAGGCAGACATATGGAGATATCTTGTTACTTATGAGTTTGGTGGGGTTTACTCAGACATGGACTCTATATGCATTAAGCCACTTGATTATATGTTAGACAATATTGCTGACAATCCTAACATTGTTGTTATACCGCTCTCACAAAATGGTGGTCATACAAACAATGCAAACTATGCAGTAGAGGCAAAGTCTCCTATCATGAAAGATTGTCTAGATATGGCTTACTCTTCAATATCTGCTACAAAGCTTATTAGCGTATGGGAATGCTTTGTTTTGTCTGTCTATAATGGAAAAGATGTATCGTATGATTTTTCTTCAGCATTACATTCAAGAGATTTTCATAATATATTTCCTACATTTAATGTAGACTATTACGGCAATAGCCAACCATATACAGTATTTATTGAGTCAAAAAATCTAAGCATTTTATAGTTTATTTTGACATATTTAAGTAGAGCCTGTATACTAGTTATATGAAGATAAACTATGGAGAACAAACTGCCAGCTACTCGTTTGGCATATATGCTCATAACTGGGGCTACCCCATTGCCAATGAGTGGGAGTTGGGTATATACTTTTTAAAGTGGTATGTAGGAGTGGAGTTATTTAGATGACACACGATGAGTTATCCAAGAAGCTAGAAGCCCTATGGCATGACTCCTTTAAGGATCCAGTCTATGCTACCCTTCGTGCAGTGGTGGAATACCATGAACCATTTGAATTTACTTGGGGTGAAGAAACATCCACAGCCTGTTATTGTGGAGAGATGTATCCATGTCCTACTATTAATACTATTGAAAAGGAATTAGAATGAACGAAGCACAGTTTGATGAAGAGTTTAATGTTGAAGAGATTGCTAACGCTATAGTTAATCAAGCTAAGGCTGATGTTAAGTCCCGTTTTGGAAATAAGAAAAGACACAGACAATGATCTGTCAAACTTGTGGCATGGATAAAGAAAACATTGAATACTGGGATACACACCAGACAATGAGTGATTACAGGGTGTGGTGTGCCAAGAGAACCTAAGATAATGCAGATGGACTGGAAGTCACTAGGATATGAAAGGGTATGGGTAGATGGCAAAATCAGATGGGTTCCTCAACAAGATAACAAAGCATCAAAGGACTAAGATACTTCCCCTTAGATGGGTAGGTAATACATGTAGTCATATTGCTACTAATAGTTTAGTTAAAGCATTTGATTTACAAGGACACAATGATGGATACCGTTTTAAATTTCACTGCTTTATTTGGAAGCATTTTAATAAACCTTACACATGGTGGGGCACTTACTACTATATGGATATAGATAGTGAAAAATAATCTTATAGTTTTTGATTTAGATGGCGTTTTAGTAGATAGCAAAGACATACACCATCTATCTCTTAATAAAGCATTAAAAGAAATAGATGATTCCTATGTTATATCACAAAAAGAGCAAGACAGTATTTATGAAGGACTGCCTACAAAGGCAAAGCTAAATCTATTAACGCAATACAAAAACCTTGATCCAACACTATATGACTCAATATGGCAGTCTAAGCAGCAATATACAAATGCAATGTTTGCTGAATTAAAGTTAGACTTAGAGTTAATAAACTTTTTTAAATACATAAAAGAAAAAAATATAAACATTGCTGTTGCAAGTAATAGCATAAGAAGAACTATTGATCAGTGCTTGAGAAATCTTGGTGTTTTTGATCTGGTTGACTTCATAATAAGTAATGAAGATGTAAAGAATCCAAAGCCTCATCCAGAGATGTACTGGATGTCTATGTCAAACTTTGGAGTACTTCCTGAAGAAACTGTAATCTTTGAAGACAGTATAGTTGGCAGATTGGCTGCAATAGATAGCAAAGCAACATTGATAGAAGTAAAGAATAGACCTGATCTTACAAAAGATAAAATTGAGAAAGCAATATCTGTATTAAGCAACTCTAAAGCATTATGGAAAGACTCTAAGCTTAATGTTTTAATACCAATGGCTGGCGCAGGTAGTAGGTTTACAGCTGCTGGATATTCTTTTCCTAAACCACTCATAGATGTTATGCAAAAGCCAATGATTCAAGCAGTTGTAAATAGTTTGGCTATTGACGCTACTTATACATACATAGTTCAACAAGAACATTATGAAAAATATAATCTGCACTATTTGTTAAACGCCATTACGCCAAACTGTAATATTATTCAGATAGATAAAGTTACTGAGGGTGCTGCAGTTACAACTTTAATTGCTAAAGAGTTTATAAATACAGATAGCCCACTCATAATTGCTAACTCAGACCAGATCATTGATTGGAATAGTCGTGAGTTTTTGTATGAGATGATAAGCAAAAATGCTGATGGAGGAATTGTAACCTTTAAGTCTAACCACCCAAAGTGGTCTTATGCAAAGGTAGATTCAAACAATATTGTTGTTGAGGTTGCAGAGAAGAAACCTATTAGTGATAATGCTACAGTTGGAGTATATTACTGGAAGCACGGATCAGAGTTTGTGAAGTATGCAGAAGATATGATTGATAAAGGGTTAAGGGTAAATGGAGAGTTTTATGTATGCCCTGTATATAATGAGGCTATAGATGATAATAAAATAATTTATACATATACCGCAAATAAAATGTGGGGTATTGGAACACCTGAAGATCTTGATAGATACTTGAGAGAACACAATGATTAAGATATCTCATAGAGGAAATTTAAAAGGACCAGATAAAGAGTTAGAGAATACACCAGACTACCTAAAACTTGCTATATCAAAGGGATATGACGTTGAGGTTGATCTTTGGGTAATTGACGGTAAGATATTTCTTGGTCATGATAGACCAACAACTGAAGTCAGTATTGACTTTATGTTAAGCATAAAAAGTAATTCATGGTTCCACTGTAAAAACCTTGAGGCTTTAAGCTATTTGTCAGACATGAACGAAGGCTTTGTATTCTTCTGGCACCAAAATGATGACTATACGCTTACGAGCAATGGTTACATATGGACGTATCCTGGTAAAATAACTAATCATAATTCTATACTTGTTGTATCTAAAAATATTGATCTTAGTGTATTCAAAGACATATATGGAGTCTGCAGCGACTATTTAGAGTATGATATAGTTTAAGCACTGTCTCTTATACACATCTCCGAGCCCACGAGACAGGCAGAAATCTCGTATGCCGTCTTCTGCTTGAAA
>ENA-OSIY01000901-OSIY01000901.1-marine-metagenome-genome-assembly--contig:-NODE-901-length-16221-cov-5.529361_pt1 | contig 16221 bp, 12 predicted proteins | sample MGYA00237884_ERZ534233 | MGnify/ENA primary metagenome ERZ534233 (study PRJEB26412, sample SAMN06343840) | marine metagenome | isolation source: estuarine water | place: USA: Columbia River Estuary... | reverse complement strand
TTGCAATACTTGCTTTATCTTGTGCATTTTCAATACCAAATAATGAATCAATGGTAGAGTTCTGAGTAAGCATATCCATTTTATTTTGGATTTCAGTAGTACCAGATTGAATACTTGCTTTTTGATTGTATTTTTTCAGTATTAACTTATAATAAACTGCAGAATTATTAAAACCTCTAAATTGTTGAGCATGGTCAACAATATACATTCTATTTAGATTACAGAAATATAAGAAGTCTTCTTTACTTGGTCTTCTTTGAACACCAAATATTTGTTTAAATTGTTCTTTAGTAACATGAACTTCCATTGTTGAAAACAAGTTTAAGTCAAATTGGTTCATTACTACTTGACTATCAGGAAAATTATTATTCTCAACTGATATTCTAAGGTCACCTTGACAAACTATATTATATAAAGAGTATTCATGTAATGAATAATCATAACCATTTTTATCTGGATCAGTTGCAAAATAAATAACTTTATGTCCAAATAGTAACTGAGCATCATTACTTAATTGATTAAGAAGATTAACTGCAGTATTTTGATTATATGGATTATAAAGAAGTGCTTGTTGGTCTGCAGTCATTGGTTTATAAGTTGCAGGAGTTGCATATTGCAAATGAATCCCTGCAAGTGGAGCAAGAACCATTAAAGAGTGAAGAACATTATTGCCGTCACCGATGTAAGCCAGTTTTACTTTGCTTAGATCGTCGTAGTTTTCGCTGATAGTTAAGTAGTCAGCGACCGCCTGACAAGGGTGATACATATCACACAAAGCATTGATGACTGGTACTTTGGCTGATTCAGCTAGTTGCTCTAACGTACTATGCGCAAAGACCCGAGATACAATGGCATCTGCCCAGCAAGCTAAATTGGCGCCCATATCTTTGACATCTTCTCTGCCTGCCAGCTTATTTGATTGGCTATCAAGGTACACCATATGGCCCCCTAACTTATTGATACCAATGTCAAAACTGACTCGGGTTCGCAACGAAGGTTTTTCGAACAAGGCCACAATTGACTTGCCATCTAAAGCAGTGCGATAACCCGCAGGGTTGTTTTTAATGGTTTTAGCCAAGGCTAACAAACTGTGTAATTGGTCTGCGGTCCAATCTTTCAACGAAAGAAGATCTTGTTTCATAATTAAGCCTTGTGACTAGGTGTGTTAATTAACGGTGAGATTTTGCTGCCTATTGCTTGGTGTTGCAACAAACCTAACAATTTTTCTGCATCTTTCCAGCTAGCGATAGTGACACTTCGTCCTAGGCTGTTGGCTGCTTGTAATGCAGCTTGTACTTTAACTATCATGCCATCACGGATCACGTTTTCTGCGATTAGAGTGTCAATCTGCTGCGCATCTAATTGGCCAATCAAATTTTTGTTGGCATCTAACACACCAGGAACATCGGACAAAAGCAATAACTGGGCATCTAATAATTGGGCAATCACGGTGGCTGCTTGGTCAGCATTTACATTGAGTAGGTTGCCTTCACTATCCGCTCCAATTGAGCTGATAATGGGCAACATATGTGTTGCTGCCAATGTTTTTAACAGTGTTGGGTCGCCTGGCTCCACTGCACCCACTGCACCTAACTCTTCACGCATAACGCTAGCGTTACACATCTTTCCATCTAACAAGCTAAGACCTACCGGGCTAATCCCAGATTTAATGGCCAAGCCACATAGCTGTTTATTCGCGGTGCCCGCAAGCGCTCCTGTGATGAATGGCATATGTTCTTTAGGGGTAACACGCAAGCCGTCTATTTTTTGACTGGTAAGATTAAGGGCAGACAATAAATCTTCCACCATTGCACCGCCGCCATGGACTAACACTACAATATAACTTTTCTGTAATTCGCCAATGGTTGTGAGTAATGCCAAAGCGGCCTCTTCGGCTTGCATAAATGCGCCGCCAACTTTTATAACCAGTATGTTTTTATTGCTCATAGTTAGTTGACCAATCCCATATGAGAGGCAAAACCAAAACGCAAGTTAGCGCATTGTAGTGCTTGAGAGGCTGCGCCTTTTAATAAATTATCAATGGCACTGGTAACAACTAGGTAGCCGGTTTTTTCATCCAGTTTCCAGAATAGATCGCAGTAAGGTGTACCCACTACATCGTCTATTTTAGGCCAACTTTTTCTGAGCCTAACAATAGGGGTGCCTTGGTATGCCTGTTGATAAGCATCGGCAACTTGTTGAGCTGAAACATCGGTGGCTAGTTTTACGGTAATTGTTGCCAAGATCCCGCGTTTAAAATTACCCAAATGTGGGGTGAAAATCACATCAGTGCCTAAATAATCTGCAATTTCTGGTTGGTGTCTGTGCCCCAACACTCCGTATGCCTGCAAGCTGACTTCAGTAAAACTACTATTTAATGCTGCCTTTCTACCTGCTCCCGATACACCTGATACCGCGTTGATAATAGGAAAGTGCGTAGAGTCAATTAAGCCATTTTGTTGAAGTGGTTTAAGGGCAGTTAAAGAGGCTGTTGGGTAACAACCTGGCACCGCAACCAAGTTGGCGCTTCTGATCTGATCTTGATGCCAATCCGCTAGACCGTAAACAGCTTGTGTAAGTAATTTATCTGCATGATGCTCAAAACCGTAATACTCTGCAAATTTGTTTTTATCTTTGATCCTAAATGCACCAGACAAGTCCATTATCACTGCTTTATTACCGTTTTCTGTTCCACATAGCTCGTTCATCCATTTGTGGCTTGCTTCATGTGGTGTGGCTAAAAATATGAGATCGAAACTTTCAGATAAGGTTGATAAGTTATCTTCATCTATTGGCTGAAGAGGCAAATCAATGGCGTTAAAAAACTTAGGATGTATGTCGCCCAAAGACTTCCACGCATCAACACTGTTTGTAGAAACATACAATGCTGCTAATTCAAATTGGTTATGGCCGTGAACTAAAGCGGCCAACTCAGCGCCGGTATAACCACTGGCACCAATAATACAGGTTTTGATCATAGGAGATTTCTCTATTAGCTCATGATGAGCTGTGTACTAATAATTGAGGTAAAAATAAAAAACACTCTTTGTTCAAACTATATAGCTTAAAACAAAGAGTGAGCTAAACGCTACAGCGCCGACTATCGTCGATAAAACATGCTGGCGAAGCTAGGCAGGGAAACAAACTGGAAAAAAAATAAGTACATATACGTTATTGAACCAAAACAAGTTAAAATAAAAAGTTATTACACTGAATCGACTATTTGATTTATTAGTCGTTTCTTATTGGTCTATAGAATGCCATGTGTTATATATTTATGCAATAAAAGTGAATAATTATTTAATTAGGTGGTTATGCCAAATTTATCTTTCTTAGAACACTATCAAGCTATCATTGAAACCCCGTCTATTAGCGCTTTTGATGAAAAAATAGATCAGACCAATAGGCCACTTATTGACATACTATCAGGCTGGTTTAGCGATCTTGGATTTACAATAACTATTCAGAAAGTGCCCGAGACTCGAAATAAATTTAATATGTTAGCCAAAATGGGTAGCGGAGAAGGGGGATTGTTGCTTTGCGGTCACTCGGACACAGTGCCCTTTGATGAGGGCAGTTGGCAATCTGATCCTTTTAAGGTGAAACAAGAAGATGGAAAACTCTTTGGTTTGGGCAGTTGTGATATGAAAGGTTTCTTTGCTTTTATTCTTGAAGCATTAAAAACTATTCCACTGAATAAATTGAACAAACCTTTGTATATTTTGGCCACGGCAGACGAAGAAACGTCAATGGCAGGCGCGCGCTTTTTTGCTCAGCAACAATTGATAAAACCCAATATGGCGATTATCGGCGAGCCAACTGAACTTGTACCCATTTATAAACATAAAGGGCATATCGCTCAAAGTTTAAATATTCAGGGTAAGGCCGGGCATTCTAGTGATCCTGATAAAGGTGTGAATGCCATCGAAATTATGTATCAGGCCATTGGTCAACTGATGGACTTGCAGACTAAGTTAAAAACTAAGTTTCATGACGATGCCTTTAGTGTGCCTCATGTGACCATGAATTTAGGCCACATCCACGGTGGTGACGGTGAAAACCGTATTTGTGGTCACTGTAAACTTAATTTCGATATGCGTGCTGTACCTGAGCTAAACGATGAACAGGCCCTTGCCATGATTGATGAGGCTTTGGCGCCAGTATTTGCTAAATATCCCAATCGTTTAAGTTTGGATTTGATGTATCCCACTGCACCTGCTTTTGCCTGTCGTGATGAACAGAATATTTTGGCACTGGCTGAACAACTTACAGGTAAAAAATTCCAAAGCGCCAACTACGCCACTGAAGCACCTTTTATTAATCAATTGGGCTGTGACACTATTGTTTTGGGGCCTGGCAGTATAGAACAAGCGCATCAACCTGATGAGTATATTTCTTTGGATTACGTTAATCCTACCGTTGTCATTTTGCAGCAAATGATCAACAAGGTGTGTTTTTAATTTAAATGATTGTTAAGCTAATAATATTTCAAATACCGTCATAAGGTTTCATTCAAAATGCGAAAAACTATAGCATTGGTTGCTCACGACCATAATAAACCAGATTTAGTGAAATGGTCATTGGCGCACAAAACTGAATTAACTAAATATAAATTAGTCGCAACAGGTACAACCGGTGGCATATTACAAAAAGAGTTAGATTTAGACATTCACTGTTTCAAAAGTGGTCCGTTAGGTGGGGATCAACAAATAGGCGCGTTAATAGCAGAGGGTAAACTAGATTGTTTGATATTTTTCTGGGATCCGTTAAATCCAGCTCCTCATGATCCTGATGTCAAAGCGTTACTTAGGTTATGTTCTGTATGGAATTTACCGGTTGCTTGCAATGTCTCTACAGCTGACATGTTGCTCACTTCGCCGCTATTTATAAATAACGACTACCAACGAGATATCCCTGACTTATAAAACTACAGGGCATAATTAATTTATGCCCTGTGTTGTTAATTGCGTGACTAGTTATACTCTACTGGCCTGATAGTTAATAAGTGATTTAACGCTGAAATGATAAAGGTTGTACTACGAGCTGGCGATTGTTGGTAAAAACGCTCCCAAGCATGACTTTTATGTTCATCGTAGTGTGATTGCCTTTCTGGAAATTCTTCAATATATGCCAGATTAACGGCATGACCTATAGTCACGTCAATGACGATCGCTTCTTCCACAATTAAGCTAGGATTTTGTTCGAAGAAACTGGCTAAGGCGATAAGAGTTTCAATCGTCAGTTGACGATATTCGGCGGCATGAATATTGTTAAACATATGTTCGATTAATAACGCGAAAGCTTTTTCTCCTTCGGTCATATCACTCAACACTAAGTCACTACTGATACGGTTCCGCTTATCCATTTTATTGCCAATAACAAGGCCACTAGTGTGTTTCAATACACTCCAAATTTGGGCTAAAAACTCTGCCGAACGACGATCGAGTATACCTTGATGTTGTCGCCAATCCAGCCAACCATCTTCCGGCGTTTCTAGCTGCTCTAAGCCCAGATTTTGCTGCCAGTTTAGGTGTTCAGTATTACCCTGTGCATGTAATGTTTCGAGTTTTTGTGGCAGGTCGGATAAACTTTGATAATTTTCCAGCACTGCTTCTAAGCGTGATTGAATTTCTGATGGAGGCATGTCCATCAAAATTTCGTAGGCATCATCAGTTATGGTGTTGTGCTCTCGAGTAATTTGACTCGTTAGCAGAATGATCAACAGACTGACGCGTAAGGTTAATAATTCGCTAAATAACGCAGGCTTGGCTTTAATTAATAGACCCAGATAAAGTAAAACTTCTTGGGTTAGGACTTGATCACGCACATCTTCACGGCAATATAGCACAATACGTTGCATCAGCTCTTCGTCTGCTAAAGGGCGCGTGATCAGCGATTCGTCATGATAAGAACGCCCTACCTGAATAAACTTTTGTGCGACTAATAAGTCGCTAACCGCTAGGCCTATATCGCCATCAATTTTGCCCTGTAATCCAGATGCTTGTCGCAACACTGACCACAGTCTTAGTCGTCCAGCTTGGGTATACACTTCTTCAATTAAGTCGTGCAAGCTTCGCTGTTGATTATGGATGTGAATTTTAGTATCAATCGATTGAAGCTCAACGAGTTTAGTCAAAAGCGCTATTTGTTCATAAAGATTCGTCGCTTGGCCCAGCCTAGCTTCTAATATGTTGGTTTCTTTTTGCAAGGCTATTTCAAGTTCTTCACTTGGTGATAATTGTTTGTGCTCACCCGCTAAGGTCAAAACACAAGATTGAGATAACAAACTAGCTAATGGCTGTTCGGGTAAAATTAGGTCTTTTAGGTGCTCGACATGCTCAACCGCTGCGGTATTGATTAATTGAGCCATAATGTCGTGCCTAACAGGAATGCCGTCAACTTCACCGCTAGCAATCTCTTTCATTAAGGCATAAAAGGTAGTGCGATCGGTATCCAACAAATTGTGAGTGAGTAGTACAGTCACAGTTGGTCGACCCAACTCAGTCCAATTGCGGTGTAAATAACTCAGTTCTGATTTAAAGCGACGCACCAAAAATTCAATATCGTAACCTAGAAAAAAGTCTCTTTGGATGAAACACGGAGTCAGGCATATTGCCCTTTGTTTGCCCATCATATACACACGGCTGGTGGTTAAGCTTTTTAGCTTTCTGGGCGTTCGTCCAGAAAGACCCAAGGCCTCACATTTACCAATTTGTGCGTGAATGCTGGCAATATCTTCAGGGCGATAAACCTGTACAGGAGAAATATCTTCAAGAGTTTGAGTTTGCACGCCATAAGCTTCTAACTCATGCTGCAATACTTGATCTTCAGCCAAAAACATAAGCTGTACCACAGGTTTTTTAGGTGTTTTATGCTGCCTGCGCCCAAGTGGATCCAAATCCCCCGGACGTAACAAACCGTCTTCGAGTAGACAGCCAAGCAAATATAAACTCTGCGCCCATACCAGTGGCACGTTGTCGTTGGGGATACGCTTTTGTGAGCCTGGTGCAAGACGTTCTTGTTCAACACACTCTTCGGCGACAAAATACAACTCTGGCAGCAACTTTTGACCATTTTGTTCGACTAAAACAGCATCAAGACGTGTGCGGTAATGACTTATCTGTTGTGTGTCATCGCGAAAAATCGCGTCTAAATATAAATAGGTGTAAAACAGTGGCCATTCTGATTCGATATGTTCAAACTGCTTTAGTTCTTGTTCTTCGTAATGCAAGCGGCCTTCATCTTCGAGAGATGTTTGATGTCCATCACGCAAAAAACGTTTCAGACCGTAGTTGCCTTCTAACTTAGTGATGATGTCGTTGCGCACTTTGTCAGCCAATACGGGGTCGTCGACAGCAAAGGCTGGATAACCCACTATGCTCAGCAGCGCTGCATCTGTCTCTTTGGTATTAGACTCGCGCGGCAACATAGTGGTTAAGGTAATATTAGATTGAGCTATGTTATCGGGAATGACATGGATAACACTCGACTGAGAGCCTTTGGCGCCAAAAAGGTTAAAACCAGACAGTGCCTCAAGTGCGGCTTTTGCCATACCTAGCGAGCTGGCATTAAGCTCAACGTTACCACTGTTGCTTTTAGCGCCTCGTTCCCACATACCAAAATCTGGCGTGCGATACGCGCGTTCAATGTAATACACTAAATTTTGTACGAAACTGACTTCTTCATCAGTCCATATAATTTCTAATCCTGAAGCAATCATTTGCGCTAACGTCAATAGAAATACCGACGTCGCATCGACTTGTAAATGCCCCCATTCATCATCACCTACAACACTGTCACCGGTGGCAGTGTCATATTTAGCATGTAACGCGTCTATTGGCTGACGGCTTTTCTTAAACTTTTCAACTTTACTTGATTGCGCCATCATCGAACGTAATAAAGCGCGCATTAATTTAACGGTACGTTGCTGGAGCTCGAAACCTCGCCCTCCATCATCGTCTAAGTTGCGATAGGCTAGTGCAAGCCCCCATACAGCCAAAATACTGTATACATTGTCGCGCACCCAAGCGTCTTGGTAATTGCCATGTACAGTGACAGCCGTGCTGGCGGGAAGTAAGCCAGAGATTGGATGTTGTTTGTCCAGAATGACCGATTGAATTTGGCCAAAATATTGGTCAAGACGACTACGTAATTCGATGTCTTGCATAATGGCTCCTAGTGGCCCGAATAAATAAAAAAGGTAGAGCCAAAGGCCATCAGACCTTCGCAACTCTGCCTAAATTATTGATCGCCAATGGTTCTATTAGCTAGGTTTATTTGTTTTTTCAATCCAATTGTTGACCATTCTTGCTAATACTTGCAAAGGCACAGACCCACCGCCTAACACAACATCATGAAAGTCTTTTATATCAAACTTTTCACCTAGTGCTTGTTGGGCTTTAGCACGCAATTTCAATATTTCTAACATGCCAATTTTGTAACCTGTAGCTTGACTCGGCCAAACAAAATAACGCTGAACTTCAGAAATTATTTGTCCTTCTGAAATAGGTGAATTTTGTTTGAAATAGTCAATGGCTTGGTGTTCTGTCCAGCCTTTTGAGTGGATACCCGTATCAACCACTAAACGTATTGCTCGCCACATCTCTGTGACTAAGCGACCAAAGTCAGAATAAGGGGTGTTATACGCGCCCATTTCTTTGGCGAGCAATTCAGAATATAAAGCCCAGCCTTCTACGTAGGCATTGAAAAAAGCTTGTGTACGAAATTGCGGTACACCTTCTAACTCTTGCATGATAGATATTTGCATATGGTGACCTGGATTGCCTTCATGATAAGCAATGGCTTCCATTTCGTTTTTGGGCATGGCAGTCATATCAGACAAGTGAGCGTAATAAACACCTGAACGTGAACCGTCTGGGGTGCCAGGGTTGTAGTGCTGTGCTGCGCCAGGACGTTCTCTAAAGGCTTCAACACGTTTCACTTCTAAGTCTGCTTTAGGTAACAATCCAAAGTATTCTGGTAACTGATTCTTGATGTAATCGAGGTAGGCCGTTGAATCATCGAGATACCCTTGACGTCCCTCATCTGTATCTGGATAGTAAAATAACTCATTCTTAACATCGCTTTTAATGTAAGCGAAAAAGTCTTGTAAGCTACCTTTAAATTCTACAGTTGATTTAATGTCTTGCATTAAACCTAATATGCGGGTTACTTCACTTAGGCCAATTTGATGGATTTCATCTGCTTTCAGATTTGTAGTAGTTGCGTTGAGTAATGCGGCATTGTAAAAGGCTTCGCCATCGGGCAGAGCTCCTGCACCAGTCGCTTGTTTTGGTACATTAACCAAGTCTTGTTCAAACCAAGCGATCAGATTTTCATAAGCTGGTTTAAAGTGTCTGAGTAATGCTTGTTGGGCTTGGGTTTGTATATCTGCCGCTTGTGCTGCATCCATTTTTTCAGCGTCGACTAAACCTTGAATTTCCTTTTTTAAGTCAGCGAACAAGGGAGAATCGACTTCACTTTGCTCAAATGGTTGGCCTTGCAGCAAATTTTTAGATTGCTGAATCACTCCCTCATAGGCAAATAATGGAGGGCGAACACCTTCGCTGGCATGAATTTTTGCTCGTTCTAGTAATTGAGTCATAGCTCTACCTAGTGCAGCAATACGTTTGATATATGCATGCATATCTGGCAATTCATCAACCTGGTGTAAATTAATCAAGAAATTGGGCGTACTAGCATGTGGTCCATGCATTTGAGTAAACACGTAACCTCTTCTGCGATAAGGCACTTGGGCTTTTGCAGCCTCGTATTGAAATACCCATAAGTCATAGGAAATTTTTGCATCTTCGCTTAACGCATCGTAATTAAACGTGCTTTTTAATTCAGCGACGGAATCTGCCTGCCATTTTAAACTCTTGTCAGCAGCAGCTTCACTAAAGTCATCTAACTCATCATAACGTTCTTTACGGCCTAAAGTGGTCAGTGCCATAGGTGATTGCAAAAGTTTTTCTTCGTACTTTTCTTCAAACCATTGGTTAAGACGTTCGCTCTCTGATTGCGCTTTTTTTTGGGTCATACTCGTTGTTGATGTGTTGTTTTCGTTTTCTTTAGGCGCTTGCCCGCAAGCAGTCAACACAAGTAATGTGATGATACTAAGGTGCTTTTTCATGTGGATTCCTTAATGACTTTAAGTTGAGCGTTAGGTTCGACTTTACTCAAGAAGAATAAAACAAATGAAGATCAAATACGAAAGAAATCAAAGGTTTGCTTGGGATGAAAATATTCTAATACGGTCTTTTTATGTGTCATGTTGGAAGCGAGTAAACTAATAAAGAAGCGATGCTAAGTCTTAGCATCGCTTCTTTAAATTATGTTTAATTAACAAGCATTTTAGGCGGAATAACTCCTCCAAATACAGCTTATATTTAGACTGATTCAGCTCGGGCGTATTTATTATCTCCTTTACTCTTTTTTCCTTTTTTGCCACGCTTGCCTTTTTCGGACCTTTCCAAAACCTTGGCTTGTTGTTCAGGGGTCATCAAGTTCCACATGTCATGTTTACTTTTGGCTTTTACCATTGCCATAGTTGCAAAGTCTGCTTGATAGTCAGTGTTTAGCGCTTGCCAAGCTTCGGCGTTGAAATCTTTACTTTGGACCAGTGACCGTTCAGCTTGTTTGTAACTCTTGAGTTTAACTTTAATTTCTTTACCACTTTCTTTAGTCGTATTTTTGATAGCTCTAACGGCAACTATTTGCTCTTCAGTCAACTTTAGGTGTTTTTGTTTGTTGCCTTTCTTTTTCCCTGTGGATTTCTTCTCTGTGCGTTCGGCCTTTCGAGCTTCAAACTGAGTAACTAATTCGCCTTGTTGAGTTTCCGTTAACAAGTTCCATACTTGGTTTTTATTGGTGGCTCGTTGCAATGCTTTGGTATGGATAATAGTTTGCTGCTGAGTAATGTTATTCTCCACAGCTAGTTGATCCCATTCAGATGAATTTATAAGGCTACGCAATTCTTGTTTTAAAGTTTTTTCATCGCTGCTAAACAATTCTCTGTCCGCGCGGGTTTGTTTAAATATCTGTTTAACATCTTGTTTTTGAGTATCTGTTAAAGATAACTCAGATAATATTTGACGCATGCCATCATATTTTTGATGGTGCCCTTTATGAGCCAATACCGGTGCGGATATACCAAGAGTTAGGCAAAGCGCGATAGGTGTAATTGTTGTTGAGATTAATGTTTTAAGTTTTGACATTTTTAAGTCCTCTTGTTTAATTGCTGATAAGTCTAGCGGATGCAATGCAAAGAAACGCAAAGGAAGTGTAAAGCTTGTGTAAAGGCAGCATGTTGGACAATATGTACCGCGTTATAATGTGCATAATCTCATTAATACTTAAGGAAAACCATGTCGGCTAAGCATATTTTATTGATCGATGATGACCTAGAGTTAACGGATTTACTTCAAGAATACCTGATCCCACAAGGCTACGAGTTCGATGTGGCACACGATGGAGAAGCCGGTATGAGTTTGGCTACTTCAGGTAAACACTATGATCTTATTTTGCTGGACGTCATGTTACCCAAACTTGATGGGTTTGAAGTGTTAAAAAAATTGCGCACTAGTCATCTTACCCCTGTATTAATGTTGACCGCTAAAGGCGACGATCATGACAAGATTCTCGGTCTAGAAATGGGCGCTGACGATTATTTGGCAAAACCTTTTAACCACAGAGAATTGTCAGCAAGAATAAAGGCATTAGTGCGCCGAATGGCACTATTACCTAGTGGCACCGTACAACAAAATTTAAAAGTAGGTAGTGTGAAACTTTCGCCTTCAGCACAACAAGTTTTATGTGCAGGCAACCCCGTTGAATTGACGGGCACTGAATATTCAATCTTACATCTCTTAATGATTAACCAAGGTAATTTAGTGAGTAAACAGGATATTAGTGAAAAAGTATTAGGTAAAAAACTGGCTGCATTTGATCGCAGTATTGATATGCATGTAAGTAATCTTCGTAAAAAATTGGCAGTGTTTAGTATTGAGGAAAAAATAAAAACTCATCGTGGTGCGGGTTATTTGTTCTTGGTGTCTGCGTGAAAGGGCTAAATCGACTGCATCCAGCAAAGAGTTTATTTTTTAGAGTATTTCTATGGTTTTGGCTGGCAACTTTATTGATATTCGTTAGTTCGGTTTGGTTGGCTAATCAACTTGGTTCAGAATCAAAATATAGGCCGTTAGATAATCAGCAACAAAGAGAGTTGGTTGTTTCAACTCAAAAGCTGCAAAACCAAATCGATAAGCGAAGAGGCAATGTATCCCTTAGACGACTGCTTATTAAAGTAGGTAACCGCAACCGTTTTGGTTCGATTTTAGTTGATTCATCTACTCGGAAAATTGTGCATGGGGTATCCAGACATCGACGAGTTAGGGGCGAAGTATTTGACGACTTTAATTTGCAAAGTATACCAATAATCTTAGAAGTTGAAGGTAATACTTTTATTGGGCCTGGTCTGATAAGGGCTAATCAAACTGATTACATGTTGTTTTTGGTTGCTACAAGGCCAGATGGTCATTTACGTGTCATACGGCATGAATATCCGGGTGTATTTATCTTGTTTATGTTGTCACTAAGTGTGGGGTTATGTTACCTATTTGTTCGTGGCCTCCTAAACCCAATCACCCAGCTTAGACAAGCATCTAAACGCATGGCATCAGGTGAAATGGGTGTGAGAGTAGGAACTGCAAGCAGCCGTTTAGATGAAATTGGCCAACTTGGCCGAGACTTCAATAACATGTCTGAACAAGTAGAAAATTTGGTTAATAATCAAAAACGATTGTTAGCTGACATTTCACATGAGTTACGGTCGCCGTTAACACGCTTGCAATTGTCCATAGGTATTGCCTTGCAGCAGATTGAGTCTGACGTATCAGACGTATCAGTTAATATGTTAGCTGCTTTGGAAAGAATAGAAAAAGAAGCTCTACAAATTGAAGATATGATCGCGCAAGTACTGTTGTTATCTAGATTGGATAACCAACAACCCATTCAAAATTTACAAATGGTTAGCCTTGAACAAGTTATGACACCTATCATCGCTGATGCCAAATTCGAGGCAGAACACAAAAATAAAGAGCTTATTTATCAAGCTGTTAAAGATATTAATTTGTTTATAGAACCTCAACTATTTAGCAGTGCCATCGAAAATATTTTACGTAATGCTATTCATTATTCTGATCAACTTATTCAGGTAACTGTTTCTGTGAAAGACGAACAGGTGATTTGGGAAATAGAAGATGATGGTAATGGCATTGATGAAAGTCAGTTAAGTAGAATATTTGAGGTGTTCTATCGTGAATCTACAGCACGAGAAAGAGACAGTGGTGGAGTAGGGTTAGGTTTAGCCATTGCTTATCATGCAATCAATAAGCATCAAGGTACTATTCAGGCAAGTAATAAACCTCAAGGCGGATTGCTCGTTAAAATAGCCATACCTTACACAAAGCCTTGAATAGCATTTAAGCAAATGTATTAATCATAACTTCATCTTAAAAAGTGTTGCACGCATTGATTAATAATATTGTTACCTAGTATGACAGCCGCGGCTCTGTTAAAGAACATACTCATGATGTGGGTAAACCTTTAACAATCCTGCATTATGGACTAAATTACAACAGTATAATGTGATTACCCTGTCGAAGATTTTGACTGCAATTGGTATAAGCGGAACATTTAGCATGGCGATATGATTTTTATTGCATCCGACACACATTTACGGTTATATTTTCAGTGTCATTTGGGGAGTGAGGTAACACATGTTAGTTGAGCAGATCATGAGTAAACCTGTGGTGTCTGTTACTTTAGGTGACACTTTGCGCACGGTTAAACAAATTTTTGAAAATGCTAAGTTTCACCATTTACTCGTAGTAGAAAAAGGAAAGTTGTATGGAGTGATTTCCGATCGTGATTTGCTTAAGTCAATCAGTCCTTTTATCGATACACTTCAAGCAACAGCCCATGATAAATTTACTTTGAATATAAAAGTTCACCAAATCATGCACCGAAAGCCTATTACGTTGAAGCACTCAGCTGATGTGTATGAAGCTATTAGTCTATTCAATCAACACAATATTTCCTGTATTCCAGTCGTGAATGAAAAAGGTGTTCCAATTGGCATTATCAGTTGGCGCGATATCCTTAGGACAATTGAAACCAATCACAAAAAAAAACTCAGTCAAACCAAATGAGCCAATTTTAGTCACTGCTACATCAATAGTGAGTAATATTTTGCGGCACGTATTTCATATCGAATTTCAAGGTAGCTTTTTACATGTCTCAGTTTACCCTTTGCTCTGAAGATAATTTAGCGTCAAAGTATGTCACTGCTATTCAACCTTTCTGGCAAAATCACGTTGTTCACGGAACGTTTGATGGGGTGGGAGAACTGGAAAAAGTACCTATTGCTTACGCTTATGTACTGAATCCACAGGCACTTGGAGCTGTGGTGATTTCATCAGGGCGTATCGAAAGTTTAATGAAATATAAGGAAGTAGTGTACGATCTCTATCAAAATGGATATTCGGTATTTATTCATGACCACAGAGGGCAGGGTTTGTCAGGGCGAATGTTAGACAATTCACAGATAGGCTATGTGGGAAATTTTTCTGAATATGTGGCCGATTTCAAAAAATTTATTGATAAAGTGGTCACTGAAAAAACACCACATAAACCTAAGTTGTTGTGTCATTCAATGGGCGGGACCATCGGTACCTTGATCGTTTTACGTTATCCGGAATTATTTGAAAAGGTAGTGTTTTCGGCGCCTATGTTTGGCATTCGTCCACCTTTACCTGATTGGTTTGCCAAGTTACTGCTGAATTTACACGCCAGTATCAATAAAAAGAACACCTATTTTTTTGGACAAAAAAATTATGACAATCAGCCTTTTGCAGCTAATGAATTAACTCACAGTGAAATCAGGTATCAACTTTTTCGTCAAGAATATCAAGCCTCACCTCAATTACAGTTAGGTGGCGTCAGCGGGCATTGGCTAAAAATGGCAGCTCAAGCAATGAACGAAGTAGAGCAATGTGTACATCATTTTCCCATTCCTGCCTTAGTCATTCAAGCTGGAGCTGATCAAGTCGTAGATAACAAAAGGCAGAGCAGGGTAGTGGCAAAAATGGCAAATTCTAAGCTGATGGTAATTGAAGGAGCTAAACATGAATTGTTAGAGGAGCAGGATAAATTTAGAATAATTTGTTTAACTGCCATTTTAAACTTTTTTAGATAATAGCACTCAAAAGTAAGCGAAAAAGATAAAGATAAAGACCCAATAAGTGTTAAACCATCTAGCTAGATTTTGTTAAGATACCAGTAATATAGATAACTGAAATATACCTATGCTCGATATTGTTTTATATCAACCTGAAATACCTCCTAACACCGGTAACATTATCCGCCTCTGTGCGAATACTGGTTTTGCATTACATTTAATTGAACCTCTAGGCTTTCATTGGGATGACAAAAAAGTGCGCAGAGCGGGGTTGGATTATCACGAATTTGCACACGTACAACGTTATCCAAATCTTGAAACTTATATTCAAGTTCGACAACCTAAAAGAATTTTTGCATGTACAACCAAGGGCAAGGCGTTCTTTGCCGAAGCTAAATATCAAGCAGGGGATGCATTGTTGTTTGGTCCTGAAACCCGAGGCCTCCCCGATGAGATTATTGAATCTCTGCCACCTGAGCAGCGAGTACGTATTCCCATGCTGGCACAAAGTCGTAGCATGAATTTATCGAATGCAGTCTCAGTATTTGTCTATGAAGCTTGGCGGCAATTTGAATTTGATGGCGCGGTGTAAAAGATAATCAAGAGCTGTCTTTTGAGGCTCCCTTATTCCTTAAATAAAGGCGAATGCATCGCCAAACAAAGATGTGATGGGTAATCCTTGTTTAATGAAATCATCACGTACCACTTTAGCCATCTCAAAACGTCCAGCTACGTAAACTTGATAAGTGCTCATGTCTTGAATGTCTTCAAGCACAGCCTGATGTACCCACCCTGTTTTGCCTACCCAATCCTTTTCTGGAAGTTCCACCACTGGGATGAAGGTAAAAAGAGGATGTTTTTTGGCAAGAGAGCAAAGTTCGTTAAAGGCATACATGTCACTAATCGAACGTGTTCCCCAATACCTGTCTCTTATACACATCTGACGCTGCCGACGAATAGAGAGGTGTAGATCTCGGTGGTCG
>ENA-OSIY01000898-OSIY01000898.1-marine-metagenome-genome-assembly--contig:-NODE-898-length-16240-cov-5.827322_pt1 | contig 16240 bp, 20 predicted proteins | sample MGYA00237884_ERZ534233 | MGnify/ENA primary metagenome ERZ534233 (study PRJEB26412, sample SAMN06343840) | marine metagenome | isolation source: estuarine water | place: USA: Columbia River Estuary... | reverse complement strand
TTCATGTATTCACAAGAGGAATTGGGAACTGAATTAGTTCTTGCTCCTGCAAGTGGTAAAGAACATTATCATTCTGCTTACGTTGGTGGATATTTAGACCACGTTATGAATGTTGCCCGGAACGCATATAAAATGAAAAAGATATATGAGGAAGGTGGAATCAAAGTTGATTTTACGGATGAAGAATTATTCTTCGCAGCATTCCATCACGATTTGGGTAAGTTGGGTACAAAAGGAAACCCACATTATGTAGAGGAAGAATCCGATTGGCATAAGAAGAATCAAGGTTCTATGTTTAAGATTAATGGTGAGAACCATTATATGGACGTAACCCACCGAGCATTGTGGTTACTCAATCAATATGGTATTACCTATTCCGAAAAGGAGATGATTGGGATTATGTTAGCAGACGGATTATACAACGAAGGTACAAAACCTTACTTCATTAGTTTCCGCCCCGAAATGAGGTTAAAAACCGACCTACCATACATTCTACATTGGGCAGACCATATGAGTTGTAGACAAGAGAATAAACAATGGGAAGATTCAAAACCTTTCTAACTGACAAGTTGTCAATTAAGTTTTAAAAATACTGACAATATGTCATATACTATCTGATGGTATGGGATTTGTAATATATGATGTATTGTTTAACTAAAAAAGAAAAGATTATGTACACAGCAAATTTAGGAAACTTATTAGATTTATTTGAGAAGGATTTACCTACATGGAAAACATCAACAACATTACGAGATACTACATTGGGATACACCAAACAAAATGATGATTCATACGAATTAGCATTTGATGTGGCTGGTCATTCTAAGGATAATATTTCAATTGATGTAGAGGGAAATCTTTTAAAGATTAAAGCAGAAACCACATATGAAGAGGGTTCAATTCTTAAAAATTTGGTTTCAACTTTAGACCATAGTATTCGTATTTCAAATACTTACGATTTAACTAAAACTTCAGCAGAGGTAGAAAATGGTCTTTTACTAATTACCATTCCAAAGAAAGAGGAAGCAAAACAAAAGAAAATTTCAGTAAAAGTAAAATAATTTTTTAATCTCTCACTTTTTAGAAAGGTCATCATCATTGGTGACCTTTTTTGTTTTAAACCCATTTAACTTAAATACGTTATGAGCTGCAGAATTCCAATCTTCACATATACAGGATATTTTTGAAATAGGGTTTGGTAACATTCCAATGGATTTATTTACAAACCATTGTGCTGAATAAGTTGGTCTTTTTATTTTATTTGTAACATATAAATTATATAAGTAAAATTCGTTATTATAGCGGGGTTCATAGAATACATATCCTATACATTCATTTCCATAATATAATATAAACAAATGATGACCATTTTTTATTCTACTCCGAACATCATCAAATACAAACATCCCATCCCAATTATATTCTTCATTAAAAAAATAAATTAACTTTTTAATATCATCGGATAAAAGTTCATTATATTTCAATATACTAAACTCTTTAATTTCATTATACGATTCTATATCTAATTCAAAATTTACCATTATAGAAATTTTTTGCTATTGTTTACTATTTTAGTTTCTGAAGCAAAATCATCAAGTATCATATCTAACATTGAATTTTCTGATTCAATTTTATTAATCATAGCGGTATGACATTCTGATGTCCATTCTTTTATTATCGCATAGTTTGAATCGTAATCATTTAAAAATTTCTCTACAAATTCTACAAATAATTTCGGTTGACCATTATGAGATTTAAATTCATCATAAAAAGGATGCGGCCGTACATTTAATACCTTTTGTAACATATCTATTGGATATGAATGAGTTGATATAAATGGTATGTTTGATAAGACCAATCCCAATGTTTTTTCTGAAAAATATTGATTTCCAAAATCATCTTTAGCATACGCCCAACTTTCATCTAATATTTGTACTTTTGCTTTACCTAACATTCTAAACCACAAATCCCAAGTTAATCCGTTTTGATATTGAATTAATGTTATATTTTCAAAATCAGTAGTACCTGTAATTGAATTTACATATATATTATCCAATTCAGATAATTCTGATTCATATGTATCGTATAGTATACTAACTGGAGCAGAATCAGTTCTTTGTAATAATAATCTTTCATTATTTAATTTAGATAATCCTTTTAAAATATCACACCTATATTTTTTATGATTTCTAACTGAATACATTAAATCGTAATCAAAATTTAATTTTTCAAATATTTGTTTATATTCATAATACCATCTAATTCCAATTATTTCATTCCATTGCCAAATTGTATTCGTAAATGCAAAATACATATTAGGAAATTGGTGACGAACTCCATCCTTAATAAATAAATTATCGGATATTATTTTATGGTTTTTAAGTAATTTTAATTTAGCTTCAATTTCATCTATATATATCGTATCGTTTGTATCATATTTAGCAAGAATACGCTCAGTTCTAAATATGGTTATAATCCAATCTTTTTTATCGGATATTAATTCAGCAAATCGTTTAATAATTGGAGTATCTTCAACGTCAAAAATTTGTACATCTTTATAATTAGAATCTATATTTCGTTGAAATAATGCAGTAAAAAAATCTAACAGATGTAATCCATCTGTATTATCATTTATTTCTGGATTAAAATAAAATTCAAATTCAATATTATCATATGTACAAAATACTGAACCTATTTGTGTGGATTGATTAATTTCAAATCTTCTATTTGTACTATTATGTGATAGTTTATATAATAAAGAGTTGGAAAAATAATGGTGTATATATATTTTCATAATATATTTTTGTTTTCAATAATACTATCAGTTAATAATTTTATCATATAATCAGAAACATCTTTCTGTCCTAATTCAGACCAATGTTTATCGTTTATATAATTGTCAGTTTCTAATGCTATATTTTCAAAATTTTCCATAGGAATATTTACACATCCGTTTATCTTTCTATTATCCCAAGTCCAATGTAATATTTTATTATGTTTAAACGATGTATTAATTAAATTAATCCAACTTTCTAATTCGGAAATATACAATTTATTACTTCTATTAAACATTATTTGAAAAATCGTTTCCTTTGTAATCGAATCTAAATTATCAATAGCTGTATCTAAAAAATTCTTATCTGAATTCTTTAATCTAATATTTGCAAAAATATTAACCCATTTGTCATGTTTAGATACTAATCTAAAACGTTCTATATTTGTCCATCCAAATATTAAAGTATCATCATTTTTTATAGTATGGGAAACCCTACAAAACTCTTCGAATATTTGAGCATTAGAAGCACCTGCAATTCCTTTGTTTATTAAATTTAAATTTAATTTATTAGAAATATGGTCACCATATACCAATGGTGTATAACCTTTCCATTTAATATACTCAACTCTCCAATGCTTAAGAGCACTCGCTGGAGGTGCAAATGTATCAGTTAATGAGTCTCCAAAAGTCCAAAGTGTTTTCATTTATATTATCATTTTTTTAATAGAACTAATAACAAGTTGATTGTCGATGATATTAATTTCTTTATTTATTTTAGATTTCACAATTGATAACATATAATTACTTATTTCAATTTTTTTAAGTGTATCTAATATAAAGGAATCTAAGTGTTCTATTTTTATATCAGTACAATTTTGAAATGTGAATCCGTAATATTCATTTATATTATCAACCGAATTACTATAATATAATTTAATAGGAATGAATTTATTCAAATCTAAATCAGATATAGATATATCTAAAAAATATTCATCAGGCATTATCATATTATATAACTTTGCAATTCTTCTATCAAAGTGAATATTATTTAAAATCGTTTGAAATAGATTGAGATAAAATTCAGTTTTTTCAAATCGTATAAACCCACTATATGCAGAGTATAATTTTTGTAAACCAAAATCTTTTGTTATCTTATCTGGATTTTGTATAAAAGAAAACTCATTATAAATCCAATCATTTTCCCATTCTGCACATACTGATAAAAATTGTTCATTAAACAATGGCGTTATATCTTTGAATATAATAGTATCTGCATCAAAAAATATAGTGTTATCAAATGGACTATGATTTATTAATTCGTATTTAAATGTATATGGATTTTCAATATCAGTTTTATATATGGGATACTTAACCAATGTATTGAGATTATATTTATTAAACCATTCTACATTATCATAAACCAATGCAAAATCAACATTAGTATGTAGTAGTATAGATTTAAATAATACTTCTGTCCAATGGTAATAAATTTCTTTGTTTAAACATATAGTGATAACTCCATTCATATGAAAATTGTTTAAACAATATTTTTTTTGTAATTGGCTTGGTTGAATACATCTATGCAATAATTACCTGCATATACAATTCTTTCTTTATTGGAATTAGGAGTAGGAATTGCAGTGTGCAATATGTCTGCTGGAAATATAAATATCTCCCCTACCTTTGGCAGAAATTTATGTTTAATACCATCTTCGGTTTGAAATACAATTTTACCTTCATCACCTTTAATTTCATCGGTAGTTTGTAAATAAAATGTAAAAGTATAATCTGTAATTATTTTAGACCTACCTGGTGGATGTACATACAAATGTTGGTGCATCCATTCCATATCAAATCCTTTTCTTTGAGTATAAATCCATTGGTGTTGTGCCCAATTAATAAATTTTCTACCACTAATTTTTTCGATTAAATTTTTTATTTGAGTTTTGATAGAATCAAAAACAGGAGATTCGGTTTCAACCCAAACTGAATTGTCACTTATTTGTATTACACTTTGATGATTAAATTCTACTAATTTTAAAAAATCTTCAATAGGATATTCATCATTATATGTATCTTTATAAATGGTGTATTTATCAGATAATTTAATTGCTTCCATTATATTATATTTTTTATTTTATTTAGTATCAAATTTTCTGTATTTATAAAAAAAACAATACTTTTCCGTACTCCCGTTTCTATTGGTAGTACTTCATGCTCAATATCACTATCAAATAGATACACAACTCCTGGTTTATTTAAAATGTTTATGCTTTCCACATCCGTATGTAATACGAAATCACCTCCGGTATAATCGGAATAAAGATGAAACCCACCAACAAATTTTCTAAAATTCGGAACAAATTTACCTGACATACCATTTGTAAAATAATCATTATCTTTATGTTTTGAAAAATAATCATTATGGCTATATTGTATTAAATACGAATCATATAAATTAGAATCATAATTAGTCAACTTCACATCGATAATACTTTCAACCCATTCTAATATTTTTTTTAAAAAAATATTTTTATCATATTCATTTAATATATAGACCGAATATTCTCTATCATTTTTTTTTACTCTTCTTAATTTGTCTGAAAGAGTGTCTATGTATTCCAATTCTGCATTGGTTATTAATTGAGTATCCGAATATTGAATCATAGTGTAATTTAAATTTAAATAATATTAGTTCTTACAAATTTATCATATTTACCATATTTTGTAAAAAGCTCTTCACCCGATAATATTCGTTTAGTTACTAACATAGTTTCTTTATCAAAATTTGGGGTTTCGTTTTGCATACAACTATTAACCCAATGCAATGGTGTTTTAAAAATCCAATGACAATCTTTATTTAATATTATCTTCATTTTCCACTCATCATTAGTTTTTTCAAATTCAAACATATCATACAAATGATTTTGTACATTTTCATTTAAATTAGAAAAATCAGTATGATTTAAAAAGTATTCGATTGATTCACCCTGCCACTCTACAAATAATGATTCACCTATTTCAATATCCCTTAATGCAAAGATTCCAACACCATGTACTTTACTTGGTGCAATTTTTATATTTATGTGAGTTTGTATATAATCTAACGGAGTAATCATTAAATAAAATTTTTAGGAGTAGTTTTAAAATTACTTCCGTAATTTGCAAGTAGTTCTTCTCCTTTTTTAATATTTTTAGTTGCAATGGGTATGATATTATTTATAGTATCAACATTTGAATTATGTAATCCACTATTAATAAATAATTTAGGATAGGTATAAATCCAATGACATCCTTTTTCTAATGGGAAAAATAATTTACCATATTCTTTCTCTACCTTTTTGGTACTACCATCTTTATCAATGTAGTAGATATGATTATCAAATGTTTCGTATATATTTTTTTCCAATTCATTCGGTAGAGTAAATAATTCGGATTGGGTTATGGAATATATACCGGATTCCCCAAACCATGGCTCAAAGATAGAATCACCTTCTTTAATATCTCTAATAGCAAAAAAACCCACGCCACTTATATGGCTGGGTTTTAATATAGATACTACATGGTTTTGTAGATATTCAAATGGGGACATAACTTATTATATTATCAATTAAGAATGTTGCAATTTAATTAAATCTGATAATTTTTGCAAAATTAAATTTGATTGAGTTTTTTCAGTATTAGTTAAGGGTATTGCTTTTCTTAATCTTATATCTGAAACTGGTATTGATTTGTATTTTTCTGGCTTGTTCATTTTTCTAAATTATTATTTATTATGTACTAAGATTCTGTTTGCGTAAAAATTATGATTATCTTCAATTGTAATAATATACGTTTGAGTATCATTTTCATCTAATTCGATAATATCTTTAAGTGCAGTTTTACTAACTCCATTTGAAACATAAAGAATATCACCAACTTTAATCTGTCTAACTTCTTTATCCAATTCATAACGTTTATTAGTTAAGAATGGTGCATAAGATGCTAATTCTAAACCATCAACATAAAATGGATGGTCAAATGTACAAATAATTTCGGTTTGATTAGAGAATACATACTTAACCATATCATTATGAATCGGTTGTTTTAATCCAATTACTTTTTTAGGTTCATTTTGTAAAGTAGATTCGTTATATGATATTACAACATCACCCTCTACAATATCTTCAATATTTTTTTCAGAACCATCTTCCATAACTACTTTAGTACCTGCTACGAAGCAAGAACCACCTTTGTTATGTACTAATACTTCATTTGCATAAAAGTTATGATTATTTTCGACCGTAAAGATATACGTTTGTACTGATATTTTATCTTTTTCTGTTATAGATACAATTGAAGCAGTTTCTCCGTTTTGTAAATTTAATACATCTCCAATTTTTATTTGGATTACATTATTTAAATTTTCATATCTAACGTTTGTTAAATCAGGTGAGTATGCTGCTAACCCTAATCCATTTACATAATAAGGATGGTCGAATGTAGATGTGATTACTTTTCCATCTGATAAAGTGTATTCAACTAAATCATCGTGAATCGGTTTATATACATCTGTTACTTTATTATATTCATTTAGATTCGTTATTTCATTATGGGTTAAAACAATATCACCTACTTCAATATCTTCAATATTTTTTACATCACCATTCTCTAATGTAATTTTAGTTCCTGCTATAAAACAATATCTGTTATGAACTAATACATTGTTTGCGAAGAAATTATGGTTTCCTTCTATATCTTGTAAATTATATACAATTGTATTCTCATCTATAAGATTCATTTCAGCAATACTCGTAGTTCCATTGTGTAATTTTACTACATCACCAATTTGAATAGTTGAAACTTTTTGTTCCAAACTATACATTTTATTTGATACAATTTCATCATAAGATGACCAACCTTTACCATCTATATAAATTGGATGGTCTATTGTACATTTTAATGTTTCACCATTATCAAATCTATATTCTACAATTTGATTAACCTCTTTACTATAAACTGCATTTACTTTATTATATTTTATTTCATTGGATATTAAATCAAATGTAGAAACGATATCACCTTGCTTAACATCTTCTATATTTTTTATACTACCATCTGCTAAAGTAATCTTAGTACCAGCAACAAAACATGGAGCATTATGTGTCACAAATGAATTTACAGGAGTAGTTCCTGCTATTATGTAAGTATCCGTATCTTCAACATCAATTTCAATCAATGTTAAATTATCTTCGGATGTTATAAACAATTCATTTTTGGTGACTTGTGCAGTTGAACCATCATAATCTAATAAATAATCAGTAAGTTCGTTGATACTAAAAGCTGTTTTCCAAGTAATTTTATCAAGAGTACTATCATATACTAAAAACGCTTTATTATTTGCTACAAATAAACTATCTTCGTTATTATTTATTTCTATATTTGTAAGAGCTTTATTAGCCAACTCTTTAGTATTTTTATAAACAACAGCTGATGATGTTAAATACGAACCACTAGGAAATGAATTTCCATCGATTCCCCAATTTAAAAAATCAGAATCTGCTTCATTTAATGATACACCGTCTATACGATATGATTTTAACAAATCTCCAACTTGAATATCACCGGCAGCCACTTCGGTATCATCTGATTTTATAATCAAATGTCTATTTAAAATACCATCAAATGTAGCTCCATATTTTATAAAGTTTGTTGCAAATTCATAATAATGTTTTGAATCAATTTGATTACTATATGTAGATGGGTTATATGTTAGTTCAGTAGGTAATTCGAATGTTGAAAATGTTTTATAACTAGCTAATTCAATTAAATCTAAATTACCACCATATATGATTGAAAAAACTCTAATACTTGACACTTTATTTTCATCTAAAGTTTCACTATTTGTATGATATTTTTGAAAAATTAAAGTATCATCATTTGATGCTTGTAAAAATCCATTCCATCTATTTTCAATTGTTTCATTTTCAACTTCACTTCCTATTTTATAAAAACCAACCTGTGATTGGTTTTCTACATAATGTTTACACGCTATGTCAGGTAAATTAGTTGGATTAAGACTTGCAGATGAAATTGTATTATATTCACCATTTAATGATGATGAGTGAAAAAATTCACAAACCATATCAGATTCATTATTATCAGAATACAATTTTAAAAGATTTAATGTACCCTTTGTATATTCACTATCAAATATAGCAGATTCATCATATGCCATTCTAATAATAAACTTAGTAGGAGAATCTTCTACTACGGTCGGATAAATAACATTTAGTCCTTCCTCTATTTTAACAATTGTATCTATAAATGATGCACTTGCATGTAATGATTCGGATATGTGATTTACAAAATCTATTTGAATACCTGGTTTATACACAAATGTAACATTAGTAATACCACTGCTATCTAATACATTTATAAAATTAGTATAATCAAAAAAATCAAAATTAGATGCAGGTGCTGTTGTATCAGTATTTACTTCTAATAATCTTAAATTATCATTGGAATCTTTTACAAAATCAGCTGAGAATAATGTACCTTTCATATGTGTAGTCTTTTTGTTTTGTATAAATATACCCAAATTAAAAAAAATCTGCTTATTTATATCTATTGGGTTATATTAATGATTTGGTGATATCCATCATCAATAATTTGTTGTAATATTTAAATTCGGTTTTTAATTTTTGATTGATTATTTTGAATTGGTCTTCAAATTCTAATTTCAATTGCATGATTATTTCATCTTTAGATTTCCACTCATCTAAGTTAGACCAATCATATTCTGATTTCACATAATCAACCAAATGTCCTTCTGATTTTAAAAATGATGATAAATTAGATAATTCAACGATTTGTATTTTTGAATTTTTTATAAAAATTGAATGCAAAAACTGATAAGTATTTGGGTGCCAATGGCCAATCCCATTTTTACTACTAGCACCCAATATTATATGATTAATATCGATTGGAGTGTTTGTATAGTTTAAATATTCAGTATGAATTGCAGATTCAAAATGCTCGTATGGATTTCGTATTATAATATGTGTTATAGTATCTACGCCATGCACATTTATATCAAACCTACTGTCGGTATAAACCTTTCGCAAATAACGTGTACCACATTTAGATGGTGCTAATATTCGATTATCAAATATTTTAATATCCATTATATGACTATTGCGTTATAAAAATTAGAATAGTTTATACATTCATATCCAATTCTTTCAACTATTTGTTTACCAATAAAATAGTTCCCAAGTTCATTAGGATGACCACCTTCATCACAATTCATATCATTAGATTTAAAAAAATCAATCAAACCTTCAAGCATATTATTATTTAAATCAAAATTTACTATATTATTAAAATCAATTAATTGATATACTGCAGTCTTTTTAATTAACTTACTCAATCCCATATAGTTAAAAAACAGATAATTTATATTATTATTTTTTAGAAACTCTTGCATGGTAAACATAAAATGTAATGTATGCTCACTTCCCATTGGTTCGAATAAAATACCTAATTCAGTATTATCATATGGGTTTACAAATAAATGTCCACCATCCGCTGTGGAATGTAATCTACGATTCGGACCAGACCATTGGATGATTACATAATCGGGTTTATTTCCTGAATTTATTAAACCTGTAATTGTTTCCAAACTTTTATGAAAAATATAATCATTTCCGGCACCATAACGTGCATGATTATATAATACGTTTGAATTTTCTTTTATTTTGTTGTAATCTAAATTGTTAAAATAAGTTTCCGAACCTATAATACTTTTCATCACAATATGTGGCCATGTTTTTGAACGTTTCATACAATGTCCGGCAGTATGTGAACACCCATTTGTGTAAATTATCATTTTGATGCATTTTTATGATTGATATATATACATATATAAAAATCTCTTTTTTTGATATCGTAATATTTATAAGTAACAAACAAAATATATAATTATGAAAGACGCATATAAGCAAAAGATTGTTGATTTAGTAAATTCAATACATGGTAAATTAGTATTAATCGATAAAATGATTGATGGTCAGAAGCAACCCAATCCATTGGAAGCTAAACAATATATCAAAGAAATTAATAAGGGTTTAGAGCAAATAGAAGAGTTTATCTCGATATCGTAAAATGAACTGGCTTAAATACTTAGTTGGATTTTCAGCCCTAATTATTGCAGGATGTGCAGCATTCTTTTCTGTAACTGGCTTAGGTGTACTCTTTAGTGGGGCATCAACTGCAGTAATGGTAATGGCGGGGTCTTTGGAGTTTGCTAAATTAGTTGCTGCAACTTATTTAAAACAAACGTGGGATGAAATTAAGGGTTTTAACAAATGGTATTTAACAATTTCAGTAGGTATTCTTATGATGATTACCTCTGCTGGTATTTTTGGTTATCTTTCAAACGCTTTTCAGGCACAATCATTACAATTACAACAAGTAGATAGAGAAGTTTTAGTATTTTCTACTAAAATTGAGCAAAATACGGCTCAAATTACTCAACTTAACACTCAATTAGGACAATTATCCTCAACTCAATCAACAATATTAGAGAAAGGTAAGGTAAATTCTCGCCTTTTACGTTCAATCGACCAAAAAGATAGGCAAGTTTCACAAATTAATAAGAAAATTAGTGATTTACAAGATGAAAACGCCAAAAATAATGAAAAAATTAACGAAATTAAGGTAAAAAACGTAGATTTAGAGAAAGAAGTAGGTGGATTCCGTTTTATAGCCGAAGTTTTTGGTATGGAACTTAAAAATGTTGTCAAATTCTTCATATTTTTGATTGTAATTGTGTTTGACCCGCTTGCAATCGCCCTAATTATCGCATTTAATGGGTTAATTAGTGATAAATCGGCCAAAAGACGTAAGATTTTATCAAAAATGATGGAAGATGACCAAAAATTGGGATTATATGAAGTATATGGCGATACTAAAGAAGATTTAGTGGAAAATAATTTACAAAAAACTGAAGTTAGTGGAAAAATCCCAACATTAGAGGAAGAAATGCCGGTTACAGTGGAAAATAACTTACAAAACTTTGATGAAGCGGATTATAATAAGGATGGAATTGTAACCGAAGAGGAACGTAGGGAATGGTATGAAAACGAAGGATGGAAAGACCCATATATGGGTGGTTCATATTTTCTTCATCCCTGGTTTGATTGGAATAAAAAAGAACGTTGGATAAATGATAGAAACGCCATCAATTATTGGATAGCATATGGTGGTGGTAATCATAACGCGTTAAAAGAAATGCAAAGAAGTTTAAAATCATAATATGATATCAGTATCGGAAACCGCAGCAAAAAAATTAACATCACTTATTGAAGAAAGTGGATTTAAAACTCCATTTGTTAGAGTTGCCGTAAAAGGTGGTGGATGTAGTGGGTTATCATATGACCTTTCATTTGATACCGAAAAACAACTAGCAGATACCCTGGCCGAAGATAAGGGTGTAAAAATATTGGTAGATAATAAATCATTACTATACCTATTCGGAACTGAATTGGAATTTTCAGATGGGTTAAATGGTAAAGGTTTTCAATTTATAAATCCCAACGCAAGTAGAACTTGTGGATGTGGGGAAAGTTTTTCATTATAGTATGATTTATTTTATTGGTGATTCACATACTGCAGGAATATCTCATATGAATCCTTTAAAGGAAACTTATAATTATAATCCATACCCCCATTATTTATGTAACTTATTAAAATCGGAATACACTAATTTGGCAATTCCTGGTAGTAATCTTGTTAATAATATTCAAATATTCATCGATAATTTACAATCCATTATTGACAATGGTAGTATGGTTATTTTCCAATTTCAGTTTTTCCAAAATGCTTATTTAAGATTTGATGAAAATGATATCGGTTGGAAGGATATCGTTGTTCATAAGAATGATGTATTAGAAACTATTGATATTCCATTAGAAGATAGAGTTGCAATTTTAACATATTTTGAAAAATTTGAAGAAAGAAGAAGTTGGTATGAGATGAAGAAGGTATATTCTTTATTTAATCTTTTAGAAAATTATGGAATCAAATGTTATGCACTATATTGGACACCCCCATTTATTATAAAGATAATTGATGATAAAAGAAACATAAAAATTAATGGTAAAAATTTTGTAGTTCCATTAAATTTACCTACCTTAGCAGATGAAACCAATGGGGTATGGAATGACAATCATATTGGAAATCACTCAAATATGATATTAGCAGAACATATATATAAATTTTTAATATCAAATAACCCCTAAATTATTTGGTAATATGAAATATTATTCGTATATTAGCTTTATAAAATATAAAACTATACAATATGAATTTAGGTTACGCATGTATTAATATGACTTTAGGAGAACAAACTCCTCGTATCACCACCAATCGTAGTATGGTTAAGAAAACGTTTCATCAGAAAGGTATTTCTTACGCATCTGAATTAGCACTACAAAACTCTCGTGACTTATTTGAGATTCTCAAATGGAATGTTAAAAACAATATTAAACTATTTCGTATCTCATCTGATATGTTCCCGTGGGCTAGTGAATATCGTTTAGAAGATTTACCAGATTACAACAAAATATCAAATATCCTAAAAGGGTGTGGTACTTATGCCAACGAAAATGGATTACGTGTTAATTCACATCCTGGTCCATTTAACGTATTAGTTTCACCTAATCCAAAAGTAGTACAAAATACAATTGTAGATTTAGAACTACATGGTAAAGTATTTGACCTTATGGGATTATCTAAAACTCCATACAATAATATCAACATCCATTGTAATGGTGTGTATGGTGATAAGCAATCTGCTATGGATAGATTTTGTAGTAACTTTGATAAACTATCTGATAGTGTAAAGACACGATTAACAATAGAAAACGATGATAAAGCATCAATGTATTCCGTTTCTGATTTGATGTATATTCATAAAAAGATTGGTATTCCAATTGTGTTTGATTATCACCACCATCAATTTTGTACAGGTGATTTATCAGAACAACAGGCATTGGAATTGGCATCTACCACTTGGCCAAAAGGTGTTACACCTGAAGTTCATTATTCAGAATCAAAAGCGTTACACGAAGAAAATAGTAAACTCAAACCACAAGCACATTCAGATTATATTAAACAATTACCTAACTTATATGGTAACAATGTAGATGTAATGGTAGAAGCAAAAGCAAAAGAATTAGCAATATTACCATTTATTGGTAAAACTAAACAAAAATTATTTGTATTAAATAATGATAGATAATATGGAAAATCAAGGGAAAACAAAACAACAAGTTAAAGACTCGGAAAATTTTACATCAGTAGCAGTTATTGGAGGAATCGTTACACTATTGAGTATAATTTTAATTGAATTATTTTTTTAAATGAAATTAAGAGATTATCAAATAGAACCGGTTGCTGTTGGTATTGAGTTTTTCAATACAAAGAAAATGGCTCCATCAATTATCGTTGCACCTACTGCGTTTGGTAAATCAATTGTTATTGCCCATATCGCAAAAGGTATTGGTGAGAAAGTATTGGTAATACAACCATCAAAAGAATTATTAGAACAAAATTACAATAAACTTATCACATTGGGTGGGAGTGCATCAATTTATTCTGCATCAATGGGTGAGAAAGAAATTGGTGATATTACTTACGCAACAATTGGTTCTATTATAAGTATTGCATCCAAATTCAGAGAATTGGGTATTACTAAAGTAATCATCGATGAGTGTGATAGATATCCTCGTGATAAGAATGGTCAATTGAGAAAATTTATTGATGGGATGAAAGCAACTCATGTGTTAGGTTTAACAGCAACTCCATTGAAGTTACAAACTAATATGAGTGAAACTGGTCCTTATTCAAAATTAGTAATGTTGACCAATCGTTCTAAGCATGGTATATTCTTTAAACATATCATTCACGTTTCACAAATTCAAGATATTGTTGAAATGGGATTTTGGACTCCATTGGAATATCAATCATATGATTTTGATACCGGAGCATTAGTATATAATTCATCTGGTGCTGAATATACAAACGATTCTATTGCACGTGCATATGAGAATCAAAATCTACAAGATAAAATTGTTAAGAAGGTACATGAATTATATGATAGAAAATCTATTTTAATTGCAGTACCAACAATCGAACAAGCAACTCAATTAGCAGGAAAGATTCCATCTGCAGCAGTTGTACATGGGGAAACCCCAACCGCGGAACGAAACCGAATCATCGATGAATTTCGTAATCAAAAAATCAGAGTAATAGTTCAGGTAAACGTATTGACTGTTGGATTTGATTATCCAGAATTAGATTGTTTAATCACAGGTCGACCAACTGCATCTATTTCTTGGTGGTATCAATTTGTGGGTAGAGGAACTCGTATTCACGATAATAAAAAAGATTGTTTGGTAGTAGATTTTGTTGGAGCTGTTGATAAATTTGGTAAAGTAGAATCACTATACTATAAAGAAGATTCGGATGGTACATGGGAATTATATGGTGAAAATAAAAAGAAACTTACCGGTATACCAATGCACGAAATTGGTATTCATTTAGAGGGTGGTATTAATCTTTCAGAACAACGTAATGCAGAAGGTGATATAGAAAAAGTATATATGTCATTTGGTAAATATAAAAATAAGCCGGTTGCATCAATCCCACCATATTATAGAAAATGGTTATTGGATAACGTCAATTGGAATCCATTCAATGTAAAAATAAAAAATGAAATCATACGTTTAGAAGATATTAAAAAATAATTTGGAATTTCAAAAAATAATTCGTATCTTTATACTATGAAAGGAATCTATATACCAGATTACAAATGTGCTTTTATTACTGCGAATAAATCAGGTAGTAGATGTGTGATAAACACTTTAATTATGTTTTTTGAATACAATAATATTAGTTATGAAAAACTAATTGGTTCAAATTATAATGTAAATTTTAATACCAAATACTATATTTTAGTTAGAAACCCAATAGAACGATTTTTTACAACTTATAGTTGGCTGATGCGAGATATTTCTAAAGTAAGTGATGGTGAGTTTAATATAATTCAAAATGTATTAAAAAAATACAATATACAAACAATTGAAGATTACGCAATTAATTATAAAAAACTATATGATGATTTAGAATTTGATACACATTTCTTTGAACAATATTTTTCTTTTATTCCGCCGCCGAATTATAAAAATAATGGAATAAACATTTCTCGTTTGGAACTTAAAAAAATGTTTGATTTTAACTTTAAAAATTATGAATTTATTCAAATTGAAAAGTTAAACGATATAGTAGAACATTATAAAAACAATTACATATTATCCGATGATGATTATATATCAGCTCCTACCCAATTTATGATCTGTCTCTTATACACATCTCCGAGCCCACGAGACAGGCAGAAAACTCGTATGCCGTCTTCTGCTT
>ENA-OSIY01000893-OSIY01000893.1-marine-metagenome-genome-assembly--contig:-NODE-893-length-16276-cov-6.990740_pt1 | contig 16276 bp, 12 predicted proteins | sample MGYA00237884_ERZ534233 | MGnify/ENA primary metagenome ERZ534233 (study PRJEB26412, sample SAMN06343840) | marine metagenome | isolation source: estuarine water | place: USA: Columbia River Estuary... | reverse complement strand
TTTCAAGCAGAAGACGGCATACGAGATTTCTGCCTGTCTCGTGGGCTCGGAGATGTGTATAAGAGACAGAATTTGTTGTTGATTAATTGGAGCAGGTCTTCCTTGTCCAACATCAACCCCTTCATCAATCATATCTTGCATAGTTGACTGTAAATCAGCCATTGCTTTAGATATTTTTGAAACGTGGGTCAAATCCACATTATCTTTTCTAGCAAAAAGATTAAGCACTGAAACTTCTAAGAAGTTTAAGGAAAGATTGATAAGATCTAATACATTTAAACCAGATCTAGGATCTATTCCAAGAGCTTGTAAAACAGCGTTAACTGTAGAATTTTGATTTGCGCCTTCTCCTGCTAATAGTGGACCTCCAACAAGAGTGCCAGCAGATTGTGCAAGTTTCACAGCAATTTGAGCCGTTGATTGCGCAGTTCTTAAGCATTCTTCGTATTCAGCTCTATTTTTAATAGGAGCGCCTTGATGAGCTAAAATAATATTACAAGTTAATTCGTTAGCTTTTCTTTCAAGGTCTCTAGCAGCATCAAGAATATCATCTACATCGTAAATTTCTTGAATTTCACAAGTTTCAAAAGCACCATCACCAACACAAGAAAGTTCAATGAATTTTAAATCGTAATTTTTCTCATAAACTTTTTTCCCTGAGGATGGTTCTGTTTTGCCCTTAAATTTCTTTAAACAGTCACAGTAATCTTTTTCATAGTATGCTTTATTTTCACACTTTGAACATATACCGTATGATACGCTGCAGCCCATAGAAACATCGTGAATTACGCCAGTTCGAATATTTCTCGCAATATCTGGGTAAGCTTCTTCATCTACGAAAAAAGTACAATATACACAGTTTTCTTTATCATCCCATTCAGCATAAACAACCATACCTTTGGCTTGTTCAATGTCATCATTTTTATGATTAGTGTAGATTGGCACTCCCTCAAATGTTTTATATGCAGGGATCTTTTCGCCTTTGACTTCAGCTTCTTTTAATAATTCAGCTTTGGAAAAATAATCACCATTGGCATTAACTGTGTCAGCGTCAATAGCCCTTGCTCTCACCCATAAAAGTTTAGCACCCTTGCGAGCTTGCATCTCTTTTACGATATCAAAGTCTTTGTATTTTTCTAAAACTTCATTAGGATCTGCATATAACGATTGCAATCCAATTTTAGCAGCTTCACGCATGTTAGTAGAGGCAGTTTTGAGCATGTGTTCTCTAGCAATATTTCTATCTTCATTAGATAAAAAACTATTGATTGTTATAGCTCCGCCTTTTGCAACCCTATACATAAGCAATTCCTTTTGATATAAAATTAACTATTGATTTTTATTCTATTTTTTACATGTCAAAACCTGTAAAAAACTAAACCCGTGGAAAACCACGGGTTTATAAAAAATGAAAAATTATTTCATCTAAATCCAAGTCAAATTGTTTTCTTTAATTTTTTGAAGTCCTACAATATAAGAGCTAGGACTTTCTAAAATAATTTTATAGTTACCTGACATTACAATTTGATTATACAAATCATATAAACCAGGAATATGATGCGCTGGGATAACATCATGCAAAAGTAAAAATCCACAATTTGTAATTTTTGAATCAACTAAATCAAAAGCATCTTTCATGCAAACGTGATAGTCCAAATCAATAAAACAATAATGAAGTTTTTCAATAAAACTTACATCTGTTTCTGGAGTGATTAATCCCTTAATTAGTTTGACATTATCTAAACCTTGAGCATCTAATTGAGACTGTTGATATTCAATGGTAAGCGCTTCAGTCCCAAACATTTCATACCAATCATCCATGCATCTTGCTACAAAAGCATCTTTTCCGCCATCTTTTTGAGTGAAATCACAATTGTCAATCACTTCATCTTGTGGATGACCTTCAAAGGTGTCAAATCCGTAAACTATTCCACGATCTTTCCAAAGTTTACCAATTCTTTCTGGCCCACCACCATAAGCAATGCCCATTTCACAACCAACTAAAGGTTCTTGGAATATTTCAAGGCATTTTTCTGCAAACATTGACGTGATATTGCTTGCACCATTAACATCATTGAGTTCTATCATAATTTAGATTTATACATTTATAAGAATGTTTTGCCTTGAGAACTTATGCCTGATCTTTTTTTCATTGCTTTAAGAATAACATTTAAGCAATCTTGAGGATGATCTTTTAATTCTCTATCAGTAAATCTGAGAATAATCCATCCATTTGCAGCTAATTCGGTGTCTCTTCTTTTATCTTTGGCAATTTTATCTACGTTGTTATGCCAAATTTCACCATCAGCTTCAAAGCCAATTTTTAGTGATGGGATTGCAGAATCTAATTGATAATCCATGCTAGGACCAGCAGCATATTGTGCATATAATGGAAATGGCATATTGATAGAAAGTAATAATCCATAAAGAAGTTTTTCAAGAGATGTAAACATTTTTGCTTGAGGACGTTCTTTTATCTTAGCTACAACTTGTCTCAGAGCATCATATTCTGAATTTTCTGCAGCAAAAATTTCTTTTTCAGCTTCATAATTTAAAGCTATAGATTCATATCCGCCAAATATAGGAGTGTTGATGGTTCCATAAAAACCATCATATTCTTCTGGTAATGGACCTAATGTTCCCCTGCCTGTAACAGGACTCATTGACATTAGGAATCCCTCATGAGCAGCAGACTTGATTCTTTTACTTGCAGTTCTTATATTATTTTGGTCATGATACAAATTTATCTTCTCTTGATAAATTTCATTGATAATTGAAGAAGCTAATCTATAGTTTTGATCTTTATCTTCTGCCATAGGAGCCATACCTGGAGCTGTTGGAGGAATACCACCAGGGGCCATTTCGCCTGGTGTTGCAGGTTGTTGAGCACCAAAACCTTGTCCAGAAACAGGGCCAGAAGAAAACTCTAATGAAAATTGATTATTTCCAAAATTACTTTCATTCATGAAGTTTGCACCCTGTTCGTATCTTAATCTCTCAATTTCTTGATCAGGGTCAAAGCCAAAAGCCTCAATAAGGGTGGTATTAGAAACAACGCCATTTGTGTTAGCTTGAACAAGATTTTGCAATAAACCTGTGTTGTCTCTTAATTGTAGATCTTCAAAAGAAATTTTAGGATAAACAATTTCATCTTGTCCACGATCACCCTCGACAATAAAACCATTCCATTCTGCTACAGGTTTGAAAATACATTGTTCAATCCATCTAGCCACTTCTCTTCGGAATGTATCTAATCTTTGTGATAACGCTAATAATCCAACTTGTGCACTTGCATAGTTTGGTCCTTCGCCGTTAAGCAAAGCGCTGTTAAGCATCAAACCATCCATAATTTCTTTGTTGATACCTTCGAATTCATTAGCCACTGCAAAGATTTGTGTTCCAGCACCAATATATTCAAATTCAAATGCATGGTGTGTTACTAATGTAAGGTTAGGATCATTAGCAATTGCTGCTAATTCTTCCTGAACGCTATCAATATCTTCTTGTGATGCAGGACGTTCATTATTTCCAACTTTTACCACTTTAACTGGAAGGACCATTCTTTCAGCGATGATAAATTGGGCTTGTCTAATTTTATCTTTATATGTCAACACTGGGAATAAGGATCTAACCATAGATGTCCCATAATCTTCCCAAGGGTTAGAACCATGTTTAAAGTGATGAATTGAAATAGGATTTAACTTAATAGGATCCCCTTTCAAAATCATTTTCTTTACATTATCGGGGATTGAATCATAAATTTCTTTTGGTTGTCTCTCGTTGACAATTTTCATTTCATCAGCAGAAGGTCTATAAACATACATACCTGGCTGATCAATCATACCGGGTGTTTTCATAACACTATCTGGATTTAATATTGAAATTGATTTCCAAGAAGCACCATCGTGATTACATGTCTCTTGCTTTTCTTCATCCCAGTTTGAGCCATGACAGTGTGGGCAATCTATGGACAATAAAACAAATGAATCACCAAGCAAGTGATAAACTTTTGAAATTTCTGGCAACCATTTTTGAAAATTAAGTTTATCCACCATTTTTTCAAAATAGTCTTTAACATATGTAGATGAGCATTCAAGTTTCCAACCTGCAAAAGGGAAATTTGCATAAAAGTTTATAGCTGCAGAAACTTTAGGCTCATTATTTTTCCACCAGTTTGCCCATAAATAAACTTCTCTTCTGGCATTTGGAATTTGAAATGCACTTGGGGTAAGAAAAGGTGAATAAAAGTTAGGCGCTGTGGTGATATTACCTGTAGATTGAGCTGTTCTTGTTATAGATGGCCCAACACCTTGACTGACTCTACTTGACCCATAATTTTTATTAGATGATTCTGTAGAAGTATCGTTCCCATATGCTAAAGAGGCAGCAACTCTAATAGCTCCTGCCAATGTTTGTCTTGTTGCCATAATCTACTTATACCGCTACACTTTAGATTAATGAAATGTTAGATGGTAGGTTTCCAAATATTCTTGGTTCTGTTTTTCTAGATCTTTCTTGATAAGTACCACGAATTTGTTCTACACCCCTAATGTTTTCATTTAGTTTTCCAGGATATACATCTGTATGTTCATGTCTTGCATCTTCTAATCTTTGTTCCATGTTCATCATACTTTTATCTTGATATGAAGAATTAGATGCAGCTTCCATTGCATCAAACCCAGAAGTGTCTTCACCTTCAAATCCATCATATGAATTTGATCCAGATTTCATAACCAGCATGTTCCAAATTTCTTGTTGTTGATCTTTTGTCATCTGATAATAATCATCAGTGTTTTTACCCATTTTAGTAAGTATTTCTTCTAATTCTGGATACATATTTCCCTTAGACATTTGAGATGGAATAAGTTGTTGATCAGGAAATATTTGGGCTAAGACACTTCTGTACCACATTAGAAATCCAACCCATCTTCTGAATGCTCTGACAAAATGTAATCAAGTCCTAATTCATCAGCAAAATGTTTAAGGTCTTCATCAGAAAATTGATGTCCAAAAGAATCTTCATCTTCTTCATCTAAAAGAGCTTGAATAGAAGAGTCAATATTTTTATCTTTATTTTTTCTTCTGTCGGATAAATTTTCTTCTCTAGTTTGTTCAAATGATTTTTTATCATTTCTATGCTCATCAAGTTTTTGATCAAATGTTAGATCTTTTTCAACTTTTTTAGCAATTTTATTTAACAAATTTGATGTCGTGTCTGAAGATCCATCTCCAGCTTCATCATTAATTTGTTTTGTTATAGACTCTTCATCTGAATCATTTTCTGCGAGAAGATCAGGATAAAATTCTTTAGGTTCTCCCTTACGAGAATTCCAGCCTTTATCATCTAAACTTTCTTCTCTAGTCTTCATATGATTGAGAAAATTATATTTTGGCATTACAGAAATGTTTTGAGTTTGCTCTTCGAGAGTTTTGTCTGTTGATTGATATGTTCTTGGTAATTGTTCATCAAATGTTTTCATTTGAGCTTGTCTTGGAGCTTTCACCATAGGATCACCATTTCTGTGTCCTGGGAAATTTTTCTTTGATTCGCTTAATTGCAATTCTCTATTTCTGTAATCTTCAAGATCTTCTAATTTTTTATAATGATGGCCACCACGTTTATTAGCATCCATTCGTGCCTCAAGGCCAACTTCATTCTTTGTTAAAGGCTTAGATCTTTCACCATCTTTAAGTTCTAATGAATTTTCTTCATTATCAGGATGTCTTGATACATCTAAACGAGCAAAAACTTCAGCATTATTTTGGAAAGAAACTTTAAGCCAATCTTGATAAGCACAAGATACTTCGCCATTTCTACTTACTCTAGAGTCAATGCAGTTTTCTCTACATTTACTAATTTCCATAGGAACAGCTGCACCTAATTCAATTACACCTTTAGGACACATCAAATATGGTTCATTATTTTGGGTAAATAATGTGGTATATGCCACTCTTTTGTTTTCTTTTGGTGTAATCACTTCAAATAGTTGTTTTACTAAATTTGAGGCCTTTTTGAAGAATAATTTTTCACCTGAAAGCATATACTCTCTAGCTAAAGAAATTTTACTAGCGGTTTCATGATTTGTGCCATATGAAGAAAATTTATCTAAATGTTCAATAGCTTCTACCTGCCATGAACCTTTAGATTTTTCATTTAAGTTTGATGCTGTTCTTTCAAGCTTTACTGCTTCATTAGCACTGTCAATACAATTTTGCATTGAATTGTAAGCTGATCTCAAAACTTTTCTCATAGAGGACGTTCTAATTACAACTAAGTCCCTATGTAATTCAGAAAGTCTAAATGGAGCATCATTTTTTGTCAAAAGTGTTTTAATGAATTTAATTCCACCTTGAAGGACAAATTGAGCTATTACAGGATCTTTTTGGTTGAAATCTGAAATACGAACCACACTGAAAGGAGAACTTTCAAATAAATCATCAGCTGGAAGATTATTAGCTTCTGTTGAGTGAACAAGATCAGAAACCATATTGATTAAAGCTCCTCCGCCTAATCCTTCCATAAGATCGTTTGCTAAATCATTATCTTGAGTTTTTAATTTAGTTGTAATTTTATAACCACTCATTTTATTTCCCCAGTCCCAACATTTCAAGTTCTTCTGGCCCCATGCCTCTGTCTTTAAGAGCTGCTTTAATTTGTTGAAGTTCTTCTTTAGCGCCTTTTTTATCTGCCACTTCTTTGAAATCACCTTGTTTGGTATTTTTATCAATAACTTGTAAATCTAATAAAAAACCAGCTCTGTAAATTAATTCACCAGTGGATCTTGTCTTAAAATTTGGTTTAGCAGTGTAATCGTAAGCTGCTGTTGAAATTTTAGATGCTGTTTTGTTACCATGAGTTTTAATTTCATCAACAACATCTTCTACCACATCTTTTTTAGAAGTGTTTTTTGTTTGTTTTTTATGTTCTTTTTTGCGATTATATTCTTGGACAATTTGAACAGCTCTTTCGATAGTTTCTTTGTTCCAGTAGTTTAGCTTTGAAATATAGCGAACAATATCTTGTTTCTCAATACCATGATCAAGAAGCTTTCCTACTTTACCCATTAAAACTCTAAAAGGATTTCCTCTTGTTTTTTTCTTCTTTTGTGTTAATTTTTGTGATAATTTGAAGTTATAAACTTGAGCATCTGCTGTCATATTTTTCTCCAATTCTTTTATATATCTTAATGCTAATTCTTTAGGAGTGGGGTCCATTTTTCCAGTGTCTTGATCGACAGATCTTTGTCTTGGATCATTAGCCATTTTGCATGCATGATAAAGGATGTTTAATTTTTCTGTCCATTTACCATCATTCATTGGTTTCGAAGCAATTGCTTCAATTTTAGGCATACAATCTTCAGGATTATCTGCGTTGACAATTTCATGAAGTACTTTCTTCATCTCATCAGGTGAAACACCCCCTTGAGAATCAGTATCCCCAGCAGGTGAAGCATTTTCTTGAGCTACATTATTCATAGGCATGTTGTCTAATCCTAAACTTTTAGCAGTTGCTGGATTAGACGCTAAGAATTGTGTTTGAGAAAGTTTTTTCATTTTTTAATCTAAATCATCAAAATCTAAAGAAACAAAATTATAAATATCTCTAGCTGTCTGTGCGCTTAACTTGGAGTTTTCAGACATAGCTTCTTGTTTGTGTGCTTTGACAGCAGACTTTTTATTTCTGATTGCTTCTTGATTAGCAATTCTAATTTGTTCTCTTTCATCTAAAACTGATGTGTCAATCATTCCAAATTGTGAATTGTTTGATACGTCAGCTGATGTTCTGAGAATTGAATGAGCTCTTGTGCTAACAACTTTGTCTTCTCTGATGGAATTCATTTTTTTGTTTTCCCATTGAGAATGTCTGCTTGCTTTAGCTTCTCTTTTTTGTTGTTGTTCAAATCTACTTTGTTCACTTGTAGTTTGTTGGCTATTCATAAATTCTTCAGTAATTTGAATCATATCTGGGTTAAATATTGAAGCTGATTTTCTTAGCATAGCATCTAAATAATCATCTTGGCTGAAAGCTTGTAAATTACTAGTGGTAGTTCTTACAGAGTTTTCTTCAATTCCATAATCAGATCTTTTGATTGAACCAAATTCTAAATTTGCCAATCTTTCTTCCATGCTTTGAGCACGAAGATCTTCATATACAGAAGCGCCTTGAACTTTTTCCCAGGATTTTGCTACACTTGTTGCTTCTTTTCTTAATCCAATTTCATTTTTAGAAATTTTGATTCTGTTTTCTGCAGAATTATTCCTCAATTCAGCATAAGGATCTTCTTCTACTTGATAGCTAGCTCCTACGAATTTCTTTTCGATGAAATTCGGGATTTCATTATTTTCAGATACTTTCTTAAATTTACTCATTTTTAATTCCTGGTGTGATTATTACAAGAAGATTTATCCCAGAAGCAAATTACTTCTGGGATATTTTTCTTGAGGATAACTAATCGTATTTCTTTGTAAAGAGAGCTTCTGCCCATTCTTTTTCATATCCAAGCTCGTTAATCCAATAATCGAGTAATCTTGAATAATCTTCATTAGTAAGGTTTGCTTCTTTAACCATTGATGTAACAGCTGCTTTTTTAACATTTGAATTAAGCTTAGAAGACATAACTTCTCTAATTTCAACAGTGCTATCAGCTTTGGTTTCAGATTCACCCAACATTGCATCAATGTATTCTTGTGGAAAACCATGTGCAATTGCTTTTGCTGCAAATGCTTTTTTATAATTAGGACTCATATTAGATACCTTTACAAAAGAATCACCAGTTTCAGTATTGCTTACTTTTGATGTTTTCTTTACGGTTGCTGTTCTAGATGTTTGAACTTTTTCATTAGCAAGTTTGAGATTTTTTTCCATTTCTTGAGCAATAATTGTTCTTTCAATTTTATTTGCTAATCTCATTCTTCTTTCTTGTCTAGCTGCTAAAATAGCTTTAACAAGTAAGTCATCGCCTTCTGAAATAGCTGTTTCAACAGCAGAAGCATCAATTTGTGATGGATGACTAAAATGGAAAGAAGCTTGTTTCTTCATCTCATTTTTTTTGTCAATGGAATCTTTTGATTTCACTTCTTTTTTCATTTCACTAGTGCAAGCGCAAGGCTTTTTGCCACAAGTGCAATCTTTGGATTCCACTTTTTTGTCTTCTTTGTCTTCTTTGTCGCTATCATCATCAGATTTTTTATGTTTTCTGACGTAGCCTTCTAAACCACTATTTTCATCACCAGGAAGTTTTTCAATATTTCCTTTTGACTTAGGTTTTTTTGCATTCCATTTGTCAAGAACTTCTTGTGGAATACCTTCTGATTTACCAGCCAAAACTTCTTTGAATTCTTCAGGAAGTTCTGTAGTCTGCATAGTGCTTTGCACTTCTGCTAATTTAGTATTAAAGTTGTCCCAATCAATACCCTTAAACACAAGTTCAGAATCTAATGCATCTTCTGAATAATTGCTTGGGAAAATTCTATCTGCCATTATTAATCTTCTCCTCAAGAAAGAATAATTAAATCCTTCTGATTTTAAAGGCTTAAAACCTTTGGATTGTTATTCATTTACTTTTTTCTTAAAATAAGTTTTTTATCCTTCAAAATCAATTTATCTCCAATTTTTATACCTAATTTGTCAAATACACCATGTTTTGCTTCTACAACATATTTAACTTTATTAGATTTTGGAGAAACAAGTTTTTTATCTTGCTCCTTTAGGTCTTTGAAATCAAGGATTACATTTTTGTTATCCAAGAAAGCTAAACTTAAAGAAAAATCTACGTTGTTGTTCCAAAAACTATGTTGATCTTCATCAGGAAAATCAAAAAAAACAACTTCGTATTCATCTAAAGGCTCTGCAAACATTAAGCCCTTTTGTCTTGTAGCATTTGTATTTGCTACAAACCTTACATCGAATTCATCACGGAATTCATCATCAGTGAGTCAAGATGCTACTTTTACAAATCTTGGCTTATCAGATGCTTTTACTGATCTAGCTTCTTCTAAATTAAATTTATTCTTTGTTCTAGATTTTTTAAATTCATTTACAGTTTCTTGTGAAAGATAATGATCTCTCAAAGCAAGTTTAGCTCTATCTGTTAATGTTACAGATCTGCCATATCCTGAAATCAATCCAGCAGTTTTAAGAGATAATAAATCATGATCTGTAATATCTTGTGGTACAGAGCAAACTTTAGAATCTTTGATATTAGCAACTTGATTAGCTGCTGTAACTACTTCGTTAACATTAGCATCAATTTGTTTAAGCATAATAAGCTGTCTGTCAGAAATTTTTGATGCTTCTCTAGATTCAGTTTGTGTAAAACCAAATAATTGAATTTGCAAATCAGACAATCCTAAAGTGGACATTTCTGGCATATCTAAAATTGAACTATTCATGTTTTGATCATTTAATGATTTAATTGGTAAAGGCATAATTTTCTCCTGTTATCTATCTGGAATTCTATTCTTCCAACCATTTCCCTCTTCTTCATTCTTTTCGTAAGTTTCTGAGAATAAATGTCCATCAACATCACCTGCCATAGATGGACTTGATGCTAAATTTCCTGGATCTATATAAGCTGGACCTGGTACACTGTCAGGGCCATTAAGTAACCCTTCCATATTTTGCCCATCTGCTTCACCACCAAGATCAAAATATTGTTTAGGCAACAAGTTTGGTTTTTTTCTTCTAAGCTGTTCAGCATTTTGGAATTCGTCCTCCATCTCGTCATATTCAGACATGGAAACTCCAGGATTTGTAACGTTATCTAATTGATAATAATTTGCTAATCTTAAAAAGATAGCATCTGATTTTAGATAATGCCCTTGTTTGTCTAAAATAGAAGCTTTTTGAAGAAGAATCTGTGAATTCGTGTGATCCATAGTGTTTCATACATTAGAAACTATGAAAATTCCTTTAAACAAAGTGCCAATGCTTTGTCAATTGTCGCATCCATATCGTAATATTTGTAATCGCCTAATCTTCCACCAATTAGTAAATTAGGGAAATTTGTATCAGCAAAATCTTTATATTTTTTATAAATATTATTATTTATTTCATCATTGATTGGATAATATGGATCTTCACTGCTAGATTTTTTTTCATAAGTTTTGGAATATTCCCATGTGATCGCTTTATTATTAGATTTACTGTTCGTGAAATAATTATGTGAAATTATTCTAGTGTGACTATAAATCAATGAGGGATATGTCATCAAAGCTGTCCCACACAAATCTTCTTTTGTAAATACTGTGTTATGTTTGAGAGTTCTATATTCTAAATCTCCAAACATGTAATTAAAATATCTGTCTATAGATCCTGTGTAAATTGTTTTTTTAGCAAGCTTATCAAATTCTTCTTTGTCTTTTAAATAATCACATCTTAATTCAATATCAATGTTCTCTAAAAGCTTCTCAAATATAGCTGTGTAGCCATTGATTGGTATGCCTTCATAAATATAATCATCATGATAATATCTATCATCAAATGAATATCTAAGGGGTATTCTTTTAGCAATCGAAACTGGTAAAGTTTTGGGATCTCGACCCCATTGTTTTTTTGTATATCCGTAGAAAAACATTTCATATAAAGTCTTGCCCATGGTAGACAAACAATATTCTTCAAAGTTTTGTGGATTATCAATCTTTATCGAATCTTTTTTTAACATTTCCTGAGCCATTTTCGGATTTTTGACATCAGGCCAAATTTGATGAATTGTTGATAGATTTATTGGCAATGAATAAATTTTTCCATTTACAAAAGCTTTATTTCTTAATGTAAAATTGTTGAAAGATGCAAATTGATTTATATAGTCCCAGATGTGTTTTTTGTTTGTATGAAAAATATGAGGGCCATATTTATGAATATGATAATCTTCATATGGCTCAGAATAGCAATTTCCACCAATATGATTTCTATTTTCAAGAACTAATACTTTTTTACCAAGTTTATTAGCTTCAAATGCAAAAATGGAGCCGAATAATCCGGCTCCAACAACTAAGTAATCATACATAAGTATATTTTACATTATCCGAAAGGTGTGTGAGGTAATGTACCAGCTGGATAAGTGTCGTATTGCTCTTCCAAACTGTCTTTTTCATACAATCTATCAAATGTGTTAGTTATGTATTTTTCTGTATGCAATCTTTTTTCAATATTATCTTTGTTTTCGTCAGTTTTTTTTGTTATTGGTTTTACTCTAGGATTAGGAAAAGAAGGAGCATAATCAGGATTGGTATAGTCTAAAATTGTGGGCTCGTTGTACATAGAATCTTGCCCACCTCTGTTAGCTTTGTCTGAATTTTCAAGATAATCGTCAAGTTCTACGCCATCTGTTAAAACAGGAGTGTTGTAATTGTAAGGATTGATTGTTTTTTGAATTTTCGAAGTTGGATCCCGTTGAGTATCATTAGTCATTTTATTTCCAGAAATATAAACAATTTCATCATCATCATTATTATTTAAATATTGAGCAACACGAATTAGTTCTGTTTCTGATAATACGGGATGTGTTCTTTCGGGCTTGATTTGATCAGGACTTTTATCTTCTCTGTCATGTCTATTTAATGCAAGATCATCGTGATTTCTTCTAGACTTAAGAGACTCTTCTGTAGTCATCAAGTGAGATGGTTTAGTGTAGTTGATATTTTTTGATTGATTCTTTATTTCTTCAGCATGATTTCTCAAAGATTCTTGATATGTAAAGAATGAATCCCAAATTCTCTTCTGTCTTCTTTCAGCTGGAGAAAGTATATAATTTAGTTCTAGTTCTGAATCTCTATGTTGTGGAGTTAGTCTTTTTTCAATATTGTCGCTTGAATCATAATTTCTATCAAGATGAGTACGACTTAAAATTTTATCAAAACTTGCATCTTCGTCGATGTACATGTTGATATCCCATGAACCTTGGTTCTTTCCTTTGTTGCCAATAGGACTTCCACCAGGTGCAAAAGGTGTACCGTTACCACCTCCACCAACACCACCAAATTGAGCTGTTTTAATATTCTTGGTAGACATGTTTATATTTTCATAAAAAAGTTATTGTTTTACCTTCTAGAAAATCTAACCATTTTACTTGATGGTAGTCTTTGTAGAATTTTATTTGTGGTGCATTCATAAGACACTGCAGCAATAGCATCACAGATATCATCTTTATAGCCTGATAAAGCTTCAATATAATATCTTTTGCCTTTCCATTTTTTCTGTAAGAATAAGAATTGAGTTTTAGCTTCTTGTATTTCATTCAAATGCTGTTCTTGTCCACCAGCATCAATGTATTTGCCATTTGAAATATCGTAAACATCAATTCTATCTTCTCTTACTAATTGAGTCAGTTCAGTGTAAATTTTTTCTTTATATTCTTTATTAAACTGTCTTTCAACAATGTTAACACCTCTTGATTTTAGTTTGATGATTGAAGATTGAGAATGCCATTGATCAATACTAACTTGTCTGAATCTGAATTTTTGATTAAGTTCAATTACATAATCTTCCACTTCTCTTTCGGAGATAGGTTGATTTTTAGAAATTGGACTCCAAAAATGGATATGATCAATTACAACTCTTCTCAAAGGTTGAAAATCTGGTCCAATAGTTCCATTGATTCTTTCTGCGTGTCCAATTACTAGTGCATAGTAATCTGAAGTTCTTGCTGGATCTAAATGGCAAAAATATTCATGTAAAGAATGTCCTTGTTCAGCACGTTTCACCATGTTCATGCTTGAAAACATTCTTTGCACTGAATCAGGAGTAAACATTGGATCAGATGATGAAGCTCCAAATTCAGCTCCATATTGCATCATAAATTCATTGGGATCTTTGCGTTTTTGATTTTCAAGCCAATCTTTATCAATATTAGGATTTGTAAGCCAGGTTGGTAATCTTAATACTAATGTTGTTGGATCATCTTGTCGATTTTCATGTAAATCAAATAGTAACCCAATTGGTCCTTTTGGGTTAGAAAGCATCATCATTTTTCCATCTTTGCCAAAGGTTGCTAAAGATGGTTTCAATTCATCATACAATTCATTGTCAACGCCTGAATCAGGATTGTCACCAGCCATAGCAGCAACTTCGTCCATGATGATTGACCAACAAGTAAGACCAACAAGACCTGAAGCATTACTTGAACCGCATCTTAATACTAAACTTCCAGCAAATTGATTAAGACCTAAAGCAATTCTTCTTTCATTTTCTTTCAGGTCATGATCATTTAAAAATCTCATCTCCAATTCAGTATCTTTACCAATATGAGGTTGAAAGTAAGGAGAAGCTAAAACTGTTTGTTTGATTTTAGAGAAGATTGCTTTTTTTGCTTGCTCTTCGTTTCTAGCAACATTTAGCAAAACAATTTCATCAAACTCCATGAGCCCATATCTTCCTTGTGGATGACCCATGGAAAGAAGCCTGTAAAGCTCATAAAGAGCCATGGCAGAAACAAGAAATGAATTATGTGTAGGAATCATGCTCCTACCAGCTAAGTACATATGAGAAGGATGCTCTACTTGTATACATTGCATACCAGAATTAGCAACAAGATTACATTCCTTGATAAAAATTCTGTATTTATCAGATTTATCTATTGATGTTTTGTTATCTAATACCGATTGTTTTCTAGATAAATTAAATACCTTATCTCCAGGACGGACAGAATAAGTGATGCGCCAACGATCAGATATTTTTTTGCCATATAATTTTGCATCAGATTTTTTTATACTTGCTTTGAAACCTAATCCACAAACCAATTCATAATAATCATAAGCAAGAGTTTCATTAGTGTTACAAAATTCCACTGTAAATTTTTTAGGATCTACATAACCATCTGTATCATTCAATCCTCGGACTAATTCTAATCTTTGTTCAATAGAAGCTTGTTTATAAATCGATGGAATATGCTTGTTTTTGTATATTCCTATTTCTTTTATTAAGTGCAAGAATATTTTATCTCTTTCATTATTTGGCTTAATAAAATGAGAAGTATTATTGTATTCTGAATGTTTTACAGTCTGGTTACAGTTAGCTTCTATGTAATCAAAAATTTCCATATCAATTCCGGCTATTTGACAAGAAGACTGTGAACCGTCTCCCAACCATGCTCCCAAAAGATATGGATGAATCAATAGCTCTTTTTCTGGGAATATAAGTGGTTTTGTAATCTCTATAGCATGATTATACTCAACAGATAATTTTTCATTTCTTTCAGTTTGCGAGCCTTTTTTAAGCATCTGTCTTGGATTGCCATATGTTAATGATTCATAGATTTGTTGTGTAGTAAAAACTTGAGGCACAGGATCTTTTGAATATTTTCCTCTGGATGCATTTTTTCTTTGAGCTTTTGTCAATGTCACCCATTCATGATCTTCACAGGCAACAATTTTATCTCCATTACTAAATACTAATTCATATGCTTGCTTTTGATAATCCACATCAGACTTAGCAATAATTTTAGTAGGAGTTCCATCAGGGGCAAATACATACTCTCCTAGTTTCAATTCACCCATTGTAGACCATCCAGACATTGTATATACTGGTGTCTCTAAGTTTAGAGCTTTTCCTGAACGACGACCAAGCACCAAAACAAGTTCTTCAAATTTGTATCTGTTAAGACATTTGGTCTCTACTTGCATTCTTAATTTTGGATCAAACTCTTCAGAGTAAAGAAGATCCATTTCAGATTGATAATTGTCAGTTATTGCTCTTTCTTCAAACTCTTTTACTTTTTTTTCAGCATCAGGGTTTGTAGCTTCAGAATTAGCACGTTCATATCTGTGTTCTTTAACCACTGGATCTAATCTTTTGCATTGAACACAAGGTGAATTTGTAATTGAAAAGATTGTCTTAACTTGCCTTTGACTATTTCTTGTATTGTAAAAATCTAATTCATTATCTTTGATATAAGACCATACACATCCATCGCAATCAATTTGATTTTCTGAATTAGTAATTTCTAGATTCGTGTTGCCTTCTTGACCCATGTAGAACAATTTAAGAATTAATTTTTGCCAAGGGTATGGTTTTAAGTTACAAAAATAAGGATGTTCTATAAAAGTAACAATATCTACAATTTGATCAGGGTTAAATCTTGTTTTTTCTGGTATAGCGGGATGAGATACTTCAGACCTTGTTTCAGGAAAAATTTCATCTGTAAATTCTCCTTCGAAACCCTGTTCTTTGAAAAAATCAACTACAGCAGCTGAGTGTTGTAGCATTTGAGATTTAAGATCGTATTGTTTTAGTTTGTCCGGAGAAGGTTTTCTCATTTTTAATTATCTGACTGAATTT
>ENA-OSIY01000892-OSIY01000892.1-marine-metagenome-genome-assembly--contig:-NODE-892-length-16282-cov-7.324529_pt1 | contig 16282 bp, 6 predicted proteins | sample MGYA00237884_ERZ534233 | MGnify/ENA primary metagenome ERZ534233 (study PRJEB26412, sample SAMN06343840) | marine metagenome | isolation source: estuarine water | place: USA: Columbia River Estuary... | reverse complement strand
AGCGTCAGATGTGTATAAGAGACAGGAACTAACTAGTAAATAATATAATAATTTAGTCGCAATGATGAACTTGAATTATGGGGACGCCCGTAATAAAAATAATTCTACCGGACAAAATAAATTTAATAAATTTACTACTAACACTTACGCTTCCTCTTTAATTAATTATACCTCAACGTTCCCAACGCTTACCTCCAGCCTCAATTCTAACATGGTTGCTTCGGATGGTTTGAAACCTTCCGTCGCTAGCTGGAGCCCAAGCCCGAGTGAGAATTTACTCATCTCGGAGAGTATTATTAATAATACTCGAACTTGGACCGTCGTTGGAGCGAACGGCCACGCAAGCTTCTCTGCAGAGAAGCCCAAGCTCTTGAGCAAGAGTCCGGCACCGACCGAAAGACCCCTCAAGAAGTTGACATCACCCACAAAGGGTGAGTCAAAAGAAAATATTAATTTTCTTCGTGAACGTTTTAATAAATTTAATAAAACGTTCTCAAACTTTAACTTAAAGGATCAAGACAAACCGAATAAGGTCAAGGCTAAGAGTACTTACCATGAACTTCATCCTACAAACTTTAAAACTAATAATAATATTATGAAAGATAATAATAATAATAATAATATTAATAATAACACTAATAATAATAAAAATAATAATATTAAGAACGTACTACCACGACAAGTACGAAAGCCTCCCGTAGAAGATAAATACGACTACGCATTTATGACTACTGTACAAACCAGGAGTCAACGTAGTAGTACTACGAAGAACCCGAAGAATAGCGAGGCGACCAAGCCGTCCGCTATTAAGGTAGAATCTACAAGGCTACCTCGAACAGAGACCGAAACTGTTCCGGAGTTCAATATTGAAGAATTTCCAATATTGCCTCCTACGATGAGACAGCCAAGCTTCTCATCCGAACATAATAGTATTAATACTAATAGTATTAATACTAATGCACAAAGGTCATCGCACGACCAAGGTTTACTACTAGCAGACCCCGTACCACTTACGGACTTGGAAGATCAAGTCGTAAGTACGGATGACCAATTCTCTAATGTATCTAATGTATCGCATAAAGAGTATGCTGAACATAATAGATACGTAGAAGCCGAATTAAACAGGCTGACTACATTACTACTGCAGGTAGTAAACTTAGTGGCATCAAGACCCACTAATGACCACATACAAGACCCGGTAGTACTTAAGTGTACTACCGAAGACATCCCAACGGAAATACGTACTACGCCAGAAGTAATACGTACTGTCGTTACCGACAACGTACCTTTGGCAGATACACATACAGTTAATATTAGCAAAGCTAATAAGAAAAATAAAAAGAAACGGAAAGGCAAACCGAAACACGATACGCCGTCCGACAAAGACAGCTCTTCAGACGACTCAAGCTCTACTAGTACTAGTAGTAGTAGTAGTACTAGTAGCAGCAACAGCTCAACTACTCGTCATAGTACTAGCTCATCAAGTAGCAGTACACGTAGCAGTACGTCTAGTACTACTACGGCTACGCGCGATGACGCGAAAACAGAAACACATGGTAGAAAACTACACGTGTCAACATTTGACGAAAAATCGACCAAGAAAATTGCCAATCTGTCGAGCAAAGTAATTACGCTCTTGAGTCGATGCAACTTAACTCCTTTAACGTTGCGAGGAACGACTCAAGAGCGGACAATATTACTTGACAATTGGATGGATAAAATCCAAATGGTGGCGTTTCATCATCCTGCGATGACGCCAGTGTACGAAAAGTACACCACCAACCGGACTTTATCCACTCCTAAAAAGAAATGGGTAGACGTTGCTTTGTTCAACGTGCTACAACTTTTTATCGAACCAGCGACAAGACAGTCGCTGGATCCCGCCAAGATAAACACCTCTTCAGGTGTTGCGCTTTGGAAACTCCTAAAGGAGAAAGCGCTTGGCGATTTAACCGTAAATCGCGAACAAGCCCACAAGCGGCTCATCGCGACATCGATTCGACCCGGACAGCTCTATAGCGAATTTATAGAGCATGTCCAGCGAAACGTATATTTCTGTCGCCAAGCAGGCGACAAAATATCGGAAAAGAAATTAGTCCGGTATATAATTACCGGACTAAGAGGAGCAGAACATCTTACCCATGTTTCTGCGCTTCTCGCAATGCAGATGCAAGGCAAGAAATTGACCGTGCACAAAATCGAGAAGTATTTTCGCAAAATATCGCCCAATACTAGTACGCAGAACATACGTACTACGTACGGGCGCAATACCAACGCATACAACAGCTACAGCCGACAGGCACCGCGCAGCTATGCTGCAGCGGCATCCCACACAGCTAACGCTGTCGTAGCTCCCAGTAACAGTCGTACTGGAATTAATACTACTAGTATTAATCGTATGCGAAATAATGTAGTACAAAGGAACAACGGGCGAGGACGACCCGCCGCTACATACAATAGGAGTAATGAACCTAATGTACGTAGCAACGGATTCGCCAACGCACGTAGATTTCCACTACGTACTAATGCTGGTAATACTAACGGACGTTCCAACAACGGAACGTTAAGTAATGTAGAATGCCCACACTGTCTACACGTGGGGCACCCTAAAGAAAAGTGCTACCGTTACATACACGGTAAGCCAGCCACTACGCGCGCAGAAGCTGACGCACGTAAAAACTTGTATTGCCACTACTGCAAGAAGGCCGGCTCGCACCTAGCTAAAGATTGTAGGGCGTACCTACAGGGAATTACGAATAACACTCCCGTACAGCACGCCAATCTAGTATCACACGATTCTACTAGACGAGCCATCCTACGTGAGTCTAATGATGACATCACTACGGCTTTTGCAGCGTACGCTACAGTAGTACCCACATCAGAAATTCTAAACGAGCCGGCTTCTCAACATGAGAATCCGACTCCACAACACGAAAAACCAATACTTCAAAAAGAGAAACGAGAATTAAGAATAGAGAAGGACTATATAAATAAAGAAACCGAGAACGCGTCAGTCACGCACATATTAGACACACATGTTCTTAAACAATACATTAACAGGAACAACGCCATATCTACTGAACCTTACGTACGTACGTATGACGAACTCATACATGTGGAACGTCCAAACACAGACGTACCACATACAAACTACGATTACGTAGCACACGTTAACAATTATAATACATTACTACATAATAACGTTACAGATAACGTATGTGCTAATAATACATATAGCACAGAAATGTGCGAGGACGACGCAACATCCAGTAATATGGATACGTCAAGCAGTTCCGATATTTTTACGTACAGTACTGATAGTACACGTACGTATGATTCCTACGTAAATTCACTACGTAAAGAAAATTCAAACAAAGAAGAATCAAAACAGCCGCATTTAAACACTCCCTGTCCTCAGAACTTGAGCACACAACTAAAAAACGTTGAAACACACCATAATCAGCCAAAAATGGACGAAATCATCAACAAAATCAACGGGGATCCTTCTATCACCCCTCAAGAAATCAAGAGCTTCAACAAGGTCGCAAACAAGGTGTTGGACATGCTTCAGCCAGGATTGGTCCTTCAGCCCGGCCTAAAGTACTCCGTTGGTGCCACCAGCACCCAAAAGCCCGATATTGAAGCATCTTTTGACGGCAAGATGGCACCAGAAGTCAAACAGGAGTTTGAATACGGAGGGTCTTTTGCCTCCCTCCAACCAGAAGCTTCTACCTCCAACGAGCACTATGCTGCACTTGCCAACATGCCCATAATCAAGGAAGAAGACTCCTATGGCTGTGATGGGCCCTTTTCCATTGGCAGCTCTATGTGGAGATCCATTTCCAGCGCAGAAGAAAAATCTCTCAAGAAAGGATCCTACGTGGGCATCCAGGACGGTTGGATAGGTGTCAAACGTGGAACCTCTCGATCCAACTCGAGCCAAGGCTCAGACAAAGAGAGCATCATCTGGGAAGCAAAACGCCGCCGTCAAAACGACAAACGTGAGCTACATTCTTCGAAAGTAGCAGCTTCCTCCACCCAGTTGCTTCTCGTTGAAGTCAACAAAAAGTTCAGCAAGGTTGCTCGCGACTACAGCAACCTCAAGGCACGTGTAGAGCTAAAAGAGCAAAACGACATCGCTCTTTGGTCTCACCTTAGCCTCTTAGAGGCCAAACAAACCGTCAGCCAGAAAAAGAACGAAGAACACTTCGCTGCTCTAGCCCATCAGGGAAACAACGTTCCCAAACGTCCATCTGGTACGTATATACCAATTCTGGCTGATTTAATTATTGATACCGCCGCCTCTGCCCATATGTTGACGGAATTGCATGCTTTTCATGACTTGAAAAGCTTTAATTCCACTATTAGATTGGCTGACGGCAGCTCAATCCAGGTTTTTCTCAGGGGCACCGTGAGAGTTTCTTCAAGAGACACCACCGGGCGCCTTCGTTTTCTCAACCTGGCTAATTGTTTGTATGTGCCTTCCCTTTCCCATTCTCTATTTAGCATCCCATCCTATTTAAAAGCCCACCGGGAAAACAAAGTTACTTTTCTGCAGGAGAAAATACTTTTCAGCCTACCAGGAGACGTGAAAATTGAAATTCCAGCCAATAATTTCAATAAAGTTACCCATGCCATGGCTGCTGACACGGAAACTACTAAAAATTTAGGTAACAACTTAAACAAAAGCTTATTCTACTTTAAACCTAGCACTACACCCTCCGTCGACCTAAATATAGACGGTTTAACTAGTAAACTACACGATTTGTGTAAAATTACGTACAAGCCCGTAGCGCTCAGTACACATAACTGTATGTGTACACTAGAAGATAATATTATTTTAAATACTACTGCCCCTTCAACATCTAACGTCACGAACGGGATTAAAAGAACCCGGGCCGGCGCAAGTACTACGAGCGATACCAGTACTGTAGAAAATAGGAGCGCACCGAGCCCAGGTACTACCATGCATACGGCGCGCAGACACGTAAACGAACCAACGCGCATGAAAATTGATGTAGACATACTACATGCGCGTATGGGGCACGTATCTACCAATACACTACTACTAGCTAGTGACAAACACGTATGGCGCGACACGCAGGCCATATCAGTACCGTCTACGTACTGTGAAGGTTGCCACGTAGCCGTTATACCTAAGGCCTATAGGTCACATACAGAGGTACGTGGAAACTACGACGCCGGCGAGGTCGTAGCATTCGACACCGTACCAAATCCCTGTAAGTCCCCACTACTAAAAGAAACCAACTACCCCGTACTACTGTTCGGCGTAGATCTATGTACTAGACGCTGTGACGTCATAGGTATCAAGACTAAACATACTAAACACATTATAGAGGGTATTATCACATACGAACAACGTATGGGATTTAATATTAAATGCATACATAGCGATGCCGGCGACGAATTCTTTTCCGACGAGATGCTACAATTTCTACGTCAACGGACAGCCAACGGCCTGCCGACTCGCCGACACCACGCAGCACCCGACACACAGTGGATGAACGGTATAGCAGAGAGAAACTGGGGCCACGTAAAAACGTTAGCACATAAAATGCTAACGTACGCACGACTACCCCTGTCTTTCGTGTACTTTGCACTAGAGACAGCCTGCTACATACATGCACGACTACCACATAAAGCGTTACTACACGCGTCAGGTCGTACAATGACGCCATACGAACGTCACAAGGGGCATAAGCCCAATATTAAACACATACGTGTGTTTGGCTGCCCCGTAATGTACCGTATACATAAAACAGCTAAGTGGGAGCAGCAAGGCCGACGCGGTGTATACATAGGACCGGCACGCGACTCAGCCGGGTACAAAATATACAACCCTATGTACCGCGTTACGGCAATATCAAATGACGTAATTTTCGACGAAAATTTCGTAAGTGCTACGTCACGTACGTTACCAGTACGTAATAAAGACGGGGAATTACTACGTACTTTCCCCCTTTACACGTCACCACTGACGCGACAACCCCACATGGATTGGACGGGAACTTTATCAAATATATTTGGTTCATCCGCCCAACAAACTTATTCTGATGATAATTCAACAGAAAATTCAGAATATTCCTCTGAAAATGCATCACAAAATTTATCAGACCCAACAGAAATTTTAAATTCTGAAAATTCCACAGAATACCCAGAATTTCTCAACAATCCATCAGACCCAACTGAAATTTTAGATTCCCAGGATTCTTTAGAATCCACCCAAATAAACCCACCCCAAAATTCAGAAGAATCAGCACTTTTGTCTATTCTCTTTGAAGGGGGGGTTGAAAGCATTTCCAAAATGCCTACCAAAGACAATACACAAAAATTAATGATCTACAAATCAGAAACTAACATGGAAGAAAATTTACTAAAAACCCTAGGAACACCTTTAACAATGGAAATGATGGAACAAGAAAATTTAAAGGACAATTGCAATTATTGCAAACAAACACATCCAAAACATCTTTCACAAGACTCACTAGATGAAGAACAACAAGCTTTTCACACTGTGGAAACTATCCATGAAAAAGATGCTTATGCATTACTGGAATTAAATCCAGAAAGCAGAATAAAAACAGAAGAATGTCTACTCAAAGAACTAGACAAGCCAGAATTTACAGCAGAAGACTTTATTCCAGAACCTTCAAATGAATTTGCTTTAATAAGAATGCCTGAAGGAAAAATTAAACATGAATGGATAGAAAAGACTATTGTGGAACTAAGAGGACTTGTAAAAGAAAATACTTTCTCTCTGGATCACTCACCAGAAGAAAATGAAAAAGTCACACCTACCAAAGTGACTTACAAAGCCAAAATAAATTCAGATGGATCCCTAAATAAATGCAAGGCAAGAATAGTTGTAAGGGGGGATCTACAAGCAGAAATTCCTGGAGACCAATGGTCCCCAACTGCAAGTTTCAGGCTATTAAGAAGATTCATAGCTGAAGCAGCAAGAACAGGAAAATCAATTAAACAACTTGACTTTATATCTGCCTTTGTACAAGCAGTAGTCAAAGAAAGAATTTTTGTAAAACTACCAATCTGCCTAAAGAAATATGTTCCAGAAGATCTAGAAAAATATTTTGACAGACCTTTAAAATTAAATAAAGGACTTTATGGAACCACACACTCAGCAAAATGGTGGTGGGAAGAACTCCATGAATGGTTAGATAGTCAAAATTATGAATGCGCACACTCAGAAAAATGTCTCTACGTAAAAAGATGGCCCAACAATCGTTGGTTAAAAATTATCAATTATATTGATGATATGCTATACTTTGGAGACTCTGAAGAAACTGAAAAAGAATTTGAAAAAGCAATTGGAACAAGATTCAGGGTAGAATTCAAAGGAGCTGCTCATTGGTACCTAGCAGCAAGAATCACAAGAGATAAATCAGACCTCATTATGGATCAATCAAGATATGTCAAAAATATTATCAAAAGATATGACAATGGAAAAATAGTGGTGAAAAACACACCTGTAAATCCAGACACAGTCTTTACCAAAAAGGACTGCCCAGATGATGATGAAACAAAATCTTTAGTCCAAAAAGAATTTGGTGAAATAGACTACAGATCAGCAGTAGGCTCACTAATTTACCTGATGACAGGAACAAGATATGACATTTGTTTCGCTACAACAAAACTAGCAAAGTTTTGCAATAATCCAGGAAAAGTCCATTACCAAGCACTCATCTGGCTTTTAGGATACCTAAAACAAACAAGCAACTTAGGAATAAAATATTACCACAATGAGAAAAATAGTCCCCTAGGAGAAATGCTAACAAGAAATAACATACAAATAGAAGAAGAAGAAGTCACATTCAGTGACTCAAGTTGGCAAGATTGTAAAGACACTGCAAGAAGTACAGGATCATACAACATTCATTCTCAAGGTGGACTTATCGACTATGCCACTTTTGTACCAGACCCAATTGCTGGATCAAGTGGTGAAGCTGAATATAACACAGCCTCAGTGGCTTGTATGGCAACTCTTCACAACAGATATGTTGATCAGGAAATGAAAAATCTTGGTTTAGAAATAATGAAGAATGATGAATACACCACACCTGGTGGAAAAGATTGGAAGCCAAGTTTAATTTTACTTGACTCCACAGCAGCCATTTCTATGGCAGAATCTGCAAGATCCACAAGCAGAACAAGACACATCGACAGACGTTTTCATTATGTACGCCAAGGACAAGCTGCAGGAAGGCACAAACTATCCTGGATCACAAGTGAAGATCAGTTGGCTGACATAGGAACAAAAGCTGTAACACTAGCAGTCCTACAGCCAATGATGAAAATAATGTATGTTGAAGTGAAAGAATAATGAAAATCCTATCACTCCATTTGGTTGCTATCGGCAAAACGAAAGGGGGTGTTAGAATAAATGTACGTAAACTATACACGTAGAAGGCTACGTATATACGCGTCGTACATGCGCGAATATTATATGAGCCGCGCGTCATTTTACCAATAGGACGCATACGTAATAGGTTATTTTGGTACAAGTGTACAGAAAAACCTACGGTCCTGTAGACCGTATGTAGAAAACTAAAAAGCTGACGTCGTGCTGACGGTCTGTGACGTCGTGCTGACAAGGCAGCTTATCAAACCCGGACGGAAAATCACTTTTTGAAATAATCGAGGTTTTCCTTGTCCTCATAAATTAGGAAAACAAACAAACTAAACTAAAAATATTTAGTTAAATATAAAAATAATCTAGCTTAGTAAATAAAATAATTTACTAAGCTTAATTAGTAAATAACATAATTTAATTAAGCTACAATGATGAACCTTCATTACGGGGACGCCCGTAATAAAAATAATTCTTCCGGCCAAAATAAATTAAAGTGAAAGCACGCGCGGACCGAGGTCAGTTTTGCGCAGTAGTACTGTAGTAGCAGCTGTAGTACGGTACTGACGTGTCTTCGATGTTAGTTATGTGTATATATAATATGTATACACAAATAATATATTTATACATTATATTATATTATAAAGACGCATATACATATTTTGAATGGAATAGAGTTTATTATAAAAAAATATAATAATAAAGTTTTAAGAGATGTATTGATTGAAATAATTGTTAGTTCTATTAAATGTAACTAAATAAATTGTATTGAAAGCTAGATAGAAACCAATCCCTTCATAAAGGCCAAGAACTCCTCAACTTTAGCCCTGAGTTCCTTGATTTCGGCTCTGAATTCAGCCAAATCCGATATAAGTTCTTGTGTCACATCATCCGTTTCCTCAACTTGGACAAATACGGTAGGATTGTCGGTTCGGTTCCGGTTAATTAGGGCCGATTTCGATCTGGTTATCCTGTTAGCGTAAATGTATTTTATATAATGCAATAGAGTATTATTAGTTGAGATCAAACAAAACTAATAATGCGATAACAGCAAAGTTAAACTTCTTACCTCTGGCTATTCATTTGTCAGCTTAAATGTTAAAGGTTTATGCTGTAAATAGCAAATGCCCTCTCTATTTGTTTATGAGCGTGATTAATACGCATATGTAATTTGACGTAATGCGTACAATGTCAATTTTGTACGGATCATGGTTCGCTCCCGCCTGCAAATGCGAAAAAAGTAATATGCGTTGATTAGTACATGTGGTATTTTTTTTGTTATGTACTTAATTATGTGTTTATGTATGTTAATACTGTGTAGGTATAATGCCGTTGCATGATTAATATGCATATGTAATTTGACATAATACGTACAATGTTAATTGTGTAGGGATCACGGTTCGCGCTCTCATGCAATTCCGAAATAAGTAATATGCGTTGAATGGTACATGTGGTATATTTTTTCGATATGTACTTAATTATGTATATGTACGTCTGTTAATACTGTGTACGTATAATGCCATTGTATGATTAATACGCATATGTAATATGACATAATACGTACAATCGTTCGCCTGTAATACCGAAATAAGTAATATGCGTTGATTATGATTAATACGCATATGTAATATGACATAATACGTACAATGCCAATTGTGTTCTGGATCACGGTTCGCGTTCGACTGTAATACCGAAATAAGTAATATGCGTTGATTAGTACATGTGGTATATTTTTTCGATATGTACTTAATTATGTGTGTACGTATGATGTCATTGTATGATTACAACGTTTATGTAACATAACATAGTATACGTACAACATACAATGCGAATTGTGTAGAGATTATACTTCCCGCCCACCTGCAGTACAGAAATAAATAATATACGTAGATTCTATACGTAATTTTAGGTCTGTACGTATAATATAGTTATCTCATCCAATATACACATGTAATCACAATCGATATTATCTTGCATGTAGGTCTTGAGTCCTGTCTACGTAGTTGAAGCTGATCGTGGTCTTAATCAAAATTTTCTGTGGGTGTGTGGCGTAATACTAAACGTGCGCACTTATAAATAATTCACTTGTAGTACTAGTACAGAAGCAGTAGATTGTAGTTCAAGAACTACTAACGTACGTACAGAACTATTAACGTACGTACTTACGTATAGTTGCTGAATCACTCGTAGTATAGTACGGAAGCAGCAGAACGGGTTGTTGTTGCGAATCTCAGAATTTCGGTTAGTATCATAATTTTATGAAGCAGTACTTTTATTTCAACTGATCACTAACGATCCTCGTCGCTCGCATGGGGAAGCCGTCAAATTTATCGTCCTATATCTTGCAGTCACCGCCGACAAAGGTATGATACTATATGTCAGAGAAGTTTACAAATTACAAATGATTCCGCCAGGTTCGATTATTTACATGAAGGAAGGCCCATATTCACCTGCAGCAGGTAGAATTGTGTTTTTTAATATACAGACAAGCAGATTTCGAGTGTGTTTATTGCGAGCGGATATCTATATCTGGGGTCGCGCTTCGGAGTTTGAAGTCGTGGCTATTATGGATGCAGATCAGGTGACACTATCTGGGGTTGGGTTGAGAAGGAATTGAAGCCTGCAGATACAGTGGCTTATATCAGGCCGATTTGTGACGTTAGGGTTATGGAAGGTCGCGAAATTAGGGAGAAGAGAGCGAAAGGCACATTGAAGCGAGACGCCGACGAAATTAATGAAGACGAAAGTGAAATTGGCTCAGAAGAGGAATCTAAGGCGGAATCAGAAATTAATCCTTTTCTTCAGAAGGAATCGTCGCTGCCTGCAGAATCGAAAGGCATCAAGCGGAAGCAGACAAAAAGTTCTATTTCAGCAGTTGAACTGGAATTTGAGACAGAACACAAGCGTGTCAAGTGTTTGCGCCGAACTAATTCTATACAACTATTATTCAAGAGAATGGATGTGTTATTTTTTGGAGCGTATTTTATAGATCGTTTATTTAGTAGAGACGATTTAACGTAACGACGGCGCGATAAAGGTTATGCTGTTATAATAATACTATTATTACGATTGAGCTTAACTACTTATAAATAACTATTTATTACTAGATAAAACAGAAATAGAAGTTCATATTTGTCTGACATTTTTATTTATAGTAATATAATTATTTGGCATTAAACAAAATACAGTTTACAATTAATGCGCATATAGACATATCCAATTAATCACCTGCGAATCCTATCAAGTGTTAGTCGTCTCGGAGGTCTGGATGATTGCATATATGACAATTTGGAACTCGTCCTCGAACTAACATCCAACTCAATAAACAGGTAAGATGGTATATTCTTGGAGTACCACATTTTATATTTGGACAAATAAAATTTTGTCGTACCAAATGAAGACCTTGTATAATTCGGCAATGACATAATAAACAAATTTCTGTTTCGCCAATATGTTCTATGTTATCTCCTGTTAGTAAAGCTAATTCTTCGAAATTGTGTTGATAAGCAATACATTGTTGACGATTTGCTGGATCATGTAGTATTTCCATAAATTCTTCCATTTGCTGTGTTTCGTTATAAGATACTTCACTTTCGGTAGACGCAATTGAAATGATGGAATCTGATGAAATCGAAATTGCTTCTTCCCCAGGAATATAATCTGAATCTGAATCCGAATTCGAATCGGATGTTGCAGTTGATATTTCATATTCGTGTTGTTCATCTTGAATGATAGGATTATATGTTGATGATGCAAAAGTATGCCCATTAATATCTCCAATAGTGTTAAATTCGACAAGGTTTTGCGCGAATTCGTTAATCATGTATGTTGGATTCGATATGGAAACGATCGAATCATTTGGAAGATCCAACAATATTCTGAAATCAAGTTCACTAATCTGATCTGGTAAAGCATATATTGCATGTAATGCCATTGGGTCATTGGAGGACACCATGATTCTTGCAAACTGAATTGTTCCGTATGTATGCGCATTACAAGTGAGTTCATTGATGTAATTGCATGAAGCGTAATTGGCGTTTTCAATAAAAACCAGAAATCCATTTGACAACTTCATGTTTACGCAGTAATAGAAGCCAACAAATATGACTATGAAGTTCTGAGCGATAAATAGCAAGGCTAAAATTCAGAACAATTTTCTGTCATTCGGTATGATATACCCTCTACGTATTGCATATATACCATGTATTATCGACATTCTGTTAGCGAATATGTAATATATGTGAAGTTTTTTTTGCGTATATTATTTATATGTGTACTGAAGTTGGGAGAGAACTATGACTTATACATACACAATTGGCGTTTTGTGTTGTACGTATAGGATGTAATTTTGTGTTGTACGTATAGGATGTTATGTTAGATATACGTAGTAACGGCAATAGGATTACTAGAGAAATAAGTATACATGTGTATTATATATGTCGTTATATATTTTAAAGTTTAATTAAAGATATCACATTCATCTAATTTTTACACATGTAACTAAAAATATTGCAACAGTAAGTAAATATTGTACGTTTGGTTCTTCCATGTGTAGTAGTTGAAGAGCATCTAACGTGCGTACTTATAAGTATACTTGCTTAATCACTAGTAGTATTACCCTAGTACAGGAGCAGTAGATTGTGCAGTAGTTCAAGACAAGTACAACTTTAACGTACGTACTTACGTATACTTGCTGAATCACTCGTAGTATAGTACGGAAGCAGCAGAACGGGTTGTTGTTGCGAATCTCAGAACTTCGGATAGCACCATAATTTTATATTAAGCGGTACGATTATTTCAACTGTTATTGCGATTTCGACATGGCGCATCAGAGGAAATCACACAAAGTTTCTCAAGCCTCTACAAAAGTTCAGCCTTCTACAAAGGTTAATTGGATTTTTTCAGCGCCTCGCCAGAGTAGCGGTAAAGTGAAGCAGATAGGCAATGCCTTTTTTTCTGATTCTCTCCTTTTAAGGTCCGACACATTCAATTACGCTGTTATTGGAGTAAAGTCGTGTACCAGTAAACACAACGAATACGATATTTACGGGTACGTTCAAATCAAGCACGGACGATGGACAAGCAGCGATCTGATTAGGCATGTGAAATATCCTATCAAGTGTTACTCGTCAGGTGACACTATCTGGGGTCGGGTTGAGAAGGAATATAAGCCTGCAGATATAGTGGCTCATATCAAATCGGTGTGTGACATTAGGGTAATCGAAGCCGGCGAAATTAGGAAGAAGGGACCGAAAAGCACATTGAAGATAGACGCCGACGATATTAATGAAGACGAAAGTGAATATGGTTCAGAAGAGCAATCAGAGGACGAATCTGAAATGAATAATCCCTTTCTTCAGCAGGAGTCGTCGCCGCCTGCAGAATCGATAGGAATCAAGCGGAAGCAGACAAAAAGTTCTATTTCAGCAGTTGAACTGGAATCCGAGACTAAGTTGCGGAAGCAGAGAAAAAGTTCTAATTCACCAGTTGAACTGGAATCCGAAAACGACGACGGTGCTTTTTTGGAAGGTTTTGTTGTTGCTGAAAAGAATGATCGTATCGCTTCGACGTCATCTTTCGCAACGTCTTCCAAAAGAAATGAAAGTGCTATATCTTCTCCAAATCGTCGGGCTGTTTTCAAGAGAAATGAAAGTGTTGTTTCTTCTCCAAATCGTTTGGCTGTTTTCAATAAAAACATTTACGCAGAACTTCCTTCGTTCGATACAAGTGCAACCAACCCTAATTCGAAAGAGTCGTTGTTGAATTCTATGGAAGTGATGATGAACCGTGTATTAAACACGCACTATGAAGTGTTCTTGGTCAAGTTGCACAATTTGGTAGACGGTTTATCGGATAAACTAATTGCAGCTGCCGTCAATCCAAGTGATGACAGGGCGGCTCATTCTGATACTAATATAAAAAATAGCGAGGACGACCCTAACTCCGAAAAAAAAGCGTAAGTTTTATCCCAAGAAAAAATCATTTTATTATGTTGATGATTTAGTTGTACAGATTATTTAATTATGTTATAGAAAGTAATAGTACAGATTAGTAAAATATGTTATAACAAGTAATTGCCTGCTCCGTATATGTAGTCGCCAACATCTTTACGCGTATATGCTATTATGACAATTTGCATATCTCGATTTGTTTCGTTATCTGTTACAATGCCCTTTGCTACCGAGCAAAAGTTACATCCTGGTCTCCAATCATTCATCACGTCGCAATGTGGTGATAAAAGGTTATTTGATACACCACTCGTAATTGCGAAATCTAATCCTTCAAATAAATTTAATCCGTCAATTGTTAAATTGAAATTTTCTCCAAGCGTTTGAGCGTAAACTAAATTTCTTTCTTCATGCACAAATATTCTATTACCAAAATATATAAGAATTTCTTCTGATAATTTCTGCAAAATTGGCAATGCTAGTTGAAGCAATGAAAGATTGTTTCCACTTTTTCCAGCAATTGTATTCGTTAATTGAGGTGGACCTCCAGCGTATTCTCGAGCTCTTCCAGAGTATCCATATGATACCAGCCACGCATTATTTCTGTTTTTCAGTATTCTCGTTTTTTTAAGGCTTTTCATGGCTTCGTAAATATCTTCGAAGGGGTATCGATTCTTCGATTCATCATTTATAACGCATACATTTTCTGATTCTGTATAATCGCAATCGGCGAAGTGTTCGATAACGTTTTTTCCAAGTGCATTTACTATCCATTTGAACAAATCAATATTTTGTATTGTAATTGAATAATGTGTGTTTCGCTCCAAGCCGAAGGTGTGGTACGTTTGCTCTTTCTTCGGATATATTATGTGAATATTTGCAATATACGGCAATCTGGCAGGGTGCAAAACGCCGCAATGCTTCGCATTTATGCACCAATGTAAAAACGGGTACCTGATACTATCTGAACATTCTTCAATGATGATAGCTGTTGTGTGATATGATGGAGTATCCCTATGAAATATAGAGCATAAATGTATGGTATTGTGTATTGGACCATTATATAATATTTTTTGGTAGACAAAGTGTTGAACTGCGTTTATCAATGTTCCTTTCTCGAATAATGTGTTTGAATTTGCTGTAACTCTCTCCCTATTAAAGAGGGGATTTTCATCTTCTTTACAAAAATGATATCGGGCCTTTAGTAACCAAATAAAAACGCGGTTCCAATGATCTGGATGTTCCTCGACGTATTCATAGTCTAATAATAAATACACATTTATTTCATATCTGATTGGTGTGAATTGATGATTAATATTCTGTATTCCACAAATGGCATATTTAAACGAAGGATGCAGCTGTTTCGTGATTGAGCAAAGAAAAAGTTTATGGATATATGCGGAATGATGTAGAGAACTTGATATTTTTGAAAATAGCATTTTTCAATTCAAATTAGAATGTCCTAAGAAGGAATGTGTATGTGTCAACTCAGAAGTTCGAATACACTAAAAAGATGAGTTATTTATTTTACTGTGTAATTTGGTAATGCGATTTTATGTATTTATTTATGGCACTTTTATGGAAGATTCGAATTTGTCAAAAATCGCTAATAGACAAATCATATAAAAAGTGTATTGAGTCCTTGTAATGCCTATATTAAACCATAATATGTTAAATTGGTATCGCTATACACAATGTACGAATGTAGGATTTTAACGTACGCAAAATTGCTATACGGAATGTCGTAATGTTTTTAGTTCAATAACAGTATGATTACATGTGTATTAGCGAACACAATTTATGTGAGTGATTTATGCGAATACAATTCATATGTGTTTATGGAGCAAAATTTATATGCGTCTATTGAGTGAGTTATGTATATGGAGTAACTTATTTATATTTTAATTATCTAATATTATTTCATGTGTATATTGAGTTAGATATATAT
>ENA-OSIY01000891-OSIY01000891.1-marine-metagenome-genome-assembly--contig:-NODE-891-length-16314-cov-12.972532_pt1 | contig 16314 bp, 20 predicted proteins | sample MGYA00237884_ERZ534233 | MGnify/ENA primary metagenome ERZ534233 (study PRJEB26412, sample SAMN06343840) | marine metagenome | isolation source: estuarine water | place: USA: Columbia River Estuary... | reverse complement strand
CAGTTCTTTCTGTTCTGATGTGCGTTCACTGGGTGGAATCCATCCTAGATTGGTTGGTCCGGTCATTTAGTTATTCGCTCTAGGGCTTTAGATATTTCCATAAATTTCCCACTTATCATTTTTTTTATTTTGTCATCCAGCTTTTCATCTGGATCAGTCGGGAAACCTGACAACTCTGATTGTATCTTGACTCTGATTTCCCGCAAATCTGAAGGACTTAGCACCCTTGCCACAGCTTCTTTGCAAATGCCTAACAGTTCACCCGCTGTGGTAACTTCCTCACCCTTAACAGTGGTTGCAAAGCTGGCATAAAGCTCACTTAGTTTTTTAACCTTACCCTGTTTATCATCCTCACCCAATGACACATAAAGTGACTTTAATTCTCGGATTAGTTTGGATGTGTTTTCATCAGGTGCTGGGGTGGGTTCAGGTGGATCCCCAATGATGACAGTGGTGATGCTAGGTTTGGAAGCTGCATCCCCTTTGGCTGCATAAGCCAAGACTCGGAACTTCCCTGGACTATTCGCGCTCACCACTGCGGTGGTGGTATCTCGCAAAAGTTCCACAGGGAACAGGTTCAGCCCTGCATCCAGTACCACCCACTGCACTGACTTGCAATCAGTGACAGATGGGATGCTGATGAATGCTCCTGGTTGACCATGGATTTCTTGAGGCAGGGTAACCTGCTGGCCTAGGGTTAATAGTAGGATGGGTATTAGGTTCATGAGTTACACCTGTGCATCAAAGTGAATTTTAAGTAGTCGTTTAAGCTGAATAACTTTTTGTGCTATGTCACTGCCATCTTCAAAAAAGTCGGCATCATTAATCGTTTTCTTTTTGGTGCGATTGATGAAGGTGACATTGAAGCCTGTGATGTTTTCGCTGGTGGTCATTTCAGTGATTAGTATTTCCATGATTTTTCCTAAGTTTTAATAATGTAATTTAAGATTACTACAGGGGGAACAACGCTATGCCTTGCACCCCCACCTTCTGCGGTAATCGTGTGTTGATGGTTGGGTGCTGTGTCTGTGTCGTTTGCACTATCACTATCTGAAAACCTGTGAAGCGCTCCTGCTGGCGTTGACAAGCTAAAGTTTCCGCCAGTTCCCATGTAAGATACTGCTGGTCTGCCAAAACTATGGAAGTGACTACCTGCACTTCCTGTGTTTGCTGTGTGGCTATGGCTTGGCATTTCTGAAGTGGTCAACAGATGCGTTTCTTCCCCTAGCCACTGGCCCCTAGTCCTAGCTGTTTGTGCGGTTCCACTTGGTGCCCCTGTTCCTGATGCATTCTGCCCAGTACCTGTGCCAGCACCCATCGGGAGCCTGCCCCTGAGGTCTGGCAGATTAAAGCTTAATGCGCCTGCTCCTGTGTAAGCTGATCCACCATAGGTGTTGCTGATGACTGCATGAAGTGCTAGGTAGGTTGAACTACTGACAGAACTTCCATCACATAAAAGATATCCAGTAGGTGCGCTGGCCCCTGCATAGGGCATAAGTGCGCCAGTTGGCATGGATGATGATGCGGCTGGGGTAGAGCTTTGCCAGGTTGTCCCATTGCTCGTGAGTAGGTTGCCAGATGCACCAGGAGCAACAAAGCTTGGGGTGCTGGTGCCGTTACCAAGGATCACATTATTTGCAGTTAAGGTTCCTAAACCTGTACCACCATTTGCAACAGTTAAAGTTCCAGTATGATCAGATCGAGCTAAAGATGAAACCAAAACATTAGCACTGCCTGCTGCATTTCCTAAAAAGATTTTACCATCGGCTGCATTTATTCCAAGTTCCCCACTAGCCAGAGTGGGGGTATTGGTTGCTGTGTAGGATCTCTTGGGCTTGATGATGTTTGCCATGGGCAGTCCTTAGAAGGTTGACCCATCAATGGTAGATGAACTAGAAAGATAGTCAGTGCCTGCACTTGCTGCAGTCAAACTGCTTCCAGACTTCTTGAAGATGGCCCCTTCTGCTGCTGCCGATAGATCCCCACCTGTGCCACCTTTAGACAGGGCAATTGCTGTAGCACTCCATGTGCCTGTGGTGATCGTTCCTAGGGTAGTAATAGAGGACTGACCCACATAAGAACTGTGAATGGCTAGCTGATTACTTCCATTAGTGGTGATGCTCGATCCATCCACATTCACATTGAGGGTGGTTCCTGAGAATGATAGATCAGTTCCAGCAGTGATAGCACCCGAGCTGCTGAACATGGTGAATGCTAGGGAGGTTGTTCCCAAGGTTATTGTGTTTGCTGTAGTTAAAACATAACCCCTGCCACCATTGGTTGTGCCCTCTTCCACAAAGGTGAATGCACCTGAGTTAAATTCACCACTGGTGTCTGCATCGGTTGAGCGTGTCCAAGCTCCAACAGCAACATCGTAGATGCCATTCTGCGCTCCTGCTGTTTGGTTCTTTACCAGGACTCGATCACCCGCAGATGCTACCACACCATCAATGGTTTGTGTGCCTGACAATGTGATGTTTGCAGTGGTCGCTACCCTGACAGATGATTTGACATCTAGACCAGATCGCGCTGCATCCACATAGGCTTTGGTAGCTGCATCCTGTGCGCTAGTGGGATCTGCAAGGTTAGTTATTTTATTAGAGTTAAGACTTATGTTGCTTGTAGGCACTGCAAATTCATCGAGCCTTTTTCCCAGAACATAAGTGCTGATGCCAGTTCCTGAGACTGTGCCAGTTAGAGTGACTGACCCTGTGAAAGTGTTAGTCCCTGAAAAAGTTTGTGTGCCTGTGAGAGAACCAGTTACACCAGGGCCAAAGGCAGCTACTACTGAGGTTGCCACACCACCACCTGCGTCACCATAACCATAGTAGCCAATCCAAGCAGTGGATCCACCCACTTCATTAATTGCAATTTCCCCATTGTAAAGGGATGCAGGGGAACCTGCTGCACCTGTTGTTCTTCTTTTTAATCTGATCGTGTTAGCCATGATTGCAGTTCCTTAAAAGTTTCCACCATCGAGATAATCTGAATTTACAAAGCTGTCAAAACTCTGGTTATATTTAATAAGTTGACCATCAGCTAAGTTCACCAACAGCACATCATTTAGGTCTCTAAATTCGGTGTAGTTATTCCCACCTTCACCAGCATCACCTTGATCGCCTTTTAAGCCTCTAGGCCCATGCAGGTAGATCTCTAGGGTAGGTCGTTTATCCTCTACCACCACAATGGGGGATGGGTCTAAAGTGATCCGGTTGGGTGCAGACTCTATTAAGAGTGAGGGCTGATTGATAACCTCAAGCTGGTCAGGATTCTGAATAAGAATTTGATCACTCATCGGGTTACCTCACCATTAACAGTGACCTGCCCTTGAATTAGTCGGGTGACAGTGCTGCCGTTCACTATCTCTAGATCGTAAACATAGACTGACCCTGGTTCATAATCAGCAGTAGTGGCTGCAGAAAGTGTTAAGGTAATTTCCCCAGTTGCGCCACCTAAGGTGATGCCATTGCCGTTGGTTAAATTCCAGATAACTACATTTGATTCTAAGGATGCGCGAGCTTTGGATCTGGCAGTGTAGTTAGTGAGGTTAACAGGGACACCTTCCGAGTCCTTATAAATAAGGGTTTGGGAAAAAGTGGCCCCCTGATCCAGTGTGAAATTAACTTCACTTGCCATTTTTAGATTTCCTCTGCTGCATCAGTTTGGTCTGAATCTGTCGGATAGTAACTCTGATCAAACTGGGTTCTATATCACAGGGTTTTTCGATGATTTCAATGATTAGGAATCCACCTGAAACCACCCAAAGTCCAGTAATTCCTTGGTAATGCCAGTGATTATCCTTCCCTAAGGATACCCCAGCTCTAAGCGCATCTCCAAATAGTAAGGATTGAGTCCAGCTAGGATGCAGTTCAAAGTGAATAACCATGGTGTTCCCCTTAAAGTGCTATGTACATCCAACCATGCAGGTTGGTGGTGGGGTTGCCATTGCCATCGATGTCTGCGGGTCTGACAATGGTGATGTAGAATGGTACACCTGCAGTCACAGCAAAAGATCCTGTCAGGTTATCTGATGAGGGCATCCCATAACTAGTCACATGGGTTCCATTGACATTCGATTCAAGGGTGTGGTTCGTGAAGGTAAAATTATAATTTAGAGTACCACTTACCTGAGGGGTTATTTCCCAGTTCACATAATCAGAACCATACTGACTCGAGCTTGTGGAATCTAGGATGGCTTCATCACCCAATTTTCCTGCACCTGTGAAACTGTTAGAAAAAGTACCATAAGAAGTATTCAGCCCAGCACCAATGAATAGATCTGGTGGTGTTGGTGTTGGGGTAGGAGTTGGTGTAGGAGTTGGTGTAGGTGTTGGCGTTGGGGTCGGTGTTGGTGTAGGTGTTGGTGTAGGAGTTGGTGTTGGTGTTGGGGTAGGAGTTGGTGTAGGGGTAGGAGTTGGTGTTGCCGTTTGCGTTGTCGGATCGGATCGCAACAGCGAGCCATTGGTATTGGTGTAAACATAGTAGGAGTTTGTTTTGTAAAATTCAGAGGTCGCTGGCGTTGGTTTTCTTGCGTCTGCGTAACTGCTGTAGAAGAGCGTTATTTCGTTACTCATTGCGCCTGCGCTTAGATACTTTTCATAGTAAATCTGGTTAGAGGAGTTCACTTTCCAATTATAGTCCGTGACCTCTAAGAACTTTTTACCACTAGCCACCGTAGGCAATAGCCCTGCTGGCATCGTCAATCTGCCTGGTATGTTGTAATAGTTTGCAACAGGCCCATAGTAGGTTCTGCTTGCTGCATCGTAAGTTAAGGTAACACTAATAGTGCCTAGTGCGATATCATCGCCAGATGGTATGTCTACAGTCGTTCGCCTAAATACTGCATCAATCAGATAACAGGTGATTGTGGTAGGTATGGTTTGGCCGTATTTAATATCGAAACTTAAAAGGTATGGTGCGCCACCTACTGGATATGTTGATGTCCATGTTGGCGGACTTAGTGCTGTGTTATAGCTTGTAAATTGTCTAGGTGATGTTTGGTAAAATTCAAATTCTGAGTAGGAAGGTAATGAAACTGGAGTTTCATAAGAATAATTTTCATTGCTGCGCCATACTCGATAAAAGTAATCTGAATAATAAGCCCAAGAGGAAGCGCAAGTATCAGCCCCAGACCCTAGTACATATTCTAAAATCTGCGCTTGGTAGGTGCCGCTGCCATCGGCCATTCTGAATTGGAAAGATCGCCTTAGATTGGTGCGTGAAACACCACTGCACATAATAGGGTCATCATATTCATAGTAAACAAAATAGCCTAACCCTGAATAGGTTGCTCCATTATAGGTGCTTACATAGGTAGAGGATGGATCGAAAAGTTTTAAAACTATTGTTTCAGCATCATCAGGATATAAAGCTGCAAGGCTTAATTCCACATGGTCAGGAAAAGTTTGCAAGTATTCTGTAGGTGGCGGACAGCAGTAGATATCTGCAACATCTGCTGCTGCCATCTCGATACATGCTATAGGTGTGTAAGGTTTTGTAATCCACTCGACATCAAAAGCTGTTTTGTATGCTGGTATTAATGCGTTGGTTTCTGCGGTAGCGTCTGCAAGCGTAGGGTAAAGTATCATGGATGTTAAATTGGATGTTGAACGAGCAGCAAAAAAAATTGTCCTGCCACCATTTACAGTTCCATGAGAAACATACACAATCCATGCTAGAAAATAATTAAAGTATGCAGATACTTCATACCATGTTCCAGAGCTTGCAACATAAAAACCATTTTGAAAAGGATTCGTTTGATTTTTAACTAAAACATAATCACCACTAACAGTTAAAACTCCATCGATTGTTTGCAATCCGCTTAAAGTAATGTTTCCGGTAGTAGCTAGTTTTGGATTAATCAAATTGGTGTAGTTGTCGGTTGAATAGTATTGCGGTGTTGCTGGAAAGTCTTTAAATCGTAACCAGTAAACTGTCTGGCTTTCTAGCAAAACAGGATCTAAAACAAGGTCATAGCTTATCGCTGTTGTGCCTACGGTGATCGTTCCGGTATTTTGTATTACTGCGTAATAGTCTGCGTTTACGGTGCCTGCTGTGATCTTAAAAAACGATCTTACCTGTAGTTCTGCTCCGGTGTCGCTGTCAAATGGCCTAGTCCATGAACCAGATGCAACGGTGTAAATTCCGTTTTGCGTTGCTGTGGTTTGGTTCTTTACTAGCACCCTATCGCCAGCAATCAAAGCGATGCCATCAATTGTTTGAAGTCCGCTTAAGCTGATGTTAGCGGTGGTAGCTGCTCGGCATGGTGTGCCAAGTGTTGGAGGCGTTACCATTACTTTATTAATGTAAGGGTTAAGGTAGTTGCTAAACTCATCGTAGGTGGCATAAGTTTTTCTTGAGAAGCCTGCTGATGAACCTCCTGCCAATGCTGTTCGATAACCAACAGCTAGAGGCAAAAACAAACCCCCTAGCTCGCCTGTTGCTGTAACATTCGTAACGCTTCCATAGGTAAGTTTTGTTAATAGCATTAGCTTATTAGCCCCTGTGATCGAATGCGAGCTAAAAGCAAATTCACTTGTGATGTCAAATCATCAATGGCTGTTTGTGCGCTTGATACTGCGGTGGCTAAATCTACACTAGAAATCGTGTGCGCTGTCACATCTGCTACCGCTGCCAGTGGCCCTGTGTACTGCAAACCAGTCCCACCACTGTTGACCTTTACGAATTTTCCCCCATGCCCTGTGGTTGAAGGAAAATCTGTAAGTGCTGTTAGCTGCAAAGTTCTGTAACCCTTGACCCCTGCTGATGTGGTTCCATACACCCGATTATTTCCTGGGCTTGTTTCATCATTCACCAAACTTAGTGCAACATAGGCAGGGTCGTTAGGGTTGCCACCGCCAGCAAGCGATTTAGTGGTGGTGATGTTGTTGGCAGAAAAAACCACACTATTATTACCCGCTGAAACAGTAAGTGTTTTGTAAGTGTTTGATGTACCGTATTCTGCGGGAGAATCACTAAGAGCAATAAAGGTGGTGTAATTTGAATCAACTATAGGGCCAAATTCCAGCGCAGTAGCTGCATCATTAACCTTTACCACTCGACCTTGATTACCAAGGTAGCTTGATGGTGTGACATCCGAGAGCGCAAGAAATTGCCTTATGACTGCGTTATCATAATCAGCACCTGACAAAGTAACTGTGGAAACTTCAATCCCTGTTGGCGTGCAGATAACATCCGTCACCACTTCTATCGTAGCGGAACCACCAGAACTTGCACTGCTAACAGGTGGCAGACCTATCAGCACCCTTGGCTGTTCAGATCCGTTGTAGTCAAAAATGGTGCCTAGATAGAATCCTTTGCCTATGCTGGGTGCTGCCTGATCAGATGCAAGCTTTGGTGTGAAAGTCGTGCAGGTAATCCCACCTGTCACGATCCCATCACTATTATTTTTGCCCCATTGCATTAGTCCATTTGCATCCACACCTGAGTTGATCGGATAACACAGCACAGCACCAGGTATCACCCAAGCTTTAACTGTGGCATCATAGGTGCAGGTTACTGTGGCTGGAACATAAGCCCAAATTAATGCAGGGCTATGATCTAAGGGAATTTCATCATCGATCTCTGAATTGAAGGTGCCATCCTTGGACTTCTTTAATAGTCGCATTAATTGCTTTGCGGTTTCAAATTCAAAAGCTACTGGGTCTGGCATTAGAAGAATCCTAGTCCTGGTAAGGTTGCAAAATTGATGGTGCCGTAAACATCGGAACTAGAAAAAACTAAATAGCTATTAGCTGCACCCGCAGCAGTTTTTTTCCCTGCTCCATTAAGTCGAACTGGCTGAGTGATTTTAACCCCACCTTCAAAGATAGGTGCCCTCTCTCCATCATCCTTGCGGATCCGGTATCCCATATCTAACAAATGCATATCCCATCCTATTACTGTTTCCCCATCCACTGGATCTAAGCTGGTGTTGATCTCGATTTCATAGGTTAGCCTCCAGTATTGATAAGATCCTTCCAGCAATAACTCAGTGTTGATGTTCTTGATTTTGCCAGTCTTGGCCAAGATCCTTAGGGTGCATCCTGTGCCAGTGGAAAAAGTTACTGTAGATGAATTTACCTTGCCTATGTAGGTGGCTAAATCATAGCTATCAATCGTGCTAACATTGCAGCCAATGGAAAACACTGGCCTAAACTTTTCCACTGTAATGGGTGGTACAAATGGATCGCCTGCAGAGTTGTTAATGTTCGGTACTATGTAAGGGAATGAAACAAAATTCACCTTGAAATCTGGTGGTCTTAAGGTTGGTTCTGCTTCTCTATCTGCAGGTTTTTGCCCTGCCTGTTGGGTTTCCACTGCGGGTGGTGGGGTGCTGCCATTGGGTGAAGAGGATGCTGCATCTGGGTTAGATGAATACTCTATCGTGACTTTCCAAGTCTGTGGATCATCCTGTTCGGGTGAGATGTTTACAGACTGAGCATAGCTGTCATCATCCCCAGGGAACAAATCCCCAATCTGTGGGCAGTTTGCATGGGCATAAATTGCATCATAGATACTAATATCAGTCTGCTCTAGGGTGTCGGTGTGAACAATGAAGGATCGCGAAAAAGTATTCTGATAGGACTTATCCAGAGTTCCTTTTCTCTCCTGCCATAGCTCTTCAAATAGATCAATAGCCATGATGATTCCTAAGGGTTAAGGGCCACTGCAATTTGTTGAGGTCTTGGCATTAGTCCTGGTAAATTTTGAATAGCTGTAGCAATTTCTTGCGCTGCTATAAGTTGCTGTTGCTCCATCTCAGCAGCAGCTTCCATGAGTTGTCTGATTTCTTCTTGGACATTCTTGGCTTTGCCCATCTCATCCACACGGACTTGGAATTCTGCAGCCGATCCAGCTTGCACTGCGGATGCAAATTGCTGAGGACCGCCTAGCCCAGTAGCATCTTTGAGCTTCTTGATAGCTGCAGCAGAACCAATGGCAAAGGCTTTAAGTCCGTTTGGCCCTTCTGTTGGGTCTAGAAGTGCGCTCAGTTTCTTTAATTCATTCTGATAGATCTGTAATGGTGTCAGGTTATCTGCTAAGAACTTTTCCCACTTGGGTGGTTCCTTCCTATTGATCTCATCATTTAGATCCTTAAAAGCATCCTTGGCATCGTTGACCTTAGGAACGAGATTATCTAAGGCTGGACCCATAAGGTTTTTAGGTGGTCCAAATTCAAGGGGCTTTGCTGCCTCTCTTTTTAAAATATCTAGCTTGTTAATCTGATCATTGAAAAATTTTTCTGTCTTATCAGTTTTAATGGGTACAAGTGGTTTATCTTGCATCATGCCGAGCAGGTCTCTTTTTGCACCCGAGCCAGGGGTTAACCCTGCTATATGTTTAAACCAATCACCCCAGCTTTGACCTTGTAACCCTTTTAGTTTAAGTAGGGAATGGATTAAATTGTTAGTGTTATTAAGCAGCTCAATCATCCCAATGGAGATTAGTTTGACTGCTTCTAAAAGGGAGGAACCGAAATCTAGGGCAGTAACCTTTGCTGTTTTCATCAGTTCATCTAGATTGAATTCTTCCGCTTTCCCAGTCCAGCCCTTAAAGAAATCCTCCACCGAATTTCCAATGATCTTAAACACACTCGAAACGAATACCCCAAACTTTAAAAAGTAGGGTTTTAATTCATCCAGTTTATTCCCAATGCTTTTAAAGGTTTGGGTGATCGTGTCTGAAAGTTTAACCAGGCTAAACCCTTCAACAAAGTAACCACCGATCTTTTGGAACAAAGCTAGGATGTTATTGCTGGCAGTCTGCCAAATGCCATAAAAGCTATTAGCTGTTTTCGCAAATCCTTCAATGTGCTTGGGATCATTGGCTAGCATAGCGATTGCTGATGATGCTTCAGCCACTGACACAGTTCCAGCAGCTACAGCAGCTTTGGCTTCTGCTTCTGAAATCTGCATCCTCATAGCTAGTACACTGTAAGCGTTCACACCCTCTTCAGCTAATTTGTCCAAGGCTGCAGTGGTGGCAAAACCTTCACTGGCCATATCGCCAATCTTATCCACGATCAAAGCCATGATCTTTTCAGGATTTCCAAGGGCTATGCCGAGCTTGTTAAATTGACCAGTTAACACCTGCACAGAATTTGCATCAAACTTCAGGGCAGCTAATCGGGTGGCATGTTCGGCCAAGGTGTCAAAGCTCGCACTGGGTCCAGATTTCATGATGTCTTGCAAACCTTGAGCCATGCCTGAAACACCAGTCAATGAACCTAGCCGGATATCCACTTGCTGGAATTTAGCACCCGCATCAATGATGTCGGTCCCTAGTTTCCCTACTGCGCCAATGACATTACCTACACTGGTGAACATGCGGTCAAACACTGCGGTAAAGAAACCTATGCCCATCATGTCGGTGATTTTCATCCCACCATTGGATGCTGCAACTTTGGGTGGTGTTTTACTAGTTGCATTAATTTTGTTGGCTTTATCGGTAGCATCCATCAATTTTCTAGTGGAATCCGCAGCTAGATTATTAGCTTTATTGAATCCACTTGTTTTTGATGCTGCTGAATCCATCGCAGATGTGAAGCTTGATAGGTCTGCTGTAACACTTAGACTGGCTCTACCTAGACTTGTATCTGCCATGTCTATTTCCTTTTCTTAGTAACTAACCCACCTAACATCGCTGCCAACTGTGCTGGGGTTTGTTTCTGCTCTGCTCTCTCACCTAACCAGTCAGGGATAAAATCAGATAACTTGTGTTTGCTGGTGCTGGTGCAAGCCACTTGGGTGTGCTGCATGCTTCCAGCTAAGAAATCTAATCGCGCATCCCCTATAGGTTCGATCTTGGCAAATGCCACCCATTCCATTAATTCACTGTGGCTCATATCCTGCTCGATCTCTGACACCATCTTTTTTAAGTGGCCAGCCAATCGAAACAAAAATAGTCTCGATGGGCTTTCCCTTAGTTTTTTTCCGCATCCTCTACTGCACCTGCACCTATTCGATTGATCTTAAGAATCGCATCAAAGATCTTTTCAAGGATTGTTGCAGGTAACACATTCACTTCTGCTATATCAGCCTCAGTAAATAGCGGTTTTCCTAATTCATCGCAGCACCCTTTTATAAGCATCCTTGCTCTAAGGTTGTCAGGGGTTTTACCCTTAGTTCGGGCTGAATTGAATTCGTTATCTATGCTGTCTCGTTCACCAACTGTCAGACTTCTGACCCAAACAGATCCTTCCCACTCGGGTACCAAAACTTCCTGCCTAGGCAAGTTGTCTTTTTTAGCAAGGATCTGTGATCGAGATAAAGCCATATTGAAAAGCTCCTAATTAGTCTGGGTAACAAATACCCGAGACTTTGACAGTGAAAGTACACTTAATAAGCTCATCACCCACAGCAATGGAACTGATGCCCCTGCTAGTGATAAATCCATTAACAGTAACTGAAAAAGATATGGGTGCAGGAATTGCAATTACAAAAGCTGATTCCGTTCTGGCTACTGCGATTGCATTTAATGCAGCAAAATTTGCAGAGGTCAGATTGCATTCAAAGCTCATTTCACCTGCATCCTCTAATCCAGCTATAAATTCATGAGCTTGATTAGATGTGCTTAGGTTAGTCACCTGAATCGAACCAATTTTGCTAACTGGTGGAGTGATGGATATCACCTCAGCAACAGCAGAACCAGCAGTAAGGGTAACACCATAAGTAGATTGAACAGCCATAGTTCTAGCCTCCAAAAAAGTCGGTTACAGTTTCAGTAAATAAGACCACCACATCAATCGTTGCTCGGTGGATCCCAGTATCCTTTGCAGATTCTAGATCCCACCCCACATCCTGCGAATCCAATCTGGACTGATGGATGTAAGTGGTGTCCCAGTTTCCCTGAAACCCATCTACCCTTAGTCTAATTGATTCAACTATCGATTCGCAAACTGTACGGCTTGTAGCAAAAATGTCACAGGTGATCCTTGCAGTGCAAACACCTGTTGCCCCACGCAAAGTCAACTGCCGATCAACAGATGTTTTTTCATATACCAAAAGTGGCAACAGTGCATTCTGCGGGCTGGCATCTGGATAGATCCTAGTTCCCAGCAGTGCTGTGATAGATCCTTCACCAGTCAGGTAGGAATAAAAATCAGCTTCAATCATTTCTTTACCCCTATTTTAGAGATAATTTCAGCCATCTTTTCAGCAAACCTATTAAATATTTGTGATCCAGCAGCAGCAAGCGCAGTCTTCATGAATGGTTTTGCTCTAGCACCAGGATGCTGCCAGCTTTTAAATCTGCCAGGCATAACTGGACCCACAAAGCTTTTCTGTTTTTCTTTGCGCCTTGGTGAAATTGTGTGTGATGCTGCGCCTCTTTCCACTAAGTGAGCATAGCGAAAAGGTTCAATTTTAAGACCATTTTTTAATGTGATCGATGTACTGAACTTTGGACCCACTAGTCCTAATATTTTCTTTTTACTTCCCCTGCCAAACTTTTTAGCCTTAACTGCAATTGATTTTCTAAGTAGGCCAGTTCTACCAGACTTATTTTTATTGCTTCTTTGTTTGGGTGCATTTGCCTTCACTTGTTTCTGCAAGGGCTGTAGGGCATAGCGCATTGCTGATACAAGCTTGGTATCAGACTTGCCACCAGTCAATTCCTTAAATTTTGATATTAACTGATCAAGTCCTTCTATTTTGGTTTGACCTTTTTTAAAAAGGATGGATCGGTCTAGTTTACTCATTAGTTCACCAGCTCCACGCAGTCAACCTGCAAAGTGTGGTCGCCTTCATCAACATTGATGATGCTTGCAATATTGAAAATTCGCGAATCCATTTTGATACGGTGGCCATGCTCCAAACCAGCAAACCATCTCAGAGTGATCCGGTGAGATAGTTCTGGCCTAACCGATTTAGCATAGAAACCTTCTCGGGATGTGAGTGGGATTACACCTGCCCAGCGTGTTTGAGTGGTTTTCCAAGTGTTTACAGGCTGACCCATGGCATCGCTAGTGGATGTCTGTGTTTGAATCTCCACCCTATACTGCAATAGTCCTGGGCGCATTAGTGGTAGATCCCTGAGGTGTACTGTTGGATGATAGATTCCACAGCCATAGGAACTTCTTTAAGGTCACCATCTGTGACCGCTGATCGGTTTTCATAGAGATGGGCCACATAGAACAACATCCCAGATTTCAGCAATTTAGGCACCATGCTAGGGGTGGTGTAGCCAGTGGTGTAACTGACTTGCACAGCATTAACTACTTCTGCGGTTGCTGGCCATGATTGCCCAAAAGCAGGGGTAATTCTTGCAGGGTTAGACACTAGGTCTTCTATCCAGTCATCCATATATTGCTGATTGTTTTCTGAGTCTGCGTAGCCAATATCTTCAATGGATTGAACTGGGCCTTTTGGCAGATAAATGATGTCATCAAAAGAATCCAAAGCCAGTAGGAGTTCTTGACTGGCTATGGATATTTCGCACTGCGATTCAAAGTACATCCTTGCACTGGTGATGCAGCTAGATAAAAGCGCATCATCATAATTGCCATCAACTCTTAGATGGTTTTTTACCTCTTGCAGTGTCAGAGGTTCGGTTGTCGGTGGTGCCACTACCTGAATTTTGCCCTTGATTTCCATGGTCTCTTACCTCAGGTATGACTTTTGAAACTGATTTTTCTTTAACTGCTGGTGACGCAGGACTGGCATAACCAATCCTGCACCATTCAACAGCCACATCGTCTGGAAGATCAACCACCTGTCTAGTCCTAAAGGACTTTCCAAGACCAGACAGGTTTTTTAAAATAGTTACTAGCATTACGATGCCGCCATGATTAGGTGTTTAACAGGGTTATAAGTGGTTGCATTTGCGCTCAAAAGCAAACCAGAAGATCTAGCGATAGCCACCCAACCAATTTGGCCAGATGTCGCATAGGTTTCTGATTGGCGCACAATGGTTATACCACCATCACCTGCCACATCACGGACAAAGTATTTGCTGAAATCACCAAACAGCAAAACTTTACCTGCAGCAGATAAGGAAGAGGCCATGTTGGAATTCAGGGTCACAGGATAACCCATGATGGTTGGCACTCTGGCATCTGCACCTGCATAGGTCTGGCTGAAGATTGGTGATCCGTTATCATCTTTCAATTTGGCAATGGCTGCCAAGATGGAAGGATGACACATGAAACCAACATTGCCAGTGGTCTTATATGCCTGGTCTACAGAGAACACCAAATCAATGATTTCGTCCACAGTGATTGCATTAGTTGCGCTAGCTGTTTTACCAGCAGCAGAACCAACCACAATACCTTGGGGCTGGGATGATCCAGTACCAGTGGTGAATAAGCTTTCCTGAATTCTCCCGATCCTAATCCCGGCTTGTTCTGCAACAAGGCTTTCAACATCAATCAAGGCATCTTGCATAAGTTCATAACTGGTCAGAACCTGACCCGATGAAAACTTATACGCTGCCATGGTTTTGTTGGTGAAAGTCAAAGCTACTTCAGAGATAGAACCATTTTCTGCAATGAGCGTTCCAGCGTTGCTGGTGTCATCAAGACATGGCATTTGAATGTTTGAACCATTGCTGGTGCTGATTACAGTTGCCACTTGGCGCACTGCATTATAATCGCGCATAGCTTGGGTAAGTGTGCCGTAGAATTCATCATTAACCAAGGCACCACCGATGCCAGTGGAACCAACACCTTGGGCACGAGCTTCTAGGTTAAGTTCGTTGCTATTAAGGTCTAGGCCGATTTCATTTGCTGCAGCAGCAAATTCAGACCTGAAACCCCTGGTACCTCTAAGGAACCAACCACGCACAGCATTAGCTTTGGTGCGCTTGGATTTTTTATCAGAAAGATCAGCAACAAAGTTTGGAGCTGCGATTGGTGCAGATTTTCTTACACTGCGTTTAACAGCTTCAAGCTTTTCTGAATTTTGTTGGATTGATGCACTGCCAGCAGCAGCATCTTCTAAGAGGGCAAGTCTAATATCAATATCAGCTACAGAAGCAGCCAAGTTATCAAAGCTGGTTTGCTCTTCTGGGGTCAATGCACGAACCGCCATGGCTTCCATGGAGTTGACTTTCTCGATGCGATCTGCCTGCAAGGCTTTGATTTCACTAATACTCATAGGTATTTTCCTTGAAAAGATTTCTTCAAGGTGCCCGCTCAACGCAGTGGCACCATGCCGGAATGCTCCGGTGGCCACCATGCGTAAATACTGCAGGGCTACACCCATTTTCACATGGGTTGGAAATGTGTCAAACTGTATGGAATGATGGAAAACAGCGCATGCTGAATAGCTACAAACTAAGGCTTTGATTAATCATCACGAAATTGGTTTCGGGATCATGGACTAAGGAAGTGGCTTAGTTCAGGGAAATGGCTTTGCATGAACTAAGGAATAAAAAAAGCCCCTAGGGATTAGCTAGGGGCTAGAGGTTAGGTTGGAGTTATTAAGACAATCTAGGAAGATTCTCTAGCTGTTTTTTTTCTGCAGCCTTTAATTCAGACTTGGTCTTTATTAAAACTTTCGCCTTTGTAGTAACTAGATCAGGAAATAAAAGATAGATCTGCCTAAAGCAATCATTCTTATCTCGTTCGGCAATGATGCCCAGTACCCTAGTTTTTTTATCTTCTAGTTCGACAACTGCGATAAAATCTTTTTTTGGCTTTAGTTGGTGAAAATGCTGCTCCACCATGTTTTCCAAATCATCTGGAAGGGAATTTAAAAATGTTGCCCAGTCTGTTTTGTACGGTGGTCTATTTGGCATCTCATGAATGATGTCTGCTGCAGCACAACCTTTGGCATCAGGAGACCATCCAGTACCAACTTTTGCAACTACCCACCTACGCATCTCATGCACATCTTTAAAAATCATGGTTCCATCCTCATGAAAAAGTAATGAAACCATGCTATCAAATCACTTTTGGGATACCAAGATTATTTTACTTTTAACAGACTGACCAGATTCATTCTTTTTTGAATCTCTGATTCCTGCTCCTGTTTTTCTGCTAAAAAACTTGACAAGCTTCTTAGGCCTATTTCAGTATTCAGGTAGGCAGGATAGGTTACTGCAGACACATCATGCAGATCTACATCGAGCAGGGTTCGGATGTTCTTATCACCTTCTTTATCCCATGCATCCTTCTTGGTCACAAAGGCAAAGCTCATCTGGGTTACATCACCCCTGGACATGCTAACCATTAGATCCCTTGCATAAGATGTGTCAGGTGGGGTGATCTCGACTAGTAACCCTTCAGAATCTACTAAAAGATTAAGGGTGCCACTGGTGGACCTACCTAGGATTAGGTTCTGATCATGGTTAATAAGTGCGCGAACATCTGCA
>ENA-OSIY01000889-OSIY01000889.1-marine-metagenome-genome-assembly--contig:-NODE-889-length-16337-cov-6.522632_pt1 | contig 16337 bp, 35 predicted proteins | sample MGYA00237884_ERZ534233 | MGnify/ENA primary metagenome ERZ534233 (study PRJEB26412, sample SAMN06343840) | marine metagenome | isolation source: estuarine water | place: USA: Columbia River Estuary... | reverse complement strand
TCTGCCTGTCTCGTGGGCTCGGAGATGTGTATAAGAGACAGATATTATAGATTGTTATGGTATAAATATTGGTATTGTTGAAAAAATTTAAATAATAAATATATGACGAGGATTAATTGTGGGATTCCACCAAGAGAGCTTAATAATAAACATTTGTTTGCTGAATACAGAGAAATGAAACGTATTCCAAATTGTATAATCAAGGGTAGATATTCTTTGAAAGATGCACCAAAAGAATTTACGCTTGGTAAAGGTCATGTTAAATTCTTTTATGACAAGTTATTATATTTGAGGAGTAGAAACGATGAATTAAAAAATGAATGTTTATTGAGAGGTATAAATATTACAGATTATTCGGAAACATATGATAATGCAATAACTCTATTTCCTCATTTAGCTAATGATTATATTCCTACTGATATAGATAGGGAAATTATTAGAAATAGAATAGAAGAAAGGTTGAGTGATATAGATGTTAAAAAGAAAAAAATAAATATTTAAAATTAATATGAAATATTAATTATTATAGTTATCTTTGGTTTTAAAAAAATATATATGTTTGAAAAAATTAAAAAATGGTATAATACGAACAATCGCTATAAATCGGATAGTGGTACATTGTTTGAACTTATTAGATTGATGGATTATTCAAAAGAGAATTCTAGTAAATCAACTGAAGAAAATCTTTATGATTATTTATATAAGAATAGTATGGCTTTTGGTAAAATTGAAATTATAAGAAGTGTTAATAATAGAAATTCTAAAAAAGAAATGTTATTAAGTATTATTGCGTTGTTAATAGCAATAATATTAACAACTATTTTTGTAAATATCATATAATATATGAGTGATAATCAATCAATATTTAAAGTAAGTGGTTCGGATAGAAGAATTCTCAAAAAAGAACTACATGAGAAAAAATATAGTCATAGGATGTTTCATTACTATAATGACCTTAATATAGTATATGGTAGTTGTTATATAGATGATATTCAAAAAGAGAAGGAATATTTATTAAAGTTAGAAAATGAAATTAAATTATTAGAAATTAAATTATTAGAAAAATTATGAAAAAAGCAATAGTAGAAACAAGTCAAGAAGAATTAGAAGATTATAACGTAGATACTTTTGTGTCTAATGGTGATGAGGTATCTGTATCTAAAATAGATGAAAGAATAGATGGTGATATTAAATGTTCTAATATTCATGTATTTGTAGATGAAAAAGAATATGAGTTTTTAGTACCGACTAAATGGTTAGTATTTAAATAATATATTTATGAAAACGATAGGGCAAAAGATATTCATTTATTTTATAATTATATTAATGGTTTTAAATGTTTTTTTAACATTAACAAATAAGGATTATCCATTGATACTAAAATTAATATCTCTTATTATGATATCTGTATTAATTCTTGTTATTGCTGTATATATCATCTCGTTATTTGTATCTATTATTTCATTTATTTATTATGTTGTATTAGGTAGTAAGAAAAGTGTAAAAAAATATTATAAAGATGCTGATGTTTTTCATAGTTGTAATGATGGGGTTCTTTATCCATCTGATAAATTATTAGTATATATTAAACCATTAAGAAAATTTTATAAACAATAATTATGGCAACAGTAATTTATCCAAATGATGGTGTTAAGAGGGTTGAATCGGTGTTCCTTGGTGGGACAATCGATAACGGAGCAGAATCAACAATGTGGCAACAACAAATTATAGAAGCATTGAGTGATGTTGATATTAAATTATATAATCCAAGGAGATTAGATTGGGATAGTTCTTGGGAAAATACGGAAAATAATCCACAATTTAATCAACAAGTATCTTGGGAATTATCCTGTCTTGAAAAATCTGATTTGATTGTTATGTATTTTGCACCTAATAGTATATCGCCTATTTCTCTATTAGAATTTGGTTTATTTTATAATAAAATGATTGTATGTTGTCCCGAAGGATTTTGGAGAAAGGGTAATGTTGATGTTGTTTGTAGAAGATATAATATACCAAAGGTAAATACTTTATCTGAGTTAGTAGATGAAGTATTATATCGTTTAAAAGATTGACTTTATGAATATTCCAAATATTTACAATGATAAAAATAGTACAATAGAAGATATTTATTATTCTTTTGTAAAAGAATATTGTATTGAGCAATGTGATAATATTTTAGAAAATGCAACATTTGATAGATATCATGATGAAGAAGATGGTATGATTTTATCATTTAGTTTAGATTATCATAATGTTGCTGAACAACTATTAGATATTGACTTAGAAGAAAGATTTTATACAGAAGATTTAATAGAATTTACTATTGAAATGTGTAATAGGCAAATACAAGAATTTGAGGATAATGGTATTGCAAATTCTGAATATTTAGATGGTCATAATTATTCTGATTATATAGATTGTAGAGATGTGGAAGAGGTTTATATTAATAGTATGGTAGAAATTATTTCAAGAGTTAGAAAATTAAAAATTAAAAATTTATTAAAATAGTTTGGATATATTATATATCATTTGTATATTTGTATAAGTATTCACATAAAAAATTAAATCTATGTTATTATCTTATTTATTATCTTATCCTATATTAGTAGTATTAGGAATTGTAGTAGTTATTATATCTTCTATTATTTATTATCATATTAGAAGAAGTTATATATTTACTGAATTGGAAAGAATTGTTTTAGATGACTTAGATGAGTATTATTATATTCATTCAAGAGGTGGTTGGTATATGAAAATTGGTAAGAAAAATAGTAAGTTGAATGATTTTATACCAAAACACGAATGGTTAAGAATAAAAACTATTCATGAATTAAATATTAAAGAAAAAGAATATAATGGTATTGGATTTTTTAATTATATTAAAAAAGTTTATAGAGATTTTATTAAAAATTAGTTTATGTTGGAAAATGGTGATGGAAAAATTGATGAATTGGATAATTTAGTTTTTCAAATAAAAAATAGACATTGGATACGATATTCACAACAGATAGCTATTAATATTCTGATTTGTATGGATGTGTTAAAAATGACAAAGGAAGATTTATCTACAGAGAGTGGAATAGATATTGAAAATTTGATAAAGATGCTCCAAGGTAGATACGATTTTAATTTAAGAGAATTATCAAAATTATCATCAATATTAAAAATAGATTTATTAAAAATTAAAATAGGAGATGAGTAATATAAGAAAAGTTTTTACAGTTTTAGTTGATAATAGCGAATATGATGTTTATTCTATAGATGATAAACATCATGAAGGATATAACGATATTCCTACTACATGGTGGTTATATTATGCTGATAGATTTTATAATAATTCATTGCCACACGAAGATGATACTAATTTTATTCCATATTCTTCTTCTATTAATAGAAGATTATGGGATATTTCTATTAAACAAACAAATACTTCAAAATCTAAATGGGGAGGTTATGAATTTACTAGTCGTACTTCTGTTGAGATGAAATGTAATAATCGTTTGGTTTATGGGTTTGGTAGTTATGATTACGATTTTTGTGTAAATAAAATTGGTTATTTGAAAATAATTTTAAGTGAGCATTGTTTTAATTTTTTTGAACCTGAAACAGAAAATGGTAGAAAAATATTTTTTTATGGGTTACCTGCTACTATTAGAGTGAGTTCATATAACCCTTGGGATATTGGAATAATACCTGATTATCAAGATTCTTTATCAAAAGATGAGTGGTGGAAAGAATATAAAAATCGTACAACAAATATTACTTGTAATGAATATAATGAATTTGAACACTTGGATATGGAAAATTTTTTAGAAGATATGAATAATGATTATATCAATTGGGGCGATGCATTAAGTGATGGTAATATTGGATGGTTTAGATAATATATCTTAAAATATTTGGATTTATTACTATAGATTATTATCTTTGTATTGTATTATTAAAAATAAAAAAAATAAATGAAAATAGTAGCAATAGGTGATATTCACGGTAGAGATATTTGGGAAAAAATTGTAGATGATAATCAAGATGCTGATTTATTTGTATTTGTTGCTGATTACTTCGATAGTTTTGATGTTCCTGTATCTTTACAATTATATAATTTCAAAAACATTTTAGATTTTAAAAGAAATAATATGGAACGTGTTATTCTTTTATTTGGTAATCATGATTATCATTATCTTGATTGTGTTTCAACAAAAGATAAGTATAGTGGTTATCAATGGGTTCATGCTTATGATATTAGATTTGTATTAGATGAAGCTTTAAGAGAAGGATTGTTGCAGATGTGTTATATACATAATAATTATCTTTTTAGTCATGCAGGAGTTTCAATGAAATGGTTGAAAATAAATATTGATGAATACGATGAATCTTTCCATAGTTTAGAAAACTCTAAATTATTAGAACAAACTATCAATGATTATTTTAAATATAAACCAAGTGTTTTTAAATTTGCTATGGGTTCTAATTTTGATGAATTTGGTGATGATATTACACAATCGCCAATTTGGATAAGACCATATAGTTTAAAACAAAATGGTTTAGATAATTATATACATGTAGTCGGTCATACATATAGTGTTTGTAAAAACTTTGGAATAGAATTGGATAATAATGTATTGGTTATTGATAATTTACCAAATGAATATGTTACTATTATAGATGATAAAATAAATATTATTAAACTTTAAATAAATTGAAAATGTTTGAAAATGAAAATATATTATTAAAAAGTAGATTAAATTATCTACAAGATACTCAAAGGTTTTTATTAGTTGAATCTACTTTGAATAAAAAAAGAAGAGATGATATTATTAAAAATCTTAATGAAAGATTTGATTCTTTTTTTAAAGGTAAAGTTGGTTTTAAAAAAGAGTTGAAAAAAGATTATAATATGATATTCTTTCAATTTGAACTAACTGATGCTAAAAGAAGGATTCGTAATACTGATAATGATTTAAAGGTTGTTAAACGACAAATTAAAAAAGTTTCTAATCTTTTAGCTTTAAATAGTAAAGATATTGAAAGAGCTTCCAAGTAATAATAGTAAATATATTTTCTTCAAGGAGCATATAAGAATTAAGTTAGATAGGATTGTTAGTGATACTGATTATTCTACAACATTATCTGTTAATATGGAAGAATTGATAATAATTAAAGAGAGTTTGGAAAATATTGATGATATGAAAGTATTTGTTGATAGTGATAATTCTTTAATTGTTGCTATATTTAATATGGAACGAACAGATTATAAAATGAGTATTGATAATTTTAAACAAATATTTAAATAGTTATAAAAATGGATAAAGTAGATTATTTCGCAAATAATAAATCATCTTTTAATTATGAAGATGGAGAAGAGATTGTTGATAATGTAGAAGAACCTAAATTATATACAGTAGATGATTTAAGATTAGCATTTAGAGCAGGAGTTCTAAAAGGAAGTCATGATAGTTATTATGATGCACCGTTAGATGAAGATGAATATATTCAATCTCTTAATCCTATTGAAAAAGAAGAAATTATAAATGTTCCTTATTTTTGGATTAAAAATAATATTGGTTGGTATAAGTTTTGTGACATTACAGGTGGAAATCATTATGCGATAAATGAATTTGGTGAACCAACTTGGGATTTGGAAGTTTCAATATCTGATGCTAAAAAAATGGGATATATTAGATAGGAGATATTGAATATAAATATATACAAAAACGAAAACAAAAATATGTACGATTTAGAACACTTTAAAAAATTATTATCACATAATTATAAAATTGATGATGAGAAAATGGTTTTAGAATATTTAGAATATGGAATTGATTCTATTAAATCTAATAAAATGATGATTGATAAAAATGAAAATGAAGATATTAAAAAATCTTTAACAGAAGAAATTTTCAAAAGAGCAATTGCTAAAAAATGGCAAAATTCTAATCGTTTAAATGGTTAATATATGTATATGAATATAATAGATAACAATATTAAGATAGTTAAATTTTTAGGATATAACATCTATAAAGATTTAGTAAAAGGTGATAAAGAATGTATATTATATGATACTATTAATGATTTATATACAGATGAATTAGATTTCCACAAAGATTGGAATCTTCTAATGAAAGTTGTAGAATATATTGAAACTATTGATTTATCTAAATATAGTTATACTTGGATTTGTGAAAGAGATGGTGATAAAGATAATGTGGAAAATAATTTTTGTGGAATTCGTGTAGAAATTGAACAGAATAGATGTTGGATATATGTAGAACATCAATTAGACCCTTTTACTACATTGAATGAAAAAACACATGCTAAAATGCATAATACTAAAATTGATTCTGTTTATGAATCTGTTGTAGAATTTGTTATTTGGTTAAAAGATTTTTTAAATAAAGATAGAAGTTAATATAATTTTTTATTAAATTTGTGAAAATAAGTAATAGAATTTGTTTAAATTATAATAAAGATGTTTAATTTAGTAGAACATAGAGGAATTTCAATAGAAACTAATGAATATATCTATGGATATTTGATTGGTGGAAATTTTAACGATTCTGATAGAACCGATATGTATATCACACAAGGTATTGGTGGGAATTGTATAGAAGTTTGTGGCGATAGTATAGGAATTTATACAGGATTATCTAATAAAGATGGTAAAATTTATCAAGGCGATATATTAAAAATAGAATTACCATGTGGTGGATTTTGGGGAAATGTTAAACATGAAAAAATTGGAAAAGTTTTATATGAGCCTGAATGTGGTGGTTTTAAAATAGAATGGGAATATTCTAAAAATCAACACCATGAATTATTAACATGTGATATTGCATATAGTTCTAAAACATTAAATATTGAAAAAATTAAATAATTTATTGGAATTTTTATATATAAGAAAAATATTTCTTTATATGAAAAAAATTAATACTACAATTATTGTAATTGTTGTCTTGAGTATATTAATGTTATTGTATTCAACATATACATTAATGGTTTCTGAGGAGGGTTCTAATAATGATATTCCTTATAATATAAGAATTAGATAAAAAATTAAAAAAAATTAAAAAAAATTAGGATATTTGAAAATAAATTCCTAAATTTGTATCAGTTAAAATTATTAATTAAATCAAAAATTAAGATTATGTCAAAAATTAATGTTTCTGAAAAAGATGTTCAATATTACAAAAGTTTATTTGAGCAGGAGGTTGTTTTTATGGGTAAGAAAAGTGAGATTTTCACTACTATTAAAAATATTCTAAATAATGAGGTGTCGTCTGTTGGCGAAGGTCATTTCACTGAAATGAAAGTAGAAGAAGATGGTTCAACTATTAGAGCTAGTTATTTATTGGATGGTGTAGTATTCAATGATGCTACATTAGATGATAAAACTGAATTGGTTTTTTCTATGATTGGTCATTTTGAAGAAAATGATAATGCATTAGTTATTGATAATATGGAATTATTATAAAAAATAACTATAAATAAGTAAAACAAAAGTAATAATATTTAATATATATAAAGTAATGAGAAAAGTAAGTTTAACGATTATCGCTGTAGTAGCTATGGCATTTTCAATTAGTTCATGTTCAAGCAAATCTGCTGAAGGACAAGTAAGTGATTCTACGTCAGTAGAAGTTGATTCAACATTGGTTGGAGATTCATCTACCGTTGTTGTAGATTCTTCTTCAACATCAGTTGTTGCTGATACAACAACAAAAAAACAATAATAGTTTATTTGAGTATTAATATTCAAAAAAGACAGTATGATTTCAATCCACTACTAATATATAGTAGTGGTTGTTTTATCTAAAAATCAAAATAATAATTATATGAAAAAATTAACTATCATCTTTCTATTAGTATCACTAATAGCTATTTTACCTTCTTGTAGAAGTAATAAAAAATGTCCTACGTATATGAAAAATAGTTTAGAAACTATTATGTGCGATTGAGAGTAAAATATAAATATTATAGAAAATATCAAACAATAAATAACTTTAATACTAATTATATGAAAAAAATTACAATGCCAATTTTATTATTAGTATCTACTATGTTAGCTACTTCTTGTACAGATAACCAAAGAGCTAGAAATTTTGGTGGTTCAGAAACAATTGAAATACCAAAAGGTCAAGTTTTTGTAAATGCTACTTGGAAAATGGATAATATGTGGATTGTTACTAAAGATACTACAAATGGAGATTTTCATTTCTATGAAAAATCTAGTTGGGGATTGGTTGAAGGTGATATAACATTTAAACATTAATTTATTTATAACAGATGTTTGGAGTGCTCACTCCTAAGATGAGATGTTGGTGATAGGAAGCCGAACAACCGAAATCCATAAAGTATTATAATTTTAATATGTATATTGGTAGAACCTATCCGATAAGGTAGCAAACACAAATTTAGATAATTAATATAAAACATCTCTAAAATTTAGAGATGTTTTTCTTGTTTATGTGAATTATTTTTTATATATTTGTATATTAAAAATAAAGATATGATTTATACACTTACTAATCCTTATAGAGAAGAATTTGATTATACTTTTTATAATAGTAAAATTGTAAAAAGGGTTGTTTATATACAAAAAATTAAAGTTGATAGTAAAATTAAATTTATCAAACATAAAAAAATCGTTTAGATGATATATTCTAGGAATACATATAATACTGAAAATTTAACACATGAAGATTTTATCCATGGTTTAGGTTATGATACTTCTTTATATAATCAGATTAGAAAAATTAGAGGTATTAAAAAAGATAATACTTATGATTATTATCATGAAGATGGTATATCAATAGATGGTACTATTAGAGTTAAAAAAGAACATCCGCTTTTAAATAAAATATTAATTGATATAGAAGATGGTAGAGAATTAATTATTGAATCTATACACAGGCATTGGTATATTGGTTACTATTGGGTAATTGTTTATAGGATATATGGAACAAGAAGTCATGGAACTTGTATTTTCAAAAATGAAAATTGTACAGATTATACTGTGATAGAAGGGGTAAGTGATACATTATTAACTAAAAAATTTAAAGATAAAGAATTATCATGGGAGATGTATTAAAAAATAACGAAACTATTCATATATTTATGGGATATGAATATATGACAAATCTTGAAAAGATGCGTTATACTACAAATATGAGAGATGATAGTGATGCTGATAGTTTTTGTGAAAGAATTGGAAATTTACCGTCACTTAAAAAGAAAGGTTCTGTGATTAATACATTAAGTCATGATGATGTTTTTTATTCTGAAATTTTGACTTATCATAGAAGTTTAGATTCTTTGATGCCTGTTGTTGAAAAGATTAGAAATGAATATTTTGAAGATGGTACTATATTAACTGTGATTAATACTTTATTAGGAAAATATTATTTCTCTTATTACAGTTCAAATAGTTTAGATTTAAATGCATATAATTTATTTGAAAGAGTAGTTTTGTTTATAGAATTGAAAGTATAATAGCTAAATGTCAGAGAAAAAAAAATTTGATAAATATTTAAAACCATTACTTATTCGTTATGGTTTTGAAGAATATAAATCAACAACAAATAAAAAATCATTGAATTATAAAAAAGATGATTTTATTATTAATATAGATAAAATTGATAATTATTCTTGTTGGAAATATTTATTATTTAAGAAAATTAGAACCGTTGGACAAGTGGTTTCCATTGAAACTTTATCTAATACATATAATATATCAGAGTATATAAAAGATTTTGAGAAAAATACTATTTATTATAGAAGAAAACATATCATTGATAATTTATTAAATATTTAAATATATGGGCATTCATTCGGGAACTATTTCAAAAATCAATTATCAGAAAAAAATAAAACCTTTGATAAAATATTATGGATTTATTAATACTCATAATTATACTCATTTCAAATTAGATGATTATAGAATCACTTTTGATGATTCCGATAAAAACAATTATAGTAGAAGATATTATTTTTTTAAAATTGTTAAAGAAAATAGTGGTAGATTGACATATTATAGTGGTTGGAATGTAGATGAATTTGTTAAATCTATTAAAGATAATTTAATTCATATTAAAAGAAAGAATATTATTAGTGATATTTTAAATGGCTAATTTTATATTAAATAAAAAATGATGATGACAAAATTATATTACATATGTAAATATGTTATTGGTAAAATATCTAATATTTTTTCTAAAAATGTTTCAGATAAAATAGAAGAATGTATTCCAATAATTAAAAAAGATTTTGATATTGGAGAATTTAATGAATGGTTTTGTTATAAATTTGAAAATTATGATGGTAGAAAAGGTGCACTTGGAATCTTTTTAAGAACTGATAAGCTTTCTTCTGATTGGATAGAAGAATATCTTGAAACTATTGGTCAAGAAACAAGTTTTGTGAATGTCCAAATGTATTATATAATTGTGAGAAATGATTGGAGAGATAGATTATCTAAAATGTAAGATTGATGAATTATATTAGAAAATATAAAATTTATAAATTATTAGGTGCTGATTATATAACATCTGATGATAAAGATATTATATTTTTCGTAAATGATTTTTTGTCAAATATTGATTATTACCGAGAAGAAAATTGTAAAGATATTCTTGGTAATAGTATTATCAATACTTTCTATTATAGAAAAGAAAAAGATGAATATATTTTCTTATTTAGTATCCTTTCAAATCATGTTAATATCAGATATGATATGTTTTGGAGAGAAATAGAAAAGAAGTTTTGGAAATTTCCATATGTAGATATTAAAAAATTTATTATTTTTAGAATAGAATATATAATGAATGTTCAATTAAAACGTATCAATTGTTATGAAGCTGATAGTAAAATATATGATATTGATATTAATAACATTGAAATAAAAAAATATAAATGAAGAAATTAGAAAATATATTAAGAAAATTAGAATTTGGTTTTTTTAGCTTTGATAATAGTATTATGACGAATGAGAATTATATGTATTATGAATTAAAAATTGACAACATTAAATATAGAATTATTAGAACTCATAATAATGATTTTAAAATTGTAATTAATAATAAATATCAAAGTTCGGATAATATAACTCGCAAAATATTTACACCAAAAGAGGTTATTAAGTATTTATATTCACAAGATGTTTTTAAAATAGCGTTAAGGAAAATTAATATTGATATTTTATTATCAGATAAGTGATATGGAGAAATTAACTGATTTGCTACTATTTATAGGATTTAGTAATTTGGCTTTTTTTGAAAAACCTGTATTTATGTATTGTAGTTATGTCATTATTATTAAAAATTTTGATGATATTAGAATTGATAATAACAAGATTGGGATATATTTAAAATTAAATCAAAAAGATGCAATAGAATTTCTTAATATAGAATTTTTATATGAAATTCGGAAATCTAAAATTAAACAATTATTAACAGATGATTCATAGTATAAATAGAAGTATTAAAAATAAATTATATCTTTTAGGATTTGTATGGGATGGTTCTAATTGTTTTATCAATAGAAAAGATGGTTATCGGATTGAAATATTTTCTAATACTTTCACATTTTCTAATGAATTTATATATGAATTTAATATAAATATATTAGAGGAATTTATTGATAAAAAATTTTTACATGAATTAAGAAAATTAAAAGTAGAAAAAATGTTAAAATAATTCCAAAGTATTTTTTTAATATATAACATAATAAAAATTATACTATATGAAATATCTTAAATTATTTAAACAATATTTTTTAATTGATGATAAACAACTAAATGAAAATAAATTATATCCAAAAAATATAATTTCAAATGTCACCAAAAGATTAAATAATGATTCAAAAGATGTTTTAGATAAATTAGCAATATTTGGTTTATTTAAAGAATATTCGCCTTTTTCTACAACTGATATACAATCAATTAAAACTGTAGAAGAGTTAGATAATCTTTATAAAGAATGGTTAGAAAATATTGTAACAAAAATAACAAGTATTAATGGTGGTTTAAAAGGCAATAAAACAGTTGCTAATGATTATATAAAAGCTTATACGGAACATATTAGAAGTTTAAATGACCCTAAACCATTTAGTATTAAAAAATATGAAGTTGATTTAGTTGATTTAGTTAATAATAATCATTGGATAGAAAAAGAAAAAAATACAAGTTCAACTCTTTATAACATAAATAACCCATATCCAAATGATATTATGTATGAAGATGATGATATATTAATAGTAAAAGGTGATAGTAGAGGAAAATGTATAATATATGGTCAAGGTTATACTTGGTGTATATCCCGAACAAATTTGAATTATTATACTACTTATCGTATAGAACAAGGAGCTTCTATTTATTTTGCTTTAAATAAAAAATTACCTATAGATTCCATTGAGAGATTATGTGTAATTCTTCATTATAATAATGATATGTATGGTATTGCAGATAAAACAAATAGTGGTAATAGGAGTGGTGGTATAAATGTTGCACAAAAAGGGTTCTCTTATGTTGATACACAACTTCCTTGGTTAAAAGGTATGTCTGAATATTTTCCACATATTAAAGTTACAGATAGTGAAAAAGAATATGATAAATTAGTAAAAAGGAAATATGCAGGCGATGATTTATATGAATATATAAAATATCAATGTGAAAAAATTCGTTTTAATGGTGAAGAAGTAGAGCCTGTTGATTTTTTAAGAGATTATTCTGTAAATAATCCTATAACCAATAATCAATTTAAATTATTGGATAATGATATGATTACACAGATAATAGAATCGGGGATTTCTTGTTCTGATATACAAATAAGTATGATGTCATCATCTAATAAAGTTCGTTATGCTGTTGTTAGAAGTGGTGAAACTAATTTAGATTTGTATAGCTATGAAGAGAGGCAAAGAGTTTATAAGAATTTAGGAGAAAAAATGTTAGATATAGATGTAGTAGATTCTTTAGTATCTTATACAAGTAATAATGAAATAGTTAATGAGATTTTAGAGGTTGAACCTTCTTATATAGCTAAAATGGGAAAATATGAAATATTTAAAGTATTTTTAAAAGCTGTTAGTTCGGATAAACAGATAGATTTTATTTTAAAGTATATATATCCAATGGTTGATGATAAAGAATATTGTAATAATAAAATAATGAGAATAATAGATAAAAATATAAAAAAAGATTTTTTTATTGAATATGTTTTAGTATATGTTAAAGATGATATGGTTAATCAGCCATTTAATAGTTATATAGATTATTTAAATAGAAGTGATTGTTATACGGTTTTTATTAATTATATTTTCCCATATATTAAAGATAATTTAGATAATTCGAATGTAGATACTGAATTACATTTTACAATAAGTCATTTTTTGCAGAATGAAAAGATTGATTTTATGAAAAAATTAGAGCCTTTATTAATAGGAAAAGACCAAAAAATATCATTTGTTAGTACATTAATACGTGGTACAAATTTATTCTATGATAGATATAATCTTTTAAGAGGAGAAATTTCAGATTTAGATACGGATACTTTATCTAAAATTGTTGTAGATGAAACTTATTATAAATATATTAAAGATATTATAGTTGAAAAAATTAACACTGATGATGTATATGACATAAAAGAATATTGTGAAGAAATTCCATCAGAAGAATTTGCATTAGATATACTATCATCTATAAAAGAATTAACCATTAAAAGTATTTATGTAACTTTTCAAAAAATTAAAGATAATAGAAATGAATTATGTATTAAACTTTATAATATGAGAAAAGGTGATATGAGTCTTAATGTTGCTTATTATTTATTAGAAAATCTTAATGGCTATGAAAGATTTAATGTTATGTTTCCATATATAGAAACTATTTTAAAAAATCGTAACAATGATACAGATGTTGTTAAATATTTCTTAAAAAATACAGAAAAAGAAAAAAGAAATGAAGTTTTTAATAAACTTTATCCTTATGTAAAAAGTAATATTTCAAAGTATACAAAAGATGTTATTTTAGAATATTTACCAAATGTAAAAATATAGTATAATAAATTAGGAATATTCAAGTATAATACATATCTTTGTATTATATTAAAATGCATATCTATGTTAAATACTGTAAAATTTATTCATAATAATAGTTTAGAGCAATTAATATCTACTTATAATCTTATTGCAAGATATAGTCAAAGATATCCAAATCTTGTTCAACTTTGTTATCATCAATTAGAAACTCCTAAAAATGAAATAACAAATGAATGTAGAGGTTTAATACTTGATACAACAGATAACTTTAAAGTTATTTCTTATCCATTTCATAGATTTTCTGACTATAATTTTAATCCTAATAGTGGTCGTGACGAAAAGGCTGATAAAGTTTTGGATAATGATACTTTATCATTTTATGAAAAAGTTGATGGTAGTTTAATGACCCTTTATTTTTATAATGGTGAATGGAATGTTTCTACTAAAACTTTACCTGATGCGAGTGGAGAAATCTATAAAAAAGAAACTACTTATAGAGAATTATTTTTTAAGATATTCAATGATTTGAATTATGAACTACCAACTGATACAACAAAATGTTATATCTTTGAAACTATGTATGATGGTCAAGGTATAACTTCTAAAAATAAAGAAAATATTTCATTATTAGCAGTTAGAGATTTAATTACATTAAAAGAATTAGATGTTGAAACTATTGGTAATGAGTTGGGTTATTCTATTGTAGAAAGTGTAGAAAAAACATTAGATGAAGTTGTTTCAATTGTTAGAAATATTGACCCTATTGTATGCGAAGGTTATGTAGTATGTTCTCATAATTTAGATAATAATGGTAATTATAAAAGATTTAAAATTAAATCTCCACAATTTGAAAGAATTTCTGAATTGAAAATAAATTATGATAATAGTGAAGAAAGACAAGTCGTTTGTGATAGAGAGAATTTTAGAAAAATTGCTGATATTATCAGAACTAATAATCATTCTACATTTCTTAGTTTAGAAAAATATGATACTGTTCAAAATCTTTATAAAAAAGTTAATAGTAGATATAAAAAACTTTTAAATGAAACTCAATTATTTGTAGATAGTATTGATGGATTAAGTGGTAAAGATTTAGGTATGAAATTAAAAGGTTGTGAAAAATATCTTAATGGGTTAGCATTTTCTATCAGTCAAGGTAAAATTGATAAAGAGTTAGATGGTTATCTTGAAGATTATTTTTATCAAATGAATATTAGAAATTTTGAAGAAATTATGAAAAAATTAAAATAAATATATGAAAAAGTTTACAAAAGAACACGAATGGATTGAGCTTATTAATGACAATGAAGCTTATGTTGGGATTACTGATTTTGCATCTCATGAATTAGGAGATATTGTCTTTGTTGATATTGAAAAAGGTTTGAATAGTGTAGTAGAAGCGGATAGTAGTTTTGGTATTGTAGAGGCTGTTAAAACAGTATCTGATTTATTCATGCCTCTATCGTGTGAAATTTTAGAAGTTAATCAATCAGTTTTAGATACACCAAATTTATTAAATGATGATGCAAATACTAATTGGATTTTAAAAGTTAGAATATTAGAACCATCTCTTTTAGAGAGTTTGTTATCAGAAAGTGAGTATGATGAACTAATTGGGAGATAAGTATCAAAATATAAAAGTAATAAAGAAGATGTTTAATATTTAAAAATAATTAGTTATGTCTAAAAATTGGGATAAAGAAGCTTGTCGAGTAGAAGCTTTAAAATATGAAACACTTAAAGATTTTTATACAGAATGTCAAAGTGCATATCGTTCAGCTAATAAGCTAGGTATATTAGCTGATATTACTAAACATTTAAAAACTAATGGGTATATAAATTGGAATAAAGATATGTGTATAACAGAAGCTTTAAAATATGCAAAACGCACTGATTTTTTCAAAAATTCTCAATATGCATTTAGATATGCAAAAACTAATAGTTTTTTAGATGAAATTTGTTCTCATATGGATAAACATAAAATAATTTGGACAATTGAATTATGTCATATAGAAGCATTGAAATATAAATCTCGTTCAGAATTTCAAAAATTGAATAATATTGCTTATAGACATGCATTTAAAAATGATTGGTTAAAAACTATATGCTCGCATATGATTGAAAAAAAGAAACCAAATGGTTATTGGACATATGAAAAATGTTTAGAAGAAGCGACTAAATATGGAACACGTAGCTCATTTAAAAATTATGGAAAATCTGCTTATCAAATTTCTCTAAAAATTGGTTGGTTAACTGTCTCTTATACACATCTGACGCTGCCGACGAATAGAGAGGTGTAGATC
>ENA-OSIY01000885-OSIY01000885.1-marine-metagenome-genome-assembly--contig:-NODE-885-length-16357-cov-4.397543_pt1 | contig 16357 bp, 14 predicted proteins | sample MGYA00237884_ERZ534233 | MGnify/ENA primary metagenome ERZ534233 (study PRJEB26412, sample SAMN06343840) | marine metagenome | isolation source: estuarine water | place: USA: Columbia River Estuary... | reverse complement strand
AAACGGTACAGGTTACTTTTATGGTCGTACTGATCTATCTTTAAGGATCCTATTTTCAACTACTAATAAAAGTAAAGCACTTTTAGCAGAAGGTAAACAAAAAGAATTACATGGTTTTGTGTGGTCTGAAAAAGCTAAAACTGATAAGCAGATTAATGTTTGTTCAAGTGGTGGTAAAGCTACAATGGCTAAGTTAAATAAGATACCTCATACTTGTACATGTGGCCGAGTAATCAAAGGTGTTGGTGCACTAGGTATGCATCAAAAAGCAAAAGGCCACTAACTCTTTTTAAACTTCTCAAGCGATGTTAAACCTAAACAGCCAAAAGCTAGGGCAGTTACACATTCAACTAGTGTATCTGATGGTTTTATATGTTCAGCAGTAAACTGATTTGCAAATAAGGTAGCAGTTAACATTAAACCACAGGTAATACCTATAAATCTTTTAGAAGAAGGTCTACCGTCTGCATCTGTAAATAATCCTTTTATAAATTGTTTCATAACTTTCCAAATCCTCCGTGAGCCATACACTCCATTCTATATGACTCGATTATTTTTAAAAATTTAATTATCTTGCTCATGCCTCTGTAAATTCCTTTTCTGCAAAATAACCTTCAATACTAAAACCAGTTAAGTAACCTTGTTTTACAAATGCCCATGTTTTATCTGATACAACTTTCATAGCTACCATCCATGAACCTACTGGTAACTTAAAACCATATAGTGCACTTTTATCCTTTTCAGTATCTTCAACAATCCAAGTTTCGTAAACATAAGAGTCGGCCTTGTCTAGATTATTATGATCGATATTTGTATCTGGTAATCTTAACTCTCTTGCAAATTTCTCAGCTACTGCCTTTACTGTCTCTTTAGTAAAAAATACTTGATAAGCATCACCATTCTCGTCTACTCGGTCTATATTCATATCCGGTATCATAGCTGGTCCAATTACAATTCGCTGATCTTCATTTATTGCAAATTGACTAAAACCTCTTTTACCACTAGCTGCTGGTGGATTAGTTCCACTTACAATTTGAGTACTTTGTAAACGGATAGCGCCACCTGTAGTCTCGATAAAAACTACCTGTTCCCAACTGTGTCTACAATTAGCTCCGCCTTTCCATTGATAAAGATCTATTACTCCACCTGCTGGTCTAGGAACGTCTGAACTAGGTATTATTCTATTTAATTGTTGTACATCATTTACCGTATATAAACGGTTGAGAGTCATTAACTTAGCACATAACTTACGATTCTTACCATCAACTGGACCTCTATATCTTAATCTTAACTTAAGAGTACCACCATCATTTAATCCCAAGTCTCCTGAATTAAGTTCTCCAGCATCTATAACTCTATCTATATTTTTTGCATCTACTTTAAATTTATGTTGATCGATAAAATCAAATTCAGCAGGGTGAGACTCTCCCAATACTGAAGCAAGAACCTCTATCATTAATTCATGTACCTCAGAGTCTAGAGTTGGATCTTCAGAAAATAAGCTTGCATCGGAATTTGTATTCTCAATAACTTTTCTTACATCGGCTGCATTATGGTCAATATGTACCCTTACTCCTAACTTTTGTACAGTAATCCATTTAGGTTGACCGTTGGTAAAGTGTACATCTGATTTAGGAATACCTAATTTAGCTGCTACATCATAAACTATTCCACTACCAGACATATTACGTGAGGTAATAATAATTAATTTGTAACCACCTGACTGGTAACGTCTTGCAAGATCTAATCCTCTTTGTGTACTTAAAGTATTGTCATAGTCAAATGATGCAATAGGTTGAGCAAGTAAAGTCTCTTCTAATATCTTTTCTTTAAGTGGTTGATCCTTAGTTACTTGGTCTACGTATGGAGCCAAACCAGAAACATCTACATCAAAAGATAACTTGTCTATAGTATCTTCAGGAAAGTCAAATTCATCTAGGTGATATAGGTATTCGCTATCTGCGGTATGCACCTCTCCAGTCATTAGTCTACCATCTGCTGTTTTATGAGTAGGTCCAGTCCATAGTACACCATCTTCGGTATAATGTGGTAAACCTTCAGCAAACTCTAAACCCTCATGTTTTGAAAAGAAATGAAATGGTAACTCAATTGCTGGTTTATCTACTAGTGCAATTGCACTTACACCTTCGTCTTCGTTATCTAGATCCTCTAGGAATAATTCTATTAATTTCATAATTTAGCTATTTGTCTTATTTTAAAGTCTGCCTCTTGTTGACTTGATACATCGGAAGCAACTACGTATGTTTTAAATATTGGTGCTGCATCTTCTCGACCAGTGCTTGGGATTGGTGAACCTCCTCCAGCTTGATTAATCGAAGAAAGAATAGAGCCAAATCTTTGCGTACTTATCTTATTTATTACTGCCTCTCCACCTTCTAGTTCTCCAAACGGAGACATGATTCCTCCATTCGCATGGCTAGGTCCTACAAGGATTCCTCCTGATGCACCGTTTCTTACAGGATAATAGTTCCTTCCTCCAGATATTTTAGTACCACCAGCAGAACTTGGATCGCTTCCTCCACTTAATCCACTAGGGTCAGTATAGATATCCGGAAGTGCTGCAGCCTGGAATGTTGTACTCTCAATTGCTGCAATTTGAAGTGCTCCGGCTGCAACGGCTGCGGTTGCTGCTGCTATTCCTAAACCTACACCAATAACTGGAATAGTTGATAAGGAAGTATAGGCATTGATTGCTCCTTGTATTACACTAATTGTTGCGGCAGCTATTGAAGCAGCTTTTTGTATACCAAACTGACTCTCTCGTAAGTCGTTCTCTTCCTGTACTCTATCTCTATCTAATTTACTTTGTGCAACCTTACGTTTATAATCCCGCTTTGCATAAATCTCAGCATTTTGATCAAGAAGTTCTTTAACTTTTTTATCTCCTTGGTATGCATTGGCTTCGCGAATATCACGATTAGTTTTTTCCATTTCCTCAGCATCCTTATTTGCTTCTCCTAAGTCGGCATTTAGTGCATTTTGTTTATCACTATAAGCCGCAGCTATCTGATTCATACCAATCTCTTGTTGAGATGCTATAATAGCTAAGGCAGATTGTGATGCAGCTTGTAGTGCTTGTAAACTACCATTTATTTGAGCTAGTAGATTATCACTACTATTCTTTTGTATCTCTTGTCTCTTTAAGGCAATAGCCTCTTCAATTTTAACAGTCTCTTCGCCAGCTTGTTCGGTTAGGGTCTTTTGTTGTAACAGTGATTCTAATTGTGCATTTAATACTAGATCTTTAGTATTTTGGAATGTACCTAGAGTCTTGTCTCCACGAATGGTTAGCTCTTGAACAAGTGCAGTTGTCTCATCTTGTTCAGCAGTAATTGCTCTACCTAATTGGGCTTTTCTTTGTTCTTTAATAGCCGCGTCGGTTTGATATCCATAACTAAGAATAATCTCTTTTCGTTTGGCCTCTCCTTGTTCTACTGTAAGGTTTTTATCTCTTACGTTACGGTCAAGATCTAATAAATCCTTTTTACGTGCAGAGTCTAATTTAAGAAAGGTTGCAACCTCACTAGCCAACATAAATTCGCCGTCTTGCAGGGCGGCAATATTATTTGCCTCATGTAAAGTTAAGAGTTCAGCCTCATACTTTTCAATAGCATCTCTTTCTTTAATACGTTGAGCCTCAGCTCTTTGCTCTTCTATTAGGTCGTACTTAGTATTAAGGTCCATAACCAAATGAGCCTTTTTAGCTTTACTAATTTTTAATTCAGCTACCTCAGCAATGGCATTTTCTCTTTGATGTTGTAGATCTTGTTGAGCACGTAGGTCATTGTCTTCAGTAAGAAGTAAAACAATCTCTTGATGTAAGTCACGTAGTCTCTTAAGATAATCTTCAGCTGCTCCGGTATCTATTTTTTCTTTTGTTTTATTCTGCAATCTATAAAGTTTGATTCTTTCTATTTCAGCATCTAATTCTAATTTATAGATTCGGTCAGCGTTATCATTAAAATCTTTAATTTGTTCTTTACTTAATTCTTTTGACAGTTTACGCACCTTAACAATTTCATAACCATGTTTATTATCAAGTGCCTCTTTAAAAATATTAAACTTTCTTTGTTCAAGTTGCTTTTCTTCTTCAATCTGTGATACATCATCTCTAGCTTCTTTACGTTGCTTATCATATATAGAGTTCTTTTCTCTTAATTTTTTAGCCTCTTCTTCAAAGTTTTTAATTTTTAATTTATGAATCTCTTCTTCTTGACCTCCCCATGCTTCCATATAGGCAAGTTCCCGTTCTGTTTCTTTATTTTGTGTTGCAATTTCGGTATTTAATCTTGCAATAGCTGCGGCATTAAGATCTATCTCTTTGGTATTAGCTTTAAATACATCGGTAAAAGCCCATAAAGCTGCAACTGCGGTTAATACAATGGTTACAACTGCTCCAATTGGATTTCTTTTTAGTGCTGCACTAAATACATTAGTAGCTACGGTAGCTCCTTCAGTTGCAGCTGTTTCAGCAACAATAGCTGTGGTATTTCCAATATTAGCTATTCTATTAGCAACAAGTGCAGCAGTATCTTGAATAAAAGCACCAGTCTTTCGAATTATAGTCATTATAAGCTTGGATTCAGATATTGCCTGAATTGCCTGAACTAAAACTAAACCTTGAGTAGCTTGAGCAGCTATTTCAGCGGCAGCTTTACTATCTGATCCAAATGCAGTAGCTGCCTGTTGAGCCAAGTTAAATGCTCCAGCAATTGCAGCTCCGGCTCTTGCAACCTCAGCCATTTTATCTTGGACATTTAAACCTTTGGTCTGTACTTGAAATTCTTCGGCTTGATCCCTAGCCTTTTTAAGGTTCTTAGATAGTTCAGCAAATTGCTCAGAACCATAAGTTGCCTGTTTTAATTGAGTCTCTAGATCCTTAATTGAAGACTCTAACTGATCGAAATTAGTTATTGCCTGGTTAACACCATTTATCTTGAGATTTACTATTACGTCTTTTGCCATTGTTGAGGGTCTTTTGTCTTATTTAGAAGTAGTATATAAGTCGGAACTGTTTAACATGGATCCCCTATACTTGTTGCTGTCATGGATCCTGTACTTTCGTACCAATTAGAGGCTGACTCTAATTTATAAACTCCTGGGATTAAAGGATTAACTCCATATGCATCTTGTGAAAGCAAGGTAACTAGATCCCAATCAGCATTATCTCCATAAGCAAAAGTAGTAGTTGGGAAATCACAATAAGAGTCTCCATCTACACCAAATTCTACAGCAAATAGGGTCCAAGTAATTAATGGACAACCTGTTGCGGTTTCTACTGTTACTGCTCCGCCACCGTCTATAATCCATTCAACTACACTTAATCCACCAAGAGTTGCATTCTGAACAATTACCCATTTGGTTGTACTTACTGGAGAGTCAGTATAAGGAGTTGATGCATCCGGATCTGACCATATCGCAACCGGCGAAGCTGATGGAATCTCTTTAGCAATAAGGTCAGTGAGAAGTACAAAAAAGATTTCGCTTGATGTTCCGGCTCCAGCAAGTAGAGCAAGTTCGTCGCATGCCTCAGCTTCAGTAGCCCATGACGCATCACCGCCTGCATTTGCTCTGGTTGAAAACTGTAAGGTTTGTGGCTGAGTAGACTCGCCAGTAGAGGTGACTGAGATATAACTATTTGAAGTTGGTCTAGCCACTGCACTTACATCTATAAAATCGTTAGCAGGTATTGTGGTAGTCGTAAGCACATTATTTACATTTAAGTAGCTGACAACAATTGGAACAAAGGTAAAATTAGTTACTTGATATTCAAGTCCACCACCTCCACATTGACCGTTGCTTGATATTGTTAAGTTGTTAAGGGTCTCAGATGAGATTGAACCAATACATGCACAGAACTGAGTAGCTCCATTTGCTGCAACACTTGCAGAGACTGCAACATTTAGACAATCTATATATGAGAAACCTTGAGTTGACCCGGTATTATTGGTTACTCCATAAGAGATACAAGAGCCACAAGCTGCAACCGTAGTTGTTGTTGTTGTAGTACATGCTGTCTGGGTAAGATGGTCTACACCTGGAGGTAATATTAAAGAACCTTCACAGGCACAAACTACTATACTTGTCAAGGCAAATATTATTCCATAAGCACCTAAGCTTGGACTACCACAATCTTGGAAACTATAAGACTTATTATAGTTATCAATATTCGAGAATCCATACTGAATACATGCACCAACACAAACACCTGGAGCAATCGTAGTTGTTGTAGTTGTAGTACATGCAGATGGTGGATCTATTTGAGTTACATTTGGAGGTTGTGTACCTACATAGAAGTAGGAACCTGCGCATGCACATATTGTATAAGGAGTTGTGGTTAAGTTATAGGTTTGCTGAGTAAATGAATTGATATCAGTCCAATAGATATCGGTAGTTCCAGCCTCTGTGTATAATTCTAATTGGGTTGCTACACAACCTGGTGCAACCGTAGTTGTAGTAGTAGTTGTAGTACAAGGTCCTTCATTTGTAAATACCATATCTACATCGCCAGAGGCTGGACTATTACAGGCACAGACGCTTACGGTTTGACCACCATTTACGGAGGTCTCGCCAGCAATACCATCACATGAAGTCCAAGCGATAACCGCAGGACCCTCTCCAGTATTTTCGCAAGACCAGGTTTTACAGGCACAAGGAGCAGCGGTTGTAGTTGTAGTTGCAAGCACAGGAATTGCCAAGTCAGTTGCAATTGCAGTAATTAACTCGCATGAGGTACTTAGCGTCTCGCCATTAAATTGCCAGTCCTTAATCTTTTTGACCCGGTACCATTGATCTTTTACCCATACTACATTATTAAAACTAAAATTAAAAATATCGGTAGGATTAAGTTTAAAATTAGCCTGTAGGATTCTTGACCATGGACTGTAAATCTCTTCGACATAACTTGCCCAATACTTAGCATATAAGGTATTACCAACCTGTGGATAGTCAGCAACGAAACTACTCTGTAGGGAGAATTGAGACATGTTAGCCCAGTTAAGATCATTGGCTGTTGCGATTACCGCAGGATCAATAGCTGCCCATGCACTAAGATGGCTGACTAAAGGATAGACATTCTTTTCTTCAGCATCATCGTTATCATCTGCTATATACCAAGGTTCTTCCGAAGCTATTAATCCATTATAGTATACTAATCTTAATTTAGGTAGAATAGCGGGATACTGGGTAGTGTCTCCGCTGTTACTTACTCCATGAACTTGAGGTATAACCCAACTTGCTGAACCATCTACATAGGCTAGCGGTTGACTTGCTAGGATAGGTTTAATTATAGACTCGCCAGTTATTATATCAATACCACTATAGTATCGGTACCAACCAAAAGGAATACGTGTCTCAGTTTTAAAACCATCGTTTATTTGGTCAGCTGAGTCTTCTTCCCATTGAAATACAAGATCTCGTTGTTGAGTCTGAAAGGTCGGAGTTAAGTCTAATACCTTATTGACATCGAGTTTATCGGTCCAGTCTAGTCTTTCGATCTCTGCGTTATTTACCCATGTATCCCAAGGTTCTATAATAAACCGGTTCTTTACTTCCTTATCTGGAATAAGTACAAGTTTAAATGTTTGTATTATTGACTTTAGGAAGTCTATTTGTTTTACATTGGTAGGCAAGAGTCTTGATATACTTAGTTCGGTTGGACTTGCTGTACAACTAAAAAAGGCATAGACAAGAATTTGTTGGTAAGGTGGAGTCTGTAATGGATCAGTAAATCCACTTGCCCATTGTACACGTATTCCAACATTTTGATTTGCAGGAATAAATACACTGGGACTTGCATAGGTTCCAGTACTTTCTATTGGATAGATCTCATCTACCTGATATAGATTCTCGTCTAGAATAGTCTGTACCTCTTCAGGATTACCTGATGAAAATGTACATAGTTGAAAACGAATCCATGCATAGTCGCCAGGAGTTGAGACTTGCCCAATATTATAGGCTCGCCAATCTACTTCAAATGTATAGGAGCCAGCAACTGGAGTATTGTATCTTGAGGTTCCTAAACTAAAATTAAAACCATCATCTTCGTAAACTACTGGGATTGTATCATCTGAATAAGGTGCTGTAAAATTTACATTTTGCCAAGCTGTATTACTTAGGTAACCATTTAACGGACTGTCTTGTGGAGTCCATTGTACCTGACCAAAATTATTATCAGTAGCTAGTCTGGCTCTTGCAACCTGCTCAGTAATAATATACATATTATTGACGTCTACTAAGTCAAAGAATTGCGGACTTGTATAGGTATACCCAGCCTCTGCAAATATCTGATCCCATAAGGCACGTAGTCGGATAACCGGCTTCCATTGATATTGAGCTAATGGATTTGTATTTAAGGTAAATCGGGTAGGACTTGCAGTTCGGATAGTTATTACATTTTCTAATGGAACATTATCGTCGTCATAGTTATATCCCCATTCAATAAGCGGATAGAGTATATCTCCATTTAAGAGACCTTGAGCTGGATCAGCTGGATCAGCAAACCAAGACTCTACTATATTATCGTAGTTTCGTGTATGATTAAGATGGGTAAAGTCCAGATCAGTTAGGAGCTTGGAACCTACTTGACTACTGAAATCAGAGGTCTCACCCATAAAGATAATAAGATAATTAACAGAAGAAGTCTTTTCGTCTACCTGTATTTTTTGAAGTCTGATATTACCACCGGTAAAGAACTGACCGTTTACCTGTATATAGGCATCGGCCTTGGTTGCAGCATTAAAATTAGTGCCAGTTACCATGAAAGCTGTAGAGAAGAACTGTTCGTTACGTACGGTCGAAGGTACCTGAAAGCTTCTCGAGAATACTGAGCTTACCATTGTAATATCCGCAAGCTCGTCGATACTTAGGGTAAGTCGGATTGGATCTGCATCGATACAGTCTAATTCTGTCCAGCCAGTTGAGCTTGGGCTCTGTGCATATATCTGATCGTTTTGGCCGAATTTGGCGAATAATTGTACTTTCATCTTGTTATGAATTTTGAACTAACGGAGTTAGCGAGCTTGTAAATTCTATTGTATATTGAAATAATTTATTACGTGCATAGGTCTGTACTGAGTAGTCAACTGAATTCATAACGACTGTATAGTATTGGTCGTTTATCCAGGCTCTGACATCGGTACTCTTTGCCAATTGACTCAACCATTCGGACTCTTCTTGAGTTAACCAGTCAGTCATTGCAGTATATCGGATAGTTACCTCAGCACTATTTACTGCTGAACCGCGCGCATAGGTAGGTCGGGTAAAGACTGCACCTGACCAGTCTCCCGGTAAGATATTATAAAGGTTACGTTTTGTACTTTGAGTCTCTTCGTTTCTTAACGTAAAAGTGTAATAGTCAAATCCACCATACTTATTTAGGAACTCTACCTGTATTGGTTGGAATCCACTAGGATTACAGTCATCTACCAAGTCAAACCTAAACAACTCAGTTAAGCTTGCGCCTTCATCACAGGTGGTATAGTCTGACCATGATACTCCTTCTACTGTATAGTAAGCGGCTACTTGACCAGGTGCTCCGGTAAATGTCAAGATACCAAGATCAAGCAGATCCTTGGGACCTACAGCAATTCGCTGTACAAACTCTTCGGTAGTCCATGCACCTGGAGTACTACAGTCAACCCAAGGTCCTCCACCGTTATCCACATTATTTTGAACAAAGGCCGACTCCATTGGAGCACCGTCTTGATCTACTAAGGTTATTGTAAGACCATATATATTATCTGCATACAAGGTACGAGCATAGATACTAGGCAGGATTCGGTTAATATATTGTAATGTGTAGTGATCAGCCATTCTGACCTTGGGATAGGTAGCCGTTGCTGCACTTCTAGGAACGTCTGTCATAAAGTTAGAATTCAAAGGAGCAATCATTGGTGTCCAAACATTTAGGGTTGTATCCCATTCTTGATCTATATCTAGGTAGGCATTTAGAATCTGTACCGTATTAGTAGCATAAGCCGGACTACCTATCTCGTTGTCTACTCCGTTATATATGAAAGGAGCCGCAGTACCAACACTCCATTCTTCGCCGACTAGGAGTCCTAACGTACAATGGCTATCAGGACAATTTGTAATAGGAGCACCAGGTGGACTCATAGGAATAGGGATTTGAGTTGGATACTCGTTTACCGAAGATAACACGGCTTGAGCAACTGTACCTAAGTCAATAAGACAGTAGCCACTAGGATTAGGAAACTGTTTAAGTCTTGTGTAAAGGCTTCCATTTATATATACGTCGAGTACATATTTGAAATTACCTTGTAAGGTGTTATCGCTTGTGAATGACCATATAATCCGGCCATAAGCTGGTACGATTATTCCAGGTTCTTGATTTGTAGCTGTAATTGCCATTATTTAAGTTTTACTTTTTGGTTGTTAATTCCTGCTGCTCTCTTTGCCCTTTCTCCTTTGTCTTTAAGGTAGGCAAGATGGTTGAATATGCTGCGGATAGGGAGTCTAGTTGCCTCGTCAATTCTAAGAGGGTCGTCACTTGCACAGGTCCTGAATATCTGAAGCCAGTTCCTAGCAACCGTAAGCTTGATAGAAGCGGGAGTAACTCCGGGCTCAGTAGTGTCTTTTGCTTCTTCATCCTCTGTTCCAAAGAGTTTAGTGTACGATCCATAGATACTTGCGCGAACTCGAAAAAAAAATTAGCACAGGAATAGACTTGGTGGAAAGGACACTCCTTAAATAGATGGGCTCTGTCTGCGCTTGCATCGTTATCATAGGTTTCAATAAGTAGAGTAGCTCCTTTCTTTCCTAGTAAAGGACGATATAAGATAGCCAAGATCTTATGTAGTAACTGGTCCCTGTCAGGATCTGTTATCAGCAGGTCAAGGTCAGCAAACTCTCCACCGGTTAGCTTATTAATATTTACAATACCGAAATCTTGGCCACCAACCTTTATTACCGGATAGAAGTCTTCCTTACTTGGTGGATCTAGCAAATGAGCGCTTAAGGAGAATAGCTTTTCGAATAGGTGTCTGTCTAGTTTACGTAGTATCTTAGTGGGACAACCTGAGATCAAGGCGATCCATTCAAATCTGTCTTTGGAACGTTCAAGTCCTCCAATCTTTGCAAGTGCTTGCCATTGACCTAGTGTCATGTAGTCTGCAAGTTTATAGGTTACTCCTAGTATCTCAAATGTTGCTGGTGCTGGTTTAGTTTGTGTCATATCTTATCTCTATTTTGGCTGGTAGTAAGTCTTCTAGTCCGTCTGTTATTAACTCGGCTATCCTGTCATTAAGTGCACTCCATATTCGGTCCTCAGTGTCTGGAATAAAAGGTCGAGCCTTGATTCCAAATTTCTGTATCTTTTTAGCTATTGCAAATTGATGACTCTTATCTGAAGTATAGACTCCAAATACTGAAGGCGGCGGCATTTTACTACCATATCGGTGTACTCGACCGTCTTGATCGGGTAATGAAGAGCCATAAGTGTTTCCACCTACTCCATAGTTTACGTATTTACCATAAGGAGCCATGACTATACTTAGGGTATTACCTTTGACTTCTATCTTTACACTATTTCTTAAATCTGAATTTACAAGACCCCAGTTGGCCAGTCGCCGTTGTATCTCTGGAAGTAGGATCTCGTTACCGGCATCTACTAGCGGACTAAAACCTGGCTCTCCGAATCTTGATATATCGTCTAGTGCCATTAGCTTTGTACGCAGTTATTTAATGGATAATCTATTGTAATATTTATTGCAGCGGTAACTCCAACTACTCGGTCTCCAAAGTTCTCGATAAACGGAGTAACTGAGAATCCACGTTCAATACTTATTTGATGAAAGGTAGCTGCGTCAACCTGTTGAAAGTAGCTTACGAAATCTCTAACTAGTTCAGTCATATCACTTTGCGCTTTCCATACGGTAAGACTTGAAAGATCGTCAACTCCTTGGCCAGTTGTATTTGAGAAACCATCTACTGGCACAAGATCCATACAGATAAGATTGATTCCTACATTTAAGACTCTTACTCCAAAGGTATGTACAGTTGGGTTAACAAAGACATAAGGATACTGTGGAGTCGTCATGTCTCGAGGTACTGAGATATCAGAAGTGGTACCATACCCAAATTTCTGTATATTATTATGTTGAGCGGCCCAAGCCTGTATCTGTTCGATTAAGGTTCGGTAGGTATAATTTGCTATATCTGGCATGGCTATTTGATAATTTATATTTTATATTATATAAGTAGATGGGGTTTCATTTATGACTAGCTACATCCACTCTGACTCGCCGAACTCCTCCTTTGTACCTTGACCACTAGCGGCTCTACGAAAAGGTTGTACCACAAGTCGAGTCGGTCCAGCCTTGTCTATACTTTGACTATATCGAATAGCATCCATTGCATGGTTCCATTTGTCAATAGGCTTGTCAGTACCAACTCTCCAACTATATAGCCCGTATTCCTTTATAATATTGTCAGAAGCTGGATGAACCGAAACTGAATACCTCCTGATTTTATCAAGTCCTTCGACCACAGCACCCTTGTTTGCACGTCTACAGTTAAGGTAACCGGCACGTTTAATAGTCTCTATTATTTCAGGTCGCGCACCGTCAGCCATGATCCAAGAACCTTTGGGAATCCCTAAAGATTGTAGATGGTGTACGATATCGTCAGCAGTAAGACCGGTTCGGTAGAGTAACTCCTTGATCCAGAGTCGTTTTCCTTTTTTATGGGTTTCTACGAGTACAGTTGGATCGTTTGAGAAACCAAAATCTAAGCCATAGGTTACTTCAGCACTTGGTTCCGGATCCCAATTGAATTGCCAGTCCCTAAAGATTTGACCATCACCTATATCTGACCATTCGCCAAGTATATGGTGGCTAAAGTATTGAGGATCAGTCCATTGGCTGTCTTCCCATTCTTTTACCTTTAAGGGATCTAGATTCTCTCGGTTATCTCTATATGTTGTATGAATCCAGTTATGAGTCGAGGCCCATTTGGGATTAGGTTGACCATCTGGTAAGTAGAATCTTTTATAGATCCAATGAGCCTTTGAACCTGGGTTAAATGCAAGTATAATCTTACGTTCTGAACCTTTCTTTCGGAATGAGTCTACTAATTTAATATACTCCTCTTCTGAATCTACTTCAGTTGCCTCGTCTACAAGTAGATGGGTTGGGTTTGCGATACCTTTACCTTTGGCACTTTGTGTACCGTCTGATAATTTAAATGAATGAGTGATAATCTCGTTGCCATTTATCTTGTTTAGGATGGTGTCGCCGCTTATTGTGACGAAAGGTCCTAAGCCCCAAGTTTGAATAAGATCTTGGAGGTCTTGATAAATAGAATTTTTTATACTCTTTTGTGTATACCTTGCTACTATACCTCTGAAGTAGTCTTCTCCAAATAGTTTTAATAAGAAATAGGCAGCTATATTTGTAGACTTGCCACCGGCTCTGCCTCCACTTATTATATAGTAGGGCTTTTCTGACCAAAATAAGGGGCTGTATGCCGCTAAAAAAGTAAATTCTTTTGGTATCAAGAGGTTTGGTCATCTTCTTTTTGAGGTATAATTATATGGATAGGATTATCTATTGTAATATCAGACTCTGACTTCTTAGGAATTACAAAAGGACTTAATTTAATTAAGAAATCTAGCGCACCTCTTGGATCGGTAAGTGCTACTCTATTAAGCCAATCCTGAATAGATGGTAAGTTACCTTCTATCAAGTTAGTATAGTGTAGTTTAATCTTATCAGTAGTATGGTTTGTACTGCCTTTAGCTCTTCCGGTTGGGAATCCACTTTGACCTTTTTGCCATGTCATAGTAATAGTGTTTATTTTATATATAAGTAGACCTTGTCTATAATCTGTTTAGTGGTTGATTCTCTCGAGCTTTTATGATAGCATTGGTATAGAGTCGAGTTGCTGAATCCTCTCTAATTCCGGCAAATGTAAGAAAAGGATTGTCTAAAGGATCGAGGTTTATATAGGCTCCTTTATAAAAGTCATTGTTATCTGAACTTGTTACACCAGCACAATGAAAGAATACCTTTTCTTTTGCATCCTCTAACTTATCTGTACCTACTAGGAAACTTAATTCTTGTTCTAATATCTCGGTCTTGTGGCCAAATAGCCATAAGTTATATAAGGTAGCCCACATTTCACTTGTCCAAATTTGCAGAGGATGCTCTACTGGTTTTTGTTTTTGAAAGAATTGTAGTAGTCGATATATCTTTATAGAGTCAATATAAACTTTATACCAAAAATTAGTTGAGGTACCCTTAAATACTATCTGAGCTCCTCCACTACATGCTAAATTATCTTTAACTACCTGTTCAGGTACCCCTACTAGATCCCATAAGGCTTGTGCCTGTTCGTATCCTTTACTTACTACATATCGGTAATCTAGGTAGCTACAAGTATCTGACATATAGACTGTTTGAGAATGACAAAGTTTAGGTTCGTCTAATGGTCTATTTAAAATAATATCTGAATCGTGTACAAGCATTATATGTCTAGTTGGATCTGTGTCTCCATAAAAACCATTTAAAGTTAAGTCAATTTGATTAAAACCAGGATCCTCTTTTAAGAGCCTATAAATACCATATGGTTTAAAACTTGCTGGGTATTCTCGATCCTTACGGTCATCCTGAAAGAGATGGATATTTATACCTAATGTCTCTTTCATCTTTAAAACTTGGGATGAAGGAACTGTTTGGTAAATGAATATAGCATGTATATTAGCTGGATCTACACCATGCTCCTTAAAGTTATCTACATAGACTTTAACTTGCCAATGGAAGTATCCTGTATCTGGTTGACTAGTAACGTATTTCATAATTTAGATTTTTTTTGATATTTATAGGGCGGCTTACATACTTTACAGTGTCCTCTCGCTAAGTGCCAACCTGACAATAGTGTACCGCATTTGCCACAGTACGCTTCATCGACATAGTCTGCTCGGTCCCTAACCTTAACATAATAGTTTACTGGTTCGCCATTTGACCTCTTTTGTCTAGTTAGCAGGGTTTGTCTATACATGTATGCACTATATTCCGGACTTGTAACCAAACAGGTTTCTCTACCTTGATGTAGATATTCATAGGTTATTCTACTGACTAATTTGCCGCACTTGTCGCAAAGTGATCGCAATTTGCCTACACTTTTTGAGTCAGTAAATTTACCAGCGACCCCTCTACTAAATTCGCTATATTCGATCCAGATATCGCGCATAGTCATAGGAATAGGAAGGCCCAGTTCTATTCGACGAATCATTTTCTTTTTAGCACAAAGGATTGACTCATCACCTAGTCTTTGAGCAATAATCTGATAATTATTTTCTGAAAGCAGTTTCTTTTTAACAGAGGTCATTTGTCCTAAAGGAAAAGAAATAAACTTATCTGTAAAGTTATCGTCTTTGTCTAAAATTGCAATTAGGTAAATCATTATACTATATCTTACTATTAAAAAAAAAAATGGTCTAAAATTAAAGTGATTGACTTCTAAAAGCTTATAGGAAAAGATAAAACTTTTCTAAAAAAGTCAGGTACAAGATTTTGTTCTACTACGCTCGGCGGTACCTTTTAAACCTTTTAACCTTTTGATTAGTTACTCAGTCTACTTATTTATTATTTATAATTTATTAAGCAGACTTTTTTTCTGAGTCTACTTCTGAAGACTAATTTTGCCTGAATAGGGTATAATAAATAAAACTAAAATAAAATGGCAATACATCAAATTTCAATCTGTCTTACTGAGGTAGACGACTCTAGAATAGTAACTGATTCAAAAGGTAATCGTTGGTTAAAATTAACTATTTTCGAAAATAAATCAAATGGAGTAGATGATAATTTAGAAGTGGTTCAGACTTCATCTATTAAACAACAAGAGTTTGGTATAAAACAGCAAAAGGTTGGAAGAGGCAGGACTTTTAATCAAAGATAGGGAGATATATAAACCTATGAAGCGTAAAGATAATAATCTTGAACAATTTGAAAAAGCTCTTGAAAACGGTAACTATTTCAGTTGGGATTTTAGTACTAAACTTTATGCTTGTCAAGCCTACGCACAAGAGATAACTAATCTTTCTTTAAGAAGTAAACTTGCTCCGTGTGCAACGAAAGTATCTTTCTCCATCTCTCCTAATCTTAATCCACCTTCTTTCAACCGACCTTCAGTAGGTTGTCTTGTAAGTAACTGGATTGGACCACGAGCTCGAGAATGAACTTTGTTTCTAACTTCTCACCACTTTGAGTATATGTCATAAAAATAGTATCACCTATCTGCACATCAGACTCTTCTTTTAGGAAAAGTCTTATCCAAACGTAAACTTTTTGTTCTTCAACTATTTTCATAGCTG
>ENA-OSIY01000884-OSIY01000884.1-marine-metagenome-genome-assembly--contig:-NODE-884-length-16368-cov-7.533730_pt1 | contig 16368 bp, 21 predicted proteins | sample MGYA00237884_ERZ534233 | MGnify/ENA primary metagenome ERZ534233 (study PRJEB26412, sample SAMN06343840) | marine metagenome | isolation source: estuarine water | place: USA: Columbia River Estuary... | reverse complement strand
AAAGATAGATATCATTTATCAATTCAAGGTCGTTATGATTATACTGTAGGTGGTGAAACAGTTACAGTAGAACCTGGTACTTTACTTTGGTTCAATAATAAATTAATGCATGGAACAAAGAATGTAGGAGATTGCACCAGAATTACTTTTGTGTTTGATGTTCCACACTCAAAGAGAAATCCATGATACAAGTATTATTACCTTTTTTATCTGCTTTAGGATTATCAGGTATTGCGGCCTATTATTCAGTCATTGGTCTTGCACAGATATTTCCAGGTTCATTTTGGCCTATTATTCTTATGGGTTCGATACTTGAAATCTCTAAGTTGGTAACAGTATCGTGGTTATATAATAATTGGAAAGAGACTGCAAGAATGATGAAATACTATTTTCTAATTGCTATCATCTTGCTAATGGCAATTACTAGTATGGGTATTTTTGGTTATCTTTCAAGAGCACATATCGAATCAAACATTGTAGTCGGTGCAAACTCAACTGAATTAAAAACAATTGAGACACAAGAGAAGATTGCTAAAGAGAGATTAGATTATTTACTTGCAAGAGCAAAAGACCCATCTACTGCAAGCAACAAACTAGACAAACAAATACAAGAGACACAGGCAGAGTTGAAGAAACTATCTACTGAAAAGTTGCCTTTACTGAAAGAAGAGAATCAATTAATGGCAGAAGTAGGTCCAATCAAATACATTGCTAAATTCATCTATGGTGAACATGGTGCAGATGAAAACATGTTGGAAAAAGCAGTAACATGGATCATTGTACTCATTGTTATTGTGTTTGATCCATTGGCAGTTATCATGTTGCTGGCCGCACAAATGACATTTGGTTGGAAGAAAGAAGAAAAAGAGGTTCAGCTAATTCATAGTACTGTTCCTGTTGCTGAAGAAAAGCCAGACAACCTGTTTCCGACTTATGAAGAAATCACACCAAAATATGAGCCAGAGCCTGAAGAATATGTTAAATGGCCTGGCGGGCAAGATCCTCTTTTCTGTTACAAATGTGGGACGCAATTAGTTAATGCACCTGGTATTGGATTTTTTTGCCCAAACAAAGAGTGTGATGTAGCCGACAATACCAGTGGCGGTGAACCCATCGTGTTTACATATCCTATAAATAATATCGAACCAGTGGCTGAGCCAGCAGTCACAGAACCTGTACGCAAAGTACGTAAAAAGAAAGAGAAGGTACAAAATGAATCAAGTACACAAGAACCCAGCTCCAAAGAAGAGCCCATCAAAGCCAGCGCCCAAGAAGGCTCCGAAGAAAACTCCGAAGAAAAAATAATCGTTAATCCTAAACGTAACAGACAACGTGAACAGGAACAAAGCGAATTATTAACACAGTTTATCGAAACTAGTTCACCTGCCCCTAAAAAGACAGGTGATACTAGTAGCATAGTTACACGTGAAGGCAGTCAGTCAGATCTCGCTAACAAATACCAAGAGATTGTGGAAGATCTACAAACTGAAAAGAAAAGTAAATACAGACGTAAGCCAGGATTCTTTCCTGAAGTTAAAAGAAACACAGACTCAAATACATGATCAATAACTCAACATATTTGGTAACTCCACCAAATATATTCATTGCCCCTGCGGGCCTTTCATTCACACTAGTAACACGAGACCCAGCCTGGCTTGAGGATGCACAAGAACAAATTGAAGAAGATTTCAAAGGCACAACAGTTGTATTCTATAGTGCGTATGAATCTACAGATGATGCCAACTGGGGTTGGCTATATCAACAAGGAATGATCAGCGACTTTGTTATAGTTGACTTAGATTCGGCATCCGAATTTGATATTAAAATATTTTTACCATTGGTAAGGGAACGAAAGATATTTTGGATTACTTATGATGACACCGATGTCAAACTCTTATCTATGTTAAATTTACATAGTGCAAGCACCGCAGAAGACATCGAAGAATTCTTAGGTTTAATTAGAGCAGGAATGTAATGGTCAAAGACAAAGATGATAATTTGCAATGCAGTTTTTGCACCAAAGGCAGAGAAGAAGTAAAAAAGCTAATAGCCGGAGACAATGTTTATATATGTGATGAATGTATAAATCTATGTCATGACTTAGTACACGAACACGCATTAACTGATGCAATGGCTGACACTAGGCTTAAAACCCCAAAAGAAATGTTTGCATTTTTAGACCATTATGTAATAGGGCAAGAACAGGCCAAACTAACATTAAGCGTGGCAGTGTATAATCATTATAAAAGAATATACAGTCAAGAAACTATCAAATGTGAAATAGACAAAAGCAATGTTTTGTTAATTGGACCAACTGGATCCGGTAAAACATTATTAGCTAAAACTATTGCCCGTATGCTAGATGTTCCGTTTGCTATTGCAGATGCAACTAGTTTGACTGAAAGCGGTTATGTAGGCGATGACGTAGAACACGTTATTTTTAGATTATTAACTGCCGCTGGCAATGATGTTAAGAAAGCAGAACAAGGCATAATCTTTATTGATGAAATAGATAAAAAGAGTCGTAAAAGTGAAAGTAGCAGTATAACCAGAGACGTTAGCGGTGAAGGTGTGCAACAAGCATTATTAAAATTAATAGAAGGTACGGAATGTAAAGTGCCCACTACTGGCAACAGGAAGCACCCGGGTGCACCTGCTGAGATGATTAACACCAAAGACATTTTGTTTATCTTAGGCGGAGCATTTGTTGGCTTAGATAAAATTATTGCTAAAAGATTAAACATAGGTAACACCATTGGGTTTAATGCTAAAATAGATAATAACAGCACAGTACCACTTAATAAAGTAGAACCCGACGACATTATTAAATTTGGTATTATACCAGAGTTTATCGGAAGAGTACCAGTGTACGCAACGTTAGATGAATTAACAGAAGATGAATTAATTAGAACAATCACTGAACCTAAAAATAGCATAGAGCAACAATTTCAGGAACTATTTTTATTAGATAAAGTTGAATTAGAAATCACAGACAGTGCCAAACGTGCTATTGCTAAAGAGTGCATAGATAAAAAGTTAGGGGCACGTGGGCTACGTAATATAATGGAACGGACCTTATTACTAACACAATTTGAATTACCTTCTTTGCGAGAGCAGGGAGTTATAAAAATAGTATTGACAGACGATACTATAGCTAACCACAGCCAACCAATATACGTCTACAAAGGAGACGAGCAAACCAACCATGTATAACCAAAGATCACGACCACCACGTCCTGTAAGATTAAGCGCAACAGCAGAACTAAGACAATCATTTTTAACAAATGATCAGATAAAATACAAACACAGCCAAGTACGATTACATAACTCCGATGGTACTCTTGTTGGAGTAGTAAATGTTAATCAAGCATTAGACATGGCCTCCGACGAAGGGTTAGATTTGGTATGCACGGTGCCCAATGCCGTACCCCCTGTTTGCAAGATTGTTGACTTTGGTAAGTTCATTTATAATGAACAAAAACGTCAACAAGAAGTAGAAAAGAAACAACGCGAAAGCAGAGTAGATGTTAAGGAAATTCAATTTAGACCCAGCATTGACGAACACGATTTTGAAACTAAAATAAAGAAAATAAAAGAGTTCTTAGAAGATGGAGATAAGTGCAAAATTGTTATTCGATTCAGAGGAAGAGAAATGAGCGATACTAGTAAGGGCTACGATATTATTAATAAAATTATCGAACTAATAGATATTGCCCAAGTTGAAGGCCGCCCAGATATGAATGGAAATAGGATGATTGCTACTATTATTAAGAGCAAAAGGCCTTGACTTTACCAACAGAACCATGTATAAATATAAATGTAAAACGCCATTAGGGTTTTACATTTAACCTCGCTTAATAAGGAGAAAAACTATGAACGCATTAACACGTTTTGACACAACAGCAATTAGCCAGTTGAATAGAGCTTTAGTGGGCTTCGACAGAATGTTTACAGACTTCGAACGCATCGCTGGCGCAACCCCTGGAAATTATCCCCCATACAATGTAATTAAAACTGGAGAAGATGACTACGCAATCGAAGTAGCCGTTTCCGGGTTCAGTATGGAAGAAATTGACATTGAGTTGAATAATAACCAATTAACTATCACTGGTAAACATAATCGTGGAGAGCAAGAGGGAGTTGAATACTTACATCGTAGCCTAGCATTTAGGGACTTTGTTCGTCAATTTACTTTAGCTGATCACGTTGAAGTTACTAATGCTCAAATCAAAGACGGTATTTTACTTGTAAACTTACAACGTATTTTACCTGAAGCACTTAAACCACGTAAAATTGCTATTTCGGCAATTTGATAATAACACAGGGGCAACCCTGTGTTTCTTTAATTATAAATATCATATATGACAACTGAAACCGCCACCATAGCTAAAAAAGAAACTAAAGTTATTATTAAAAAACCTAGTATGTTTAAGGTTATTTTTGAGAATGACAATGCTACTCCCATGGAGTTTGTTGTGGAAGTATTGATGAAAATTTATCACCACGACCAGGCTAGTGCAACGCATATCATGACAGAGATTCATGAAAAAGGCAAAGGTGTTGCTGGATTATATACATATGAAATAGCAGAACAAAAAGCAGGAGAAACTGTAACGTCTGCTAGAATGAATGGATTTCCGTTGGCAGTAACCGTCGAAGCAGAATGAACAGAGCAATGTCTCACTTAAAGTCTTTATGGGCTCATGCCCATCCAGATTCAAAAAGACTACAATTTATATACCTAATAGGTCTGGGATTAATTCCATTTACAATCTTATATGCACCATTCAGGGAATGGTTGGGATTTGGTTGGTGGTTCCTGATGTGGATTTATGTAATACAATACTTTGCAATTAAATTTGACACCGTAGTTTATCATAGATTATTTGCACATAATTTATATACTGTCAAGCCTTGGTTTGAACGTGTACTAGTATTGATAAGTCCCTTGCTATTACAAAGCTATCCTGCAGGTTATTCATGGCTTCATTTACGTCATCACAAGTACGCTGACCAAGAAGGCGACCCGCATCCTCCCGTTAGTAAAAATAGACGTCGTTGGAATAATTTACTGTTTCCGTTTTTAACTGAACCAGGCCCAGTAGAATACAAGTTAGTATTACCTTTAATGAAACGACCATTACAGACATGGATTATGAAATACTATTGGCCTGTTACTATATTGTATATTGTCCTAATAGGATTAATCAGTTACAAGTTTTTGTTTATATGGCTAATGGGCACACAGTTAGCTACGTTTGGCGGCGCAAGGTTCAACACTTATGCACATCAAAATGATAAAATGGCCATGGATGATATGCATATTAAAAATCCACAAGTTCATTCAGCAGTTAATCTTAAGAACTCATGGACAGTTTTATTAGGTGGTAGTGGTGAAAAATATCATTACATGCATCACACATATCCTCGACGTTGGAATTTACATCCTGAATCTGATCAAGGCAAACTAGACCAGAACGCATGGATAATTGACAAGCTAGTAAGAATTGGCATTGCAGAAGTAAAAACGCCAATATGATATTCTTAGACTTCTATAAGAAGATTTATAATAATCAACATGTTGACGGATTCCGTTTACAAATCATTTATCACATTGGTATGTTGATTTTATTAAGTAGTATTCTTGTTGAACCATTCAGGGAATGGCTAGGATTTGGCTGGTGGTTTATATTATGGGTACTAGTTGTACAACGTATATGCGGCCATTACGCTACATTATTCTATCATAGAATGTTGTGCCATAATCATTTTACAGTTGTTCCTTGGTTTGAGCGTTTAGTTGTATTGCTAAGTCCAATGGCATTGCAAGGATATCCTGCAGGTTATGTTATTGTACATTTGATGCATCATAAGTATGCTGACCAAGAAGGCGACCCTCATCCACCAGTTAGTGCTACACGCAGACGGTGGGTTAACTTAGTATTTCCCTTCCTACACGACAGCAAAGAATTAGAACTTAAACTGATTATTAAATTTATGCGTAGGCCCGGGCAAAAATTTATCACGAAGTATTATTGGTATATGGTCGCATTTATTACTGTGTTATTCTGTATTGTAAATTATAAACTATTGTTTATTTGGTTAGCTGGTACACAACTTGGTATCTTTATGGGTTATATGCTAAACACCTACGGACATAATCCGCCCGATAGTAAATTATATTTCTGGAAACATTATCGTGGTGATATTGATAGCACACATAAAGCAGTTAATTTACCAGGCTGGAGTTTACAAGGCCGCGGCGAAAATTGGCACTATGTGCATCATACATATCCTAATCGTTGGAATTTTCATCCCGAAGCAGAGCAAGGCAAGCTAGATCAAAATGCATGGATAATAGACAAGTTAGTAAAACTTGGTATAGCAGAAGTTAAAACGCCAGCGTAACATGGATCAACTAAAAGAACATCACGTAGATGCAGTTAGACTTCAGACTCTTTACCTATTAGGTATCGGTTTGTTATTGACTGCTATACTCGTTGAACCATTCAGGGAATGGCTGGGTTATAGCTGGTGGTTCTTGTTAATGGTATTTGTCATACAACGCATAGCAGGACAATATGGTACACTAGTTAATCATAGATTTTATGCACACAGTTACTTTAGTGTGCCACGTTGGTTAGAGCTAACTATTGTTGCATTGTGTCCTTTATTTTTACAAGGATATCACACTGGTTACGTATTGATACACATCACCCATCACAAATACAGTGACCGAGAAGGTGACCCGCATCCTCCCGAAGATGCACATGGACGAAATAGACTTACTGCATTGTTGTTTCCTTTCATGCATCAGTCAGGTCCACTAGAATGGCCACAGTGGAAACTAATTATAAATCATATGAAACGACCCGGCCAGAAAACGTTAACACAACATTACTGGAAATTTGTATTAGGAATTACATTTGTTCTTGCACTAATTGATTATAAGTTAATCCTAATATGGGTTATGGGAACACAGTTGGCTATCTTTGCGGCCGCTGTACTTAATACATTTGGCCATAACCCTGCCAATAGTAAACTATATTTTTGGAAGTATATACATCCTAGTCAAGGACTACAGAATCATAAAGCGGTAGATTTGCCTGGTTGGTGGTTTGGCCGCGGCGAGCAGTATCATGGAACACATCATTGCTTTCCACAACGTTGGAATTTTCATCCAGATAGCCAGCAAGGAAAAATAGAACACAATGCTTCTATTATAAATTGGTTGGCAAAAGTAGGACTTGCAAAAGTTAATACTTGATAGTATAATCAAATCTTAGAGAGACACAAAATGAGAATAATCGACGACGTTAAACTTGATTTTAAAGACGTGCTGTTCGTACCCAAACGTAGCGTATTAAAAAGCAGAAAAGATGTAGATTTAAATCGCACGTTTAAATTCAAACACAGTAACACAGTATGGACAGGCGTTCCAATTATGGCCGCAAACATGGATGGCGTTGGTACATTTAGTATGGCCCGAGCTTTAAATGAATATGGTATGTTTACTTGTTTTGCAAAAAGTTACGACCTAGACGACTTTGTGCAAACATCAGGCAACTTGCGCCTTAGTAATGAAATACACTACAATAACAATGTTGCAGTAAGCTCAGGCACCAGTGACAAAGATTGGTCCAAGCTACAACAAATTTTAAATTCATTTCCTGAACTGAATTTTATTTGCATTGACATTGCTAACGGATACAGCGAACACTTTGGAGACTTTGTTGCCAAAGTCAGAGCACGGTATCCCACACATACAATTATTGCAGGTAATGTTGTTACTGCTGATATGACCCATGAATTAATATTACGAGGAGCAGACATTGTCAAAGTCGGAATTGGCCCGGGATCGGTATGTACAACTAGGATACAAACTGGGGTTGGCTACCCGCAACTCAGTGCGATTATTGAGTGCGCTGATGCGGCACATGGTCTCGGCGCCCATATCATTGCTGATGGTGGTTGCACTTGCCCAGGCGATGTGGCCAAAGCATTTGGCGCTGGCGCAGACTTTGTTATGTTGGGCGGAATGTTAGCCGGACACATGGAAGGTGGCGTCACAATAGAAAATGGTAACGTTACATTTTACGGAATGAGTAGCAAAGACGCACAAGAAATACATGGCGGATTTAAAGATTATAGAGCAAGCGAAGGCCGCGCAATTACAATGCCATTTCGAGGTACAGTAACCACTACCGTAAATGAAATATTAGGTGGATTGCGTAGCACCTGCACTTATATTGGTGCACCTACGCTTAAACAGTTGAGCAAGTGTACTACATTTGTTAAAGTCAATCGTCAAATTAATGACGTATTTTTAAAGTAAGGAAATATCATGGATATGGATCAAGCGGCAGTTTTTTTAGCCGGAAGCATACTTACCGGTTTGGGAATGATAATTGTGATAGGAACCATTGTTGCTATTAATAATATAATTTCAATATATTGGAAACCTGTCAGGCTATTCACATCAGACAGTTGGGCAATAAATTCTAGATACATTTCTCCGGAAGAATACAAAGAATATGCTGATAAACTGGCAGAATTAGAAAAGTCAGAAAAAATTGAACCTATTGTAGATAATAGCACAATGGATGCACGTAAAAGTTCCAAGAGTAAGAGTACAACTCAGTGATTGACCAAACCGGATTTTTAACCGGTAAGAAATTTCTAATTACAGGTGTACTTTCTACTAGGTCAATTGCCTACGGCATTGCAAAGGCATGTCATGCTCAGGGTGCAGAACTAGCATTTAGTTACGTAGGCGAAAGGTTTAAAGATCGCATTACAGAATTTGCATCTGACTTTGGATCTAACCTAGTATTTGAATGTGATGTGTCTAGTGATGAGCAAATTACCAAATTAATGACAGATCTAAGTCATCACTGGACTTCTTTTGATGGACTAGTACATGCTATAGGATTTGCTACAAGAGAATCAATTGCTGGAGATTTCTTAGACGGACTCTCTAGAGATTCATTTAGTATAGCGCATGATATTAGTGCATATAGCTTTCCAGCATTGGCTAAAGCTAGTTTACCATACTTAAACGATAATGCCTCATTTCTTACATTGACTTATATAGGCTCCGTTCGAGCAATACCCAATTATAATACAATGGGATTAGCTAAAGCGAGCCTCGAGTCGTCAGTACGTTACCTGGCAAAATCATTGGGATCACGTGGAAAAGGGTACAGAGCCAATGGTATTAGCTCTGGTCCTATAAAAACACTGGCCGCTAGCGGAATTAAAGATTTTAGTAAAATTCTTAATGTCGTAGCAGAAAATTCACCAATTGGCCGCAATGTGACAATTGAAGACGTGGGCAATGCCGCGGCATTTTTAATGAGTGATTTAGCGGCAGGTATTACCGCTGAGATAACTTATGTTGATGGCGGCTTTAGCCATTCGGTAGGAAGCCTAACTTAGTTTACTCCCAAAATCCAATAAATAATGGATACGGGAGAATTATAGTGGCAAATATTATTGGCGCAGGCGCGGCGGGCAGAATACCTTTTTATAATGTACAAGGTACAGATATAGTAGCATCTAATGCGGCATTGGCATGGAGCAATATAACATCTACATTAAAATTAGTAGCAGGTAAAGTAGAAATTATAAGAACTACATACGATACTACATTAAGTAGCGGTTATTATTATCAACAGTCGCATACTAATCAACTTTCAGGAAACACATTAACAGCAGTTAGAACTCGTGGTACCGACACTGCCCCGGGTGCAGTTTTGTCAGGCGACGTCTTAGGAAAAATACTCTTTGCAGGATATGATGGGCTCACTGCACAACCAGTTAGTTTTATCCAATCAGTAGTTGATGGCTCCGTTGCTACCGGTAATATATCCGGAGGATTGCAATTCGGTGTCAGAAGTGGTAACAGCTCGATTGTAGCGGCCCAGTTGAATAAACTGGGACAATTTGGTGTTAATACTCTTACAAATTATAGCGGCACAGTTTTAAATATTTCATCGACGGGTATTGTAGCAGTTAATTCAGCTACAACAATGTCGTTGGCCAGTGGCGGCGCCATGTCAATTATCCCCAATGGCGCATTGACATTAAAGTCCGGATCTGCCGCACCTGGCGGCATTTCAATAGCAGTAAACGGCACTACATTGATTAATCCTAGCGGTAGTGTTACTATAAGTGGAACGGCTGTGGCCGTTAGTCCCATCGGCAATATTACACTAAGCCCTAGTGGTAATGTAATATTGGGAGCAATTACTAAAGTAAAAGTCACAGGTGGAACCCAAGGCCAAATGATAGTTACAGACGGTACTGGCAATCTAACCTTTTCAACTGCTCCACAGACATCAACAACATTACAGCAATTGACAGATGTTACTATATCTGCGCCAGTAGTAGGACAAGTAATTAAATTCAACGGATCACAATGGGTCAATGACAGTGATGCAACAGGGGGTGGCGGTGGTGGCGGATCAATGGCGTCAAGAACCACTGTTTCCGGAACATCAGCGGCCATTACCAATGGTGGCATGACAAATATAACCATACCTGCATTTAAAGGATTTAATCTATATAAAATTACAGTTAGTAATCCTGCATGGGTAAGAATGTATTCTAGTGCCGTGGCACAGGCAATAGATACTACTGCTGACCAAACTAGACTTGGATGGAATTTACTAGGTAGATCGATATCAACTGATCCAAGTCCCAGCGCAGGCGTATTAGCAGAAGTAGTTACTACTACAATAAACGAAACTGTTTCTTTTAGTCCAGCAGTTATCTGTTATAATAACGATCTTGTGGTATCTAGTAATACATATATTACAGTTCAAAATTTAACAAACACAAACGGCTCACAGGCCTTTACCGTTACTTTAACTTTACTACAAACTGAAGCATAACATGTCTGAATTACAACCACACGAAATATTAGAAGAATACGAAGTTACCCTCAACGATAAAACTGACCTTGATCAGTTTTATAAGGACATGGAACAACTAACAACTGGGTTGCATAGAGTATGCCCTAATAGAATAGTTGAATGTGTTAACCGCCGATCAATCAGCAAGACAACGAACTATATGCTTAATAGTGTAGAAGTGGCCAAACTTGCGTTGGATCCGAGAGTAATGAATATTGATTTGGCTCCTAACTTGCGTGGACTAATAAAAAAATTAAATTGGCTAGAACCACAGACATCTACTAAATGGAATAAAAGCGATACAACAACCAATGATATGAAACCATGGGGCTTGCTCAGAGTAATTAATGGAACAAATTACGGAGCACAAGGCCTTGCGGCTTGGGGTAGTGCTAATTATCCTAATGTCACTGCTACTGTGAACACTACTAGTTCAGGAAGAAATGTTGATGTGATTATAATCGACGAAGGCCACCCTGACTCAGCTCACCCCGAATTTGCTAAGAATCCCGACGGCACAGGCGGCACCAGAATAGTTAGGTATAATTGGTTTCAACATAATGCAGAAATTGGCCGCGGCGCCAATTCAACATATAATTATGCATATCAGGGTTCTGGACATTCAACGCATACATCGTCGACAGTAGCAGGCAATACAATGGGCTGGGCTCGCGATGCAAATATATACAATTTAGATTTCACAACAGTTGACGAACCAATGGATTATGTCAGGATGTTTCATAAGTATAAACCCATTAATCCAGAAACAGGAAGAAAAAATCCTACTATTGTTAATAACAGTTGGGGATATTATAGCGGCGGCGGCAGTGCATCACAGATCAGTAGAGTTATATACAGGGGAACAACATATACTCCTGTTACAGGTCCTCCAGCACCAACTGGCGTTAGTGGAGTATACGGAAATACCGGTACTCCGTCTGCAGAATTAGTATCGTTTATTAACGGCGGACAAACAATTACCAGCGATGGCGCCAGCATACAAGTACAAGCTCTTACTGATAATAATCTACCAAGTAGTCCTGCAGGATTACAATATTTTTCTACTGCTCCTACGGTAGGCAATAATGATGATGGTTACTGGAGAATAGATTTACCATTTATTATAAGTTTTCTAGGCGCAGGCCAAACATCAGTATATGTAGGAACAAATGGGTATCTTACTTTTGGCAGTGGTAGTACGGTATATACTAATCTTTCTCCGTCAAATCCAGCTGGTCCGAAGATAATGTTAACCGCAGGCGATAATAGTGTTCAAAGAATATATTACGGACAAGAAGGTTCTAGTAATGATAGAACATATAGAATATATATCGAGGGTACTAGTAGTTGGTCCGGGACAACTGGATCACCGAATCAAATATACGAATATACTTTTTATAAAAATTTCCCCACACGAATAGATTTAAAGGTAGGAATCAATGGCAAGGTACAATCAAATACTTCTGGATTTACTTCCGCTGAATTGTTTAATTGGCATTTTATAACAGGTCAGAATTTTCCTGCCAAAGTAATAAGCGTTGATGTCGACTATGAAGATGCCATGGCAGAAGGCATAATAACAATGGGTAGTGCCGGTAATAATGGCTGGAGGCACGATTTAGTGTCGGGCCCTGATTATAATAATACTGTTACAATAGGCGGACAAGACATATATTATGAACAAGGATCTAGTCCTAATTCGGCTGGTACTGATTCTACTAGAGTTTGTATCGGCGCAATTGATCACGGATCATTGGAAAAGAAAGCATACTATAGTGATACTGGTCCAGGCGTAGATATATGGGGGCCAGGCAGTATGATAATGGGTGCGTTTTTAAATGCATCTTATGTGACACCGGCGGTTCCAGATCCAAGGAACTCGGCTTTCTATCTTAACAAGTTAAGCGGAACGAGTATGGCAGGTCCAATGGTCTGCGGTATGTCGGCCTGTATCTTAGAACAGTATCCACATTGGACCAATTATGAATTGAAGAAGTATCTACAAACAACCGCCGCCATTGCAATGGAAGATTATACCCCGGTTACTTCTGCAAATTACAGAAATGCATTATGGGGCAGTCAGAAATTTTATCAAACATACAAATACGAGCGTAATACTACCGGAGTTCTTTGGCCAAATTCTACTAGAAATATTTCATTGAGAGTGACCAGACAGCCTAATGTCAATACTGCATATTGGCCGCAGGTTACTGCATCAGGAGCCATATACCCACGCCGTATATTGGGCAAAAAATAATTGGTTGACAATTAATTCATTTAATTATATAATAGCAATTCATTTAAAGGATTGTTGTGCCAAAGTGTTATCAACTAATTGGAGTTCCTGCCGCTGGCAAAAGTACTTGGTATAAAAATCAGGGCTGGCTAGGCGAGGATAAAAAGGATCACAAGTATGTTAGTACTGACCAGCATGTTGAAGGATATGCAAAGGATCAAGGCAAGACCTACAGTGAGGTATTTGAAGAATACATGCCCACTGCTATCGAGCAGATGATGTTTAATGTTAACATGGCCGCGGCCCTGCAATTGGATATTGTTTGGGATCAGACTAGCACTACTGTTAAAAGTCGAGCTCGAAAGTTTAACGCATTACCAGAGTCTTTGAACTACGAGCATATCGCCGTTGTATTCCGTACTCCGGAACGTAGCGAGTTGGATGTGCGTTTGGCAAGCCGTCCCGGTAAGCATATTCCAAAAATAGTCATTGACGATATGATTGCAAATTGGGAAGAACCAACTCTATTAGAAGGCTTTAAAGAAATTTGGTACGTTTGACATTATGGCAAAGTGATGTTATAATATCACATTAAACAATAAAAGGTATCATATGGCTGGCAAAGCAAAATCAATTTACTTAACAGTAACCAAAATTGGTTCAATGAAAACAGAGTTTCACAGGATGTTTTTTGATGCCAAAGCATATAATGAATATGTTAAGTCGGACGAGTTCAAGACCACGTGGCCAGTCGAAGAGTATAATATTGTAAAAGAAACTTATTAAGGAAAGGAGCATAATATGCCCTCAGTATTTTTAGTCAGTGACACACACTTTGGACACATGGGTGTCTGTAAGTTTACCCGTAACGACGGGGTAACCAAATTACGACCATACGACACGCCCGAAGAAATGGACGAAGATATGATTGCAAAATGGAACGCCAAGGTCAAGCCCACAGATAAAGTGTACCATTTAGGCGATGCAGTTATTAACCGCAAGGCCTTAAAGACATTAGGCCGCTTAAACGGCGACAAAGTTTTGATTCGTGGTAACCATGACATCTTTCGTGATGATGAGTACCGAATGTACTTCCGTGAATTACGTGCATACCACGTGATGAATGGAATGATATTAAGTCATATTCCGTTACACAGTGATAGCATGGGTCGTTTTGGTACTAACATTCACGGACATACTCACGCAAATCGTGTGCGTAAAGCTCGTGGTGTAGATGCACGTACAGGAGAAATTTTGTACAGTGATGAAATTGATCCACGTTACCATTGCGTTTGTGTTGAACAAACTGACTTTGCACCTATTTTGTTTGAAGACGTTATAGCACGTATTGAAGCAGAAGGCGGAAGTGTAGGATTCAAGAACGGAAACGGCCCCACTATGTAGGTTGACAGTAAATCCAATTAATTGTATAATGTGGATACTATGAAATTTTACCTAGAGACAACTAAGTGGGCCGATTCTGTTCCCAATCACGTATACTTGCTGTCGGACGATAAAAGCAAAGCATACGGGTACGTAAGGCACGGAACCGACTTTGTTTTTACGTTTTCAAAGCCCTTTGGGTTTGGGACAAGGGGAAGAAAATTTGAAGAAGTAGCTAATACTTTTAACTACAATTTAGAGCCCGAAATAACTAATACTGAAGTACTAGCCGATAACCCATCAAAAGTATGGACTATTGCAGGGTCAAAAGGTAATACTTATACAGTAACTTTAAAAGGTAGTACTTTATCATGCAGTTGTCCCGGGTACACTTATCGCCGTAATTGCAAGCATACTGAATCTGTTGCATAAAAACAACAGTTTTTTTGGTTGACAATTAATTGGATTAATTGTATAATATACTCATGGACAGTAAAAAAGTATACCGCAAAAGACGTCAGGACCGCAAACATGCAGTCTACGTAATCACGAATGTTGTAACAAAACAACAGTATATTGGCATTACTGTAGTGTCAGACACTGTACAGAAATCATTGAAAGTACGTATTCAAAAACACGTTCGTCGTGCATTGACAGAAAACAAAGATTGGGAATTGTGCAAGTCAATTCGTGAACATGGCACATTGGCTCATACTTACGGTCTTGTAGAAATCCTACGTGGCCGCAAGCCAGCCCATGCTAGGGAACGTGAATTGATTCGCAAGCATAATCCAGCATTGAACAGCCATTAAATTGGTTGACAATAAATCCAATTAATTGTATAATATACACATAGACAGCAACAAACAGGAGTTAAAGATGGCATACGTTTCCCAGGATTTGAAGTCAAAGCTGACGCCTAAAATCAAGGCTATCTGTAAAAAGTATGGTGTCAAGGCCAGTATTGCAGTTCGCAATCATATGACTCTTGTGCTAAATGTCAAGTCCGGCAAAATTGACTTTATTACTGATTACGGTGACACTCCGGAATCCCGAGCTGATGCTAAAAAGTTCGGCATTCAAGTTAACCCTTATCACTACAAAAGTCATTTTGTTGGCAATGCCAAAAACTTCTTAAGCGAAGTTATCCCTGCTATGAATAACGGTAATCACGATAACAGTGATATCCAAACTGACTACTTTGATGTGGGTTGGTATGTTGACGTTAATATTGGCAAGTGGAATAAGCCTTACACCGTTGAATCAATTTAATTGACATAAATTGGTTTTGGTGTTATAATTAATACTTAGAAACAAAAGGAATTCACAATGAGTTATGTAATCGTTGCAAAAGGTACTGGTCTTATCGTAACAGATGGTCCTAACAAGACCCGTGCTTACAAAACTTTTGGCGCCGCAAAGGCCACCAGAACTCGTTTGTGCAACAAAGCAGGTTGGACAGAAAACCAACTGAACATTGTGGACCGTGCTACCTACACCGCACCTAAAATTACTGTAAAGAATTTGATGTCGGGCAAGCCTGTAGAAATCGATGCAGACACTCCTTGGTGTTGCAATCCTGCTAGTGAAACTTATTGGAGCATGTAATTAAATTGCATCGCAATAAAAGAACTAATTGATATGGGTAAATATATGAATGACATTACTAAACGAAATGCTATGGCTAGCAATAAAAGGCCTTGCTTACATAGCTATTGGGTATACTCTACATCAAATCGGAATTCAATTAACACATCCAGGTTTTTGGCTAGTAATAGCATTAACTTTAATTTGTGATCTCACCAGCATATGGTACAGTAACGCAAGAATTTT
>ENA-OSIY01000882-OSIY01000882.1-marine-metagenome-genome-assembly--contig:-NODE-882-length-16391-cov-6.811879_pt1 | contig 16391 bp, 22 predicted proteins | sample MGYA00237884_ERZ534233 | MGnify/ENA primary metagenome ERZ534233 (study PRJEB26412, sample SAMN06343840) | marine metagenome | isolation source: estuarine water | place: USA: Columbia River Estuary... | reverse complement strand
CATTATACATAGATAAGCATTACCATTATATGTGACAAAGTCATAATAGAAATATCTCATATTATCGACCCACTCTCCTTGAAAAACCATAGATGTTCCTTGTGAACCTGTAGGTCCTTGTGGTCCAATTGAAGCAGTGCCTGCTCCTAAGTCCAAAAGGTTTCCAAAGCCATCATAGTAAGTATTGGGTGTACCCAACACGACTTGTACTATTCTTCCGTATGTAGATGAAACCGTCGCTCCTGTCAAATTATAACTCATATGAGTATATATTAACTATCATGAATCCCAGCATGAGATATTTAATATATAATGAAATTTTTATAGAAGCATGCCAATCAAATACTCGCCGCTGCTGAACAGCGACCTAAACTGGACCGACGACGAAATTGCAGCAGGAAAAAAGTGGCTCAAATGGGAAGAAATGACCATAAACTGGGACAAAGTCGACCTTGCGTGGGACGAAATATTCATACTCCTAGAAGTCGAGCAGCTAATACGCAAAGGTGGCGGTGGTGGATATTCTTACAAAGACTATGTAGACGGAAATCCGTGGATGCAGGTCAAAAAAGATCTTGGCGAAGAAAAAGCAAAGAAGCTGATAAAAGTATATTGCAAAGTAAAAGGAATAGACTACGAAGAATCTCGCTCGCCAATAGAAGACATAAAAGTCTCTGTAAACGAATTCGAGAGGTTCATAAAAGAATCGATTAGCATAAAAGTCGATTTTTAAAAATAATATATATGTTATGGAAAAAGAAGTATTCAAATTTAAAGATTTCATGACCGGAGACAATCCAGAGCTTGAAAGCAAGATAAACAGCCTTATCAAAGAAGGATTTTTTGACGATGTTGAAGATGAAGAATCTACACAAGACGAAGTTATAAACCAAGACTTCAATCCTTATAAAACCGCTTCTTCAGAAACACACGAAGAAGACGAAGAAGACGAAAACGACGGATGGGAAGGCAATCCATACGACTATATCAAAAATGGCGGATTTATGGGCGACGAAGATGCACAAGAAGAAGACGAAGAAGAAGCCTATATCCAAAAAGAATCAAAATCAGAAAGCGATGAATACTACAAGCTATTCAAAGACAAAGCAGAAGAATTCGTATGCGACATCGCAATAGAAGGAGTAAGCCAATCAGATACAGAAGTAAGACTTATCATAGAGTCCGAAGACTGGACGCTTATGTTTGTCGGCGAAATAAGCAAAGGAAAGTGCATAATTCCTATCAAAAAGCTTAATATACTAAACGAAGGACAGACTGGAAACATCAGGCTAGAAGTAAACGCAGACGGAAACCTGTTCACTCCTTGGGAAGACAAGTTCGTGGTCAAGATGTCCAAAAAAGTGACGGTTAACCTAAACGAAAGCAAAAGAGAAAAAGAAAAGGCGCCTGCCAAAAAAGGACTAGGTGTAAAAGTAAACGTAAGAAAATAAAAAAAGAGAGTCATTTGACTCTCTTTTTTTATTGCCTAGACCAAATATCCGATCGATTCTTTTGATTTTATATAACGCACCGTTCTTTCCAAAACCGACTTGTCCTTTATGCCATGATAAAGCATTATCTTTGAAGAATTGTCGCATCTAAGAAGCTCGCTACCCATTATTCCGTTGTTTATCGAAGGATCTCCTTTTATGCCTTCGTTTTCTTCGACATATTCAAGCGCCTCTAAGATAGTGGTGTTTAGGTATACTCTTCCTAAGTTTTTTCTGATGCTTCTTTTCCATAGAACTATGTTTGCCGCAGTCTCGTCAGAGAAAGGAAAGAACTCTTTTCTTCTTGAAATAAGATATTGGTTGTCGCATAGAGACTTCCATTCTATTATAAAGTCTCTACATCTTTCAGAAAAGCTTATGATGTTTGAGTACACATACTCCATAGACCTTTCAGGAACTCCAAAATACTTCATAAGCGCAGACTCGTCGTATCTTATGCTCCCCTGAAAAGAAAACGGATAAGACCAGTTTCCGGTAGGCATCAAAGGATAGTCGTTTTGATTTTCAAAAAAGTCCATTCTGAACCTTTTGCCTACTATGACGTCAGTGTCTAAGAAAAGCGCCTTTCCCCCAAATCGGTCTAGATGCTCCAAGACAATGGTTGGCTTGTAGAATTCAAAAGCCGCATGATTTGCACCGATATCCATAGAAACTTTAACAAGCCGCTCGTGCTCTATAGAAGACTCGAATCCTATAGTGTAGTAATACATTGTTATGTCTTCCGGCATGTTGGCCAATATAGAGTCGACCAGAGCGCTTGCTTGGTATTCGTAGTTTTTGTCGGAATAGAAAACAACAGATTTTATCGAGTCTTTTTTTGCCTCGCCGTCGATAAGCCCGTTTGATACGATAGACTCGATCACCATCTCTGATGTTATCGATTTGCTGCATTCGAACTGCCTCGGCGTTCCTTTGTGGTCTGGACACCAATTCCAGTCTCCTGGATCGAACTTATGCCTTCCCCAGCAATCGTTGCAGACGTTTTTTTCTATTATCCTAACGACGTTGTCTGTCGGCTCCATATACTCTCCCGTGAAGCCAGATATAAGAACTACCGGTATGTTCACCGCCCAAGCAAGCCAGCTAAGCCCGCTGCTTATTCCAACAAAGAATTCGCAAGAATTTAGATTGTCTATAAGGTCGTCGAAAGAGCTTTCTGGTAATTTTACAACGCCTCTTGGGTAAAAGTTACCCATATACCCATCTGCTTCTTTTGATAGCATGACTACTTCATACCCGTTCAATATCAAAAAGTCTGTAAGGTCTTGCCACCCGGTTGCGTTGTTCCAATACTTTGTCTGTGCGGTCGAATGCATTCCAATACCCACTCTTTTCTTCTTCTCTGCACTAGAAGGCCTTAGCCTCGGCCTGACTTCTTCGTATTCCAGCCCAAGAATGTCTGTCGCCATCTCTAGCAGAGATATTTTTGTAGGGTCTTTTCTATGCCTGCTATAGTCTATCTTTCCTTGATCAAAGAAAAGGCCTATTCTATAGGTCGCGTATGCGTCGCTTATGATAGATCCGGGGCTGACAAAATCCAGCTCTGGATATTGCGCCGCAAAAAGATTGTTGTGAAAGGTCGAGCATGATACGCTACAGTTCCACTTCTTCCTGAATTCGTCTATATAAGGAAACCAAGCCATAGTATCTCCAAGCGATCTTGATTCAAGCGCTATGTAAACTCTTTTGCCGGTGGGATTGTACTTTTCAAAAAACACGACTTTTCCTGTTTCTGCATCTTTTACGGTGCATGAGTATTCCTCAAAATACTTTTTACTGGTTTTGCACCACATATTTGTTCCTATCTCCGTAGAATACTCTATCCGACCTTTCGAGTTCGAAAACTCTACTTTGAATTTTACATCAAGAGCCGAATTGACTTCTAAATACGCACCATCGTTGTAGTTGCATATGAACTTGAAGGGGCTTGTCTCTTTTATCGGGCTAGGATTTTTTCTCAATGATTTATACATATCTTAATATATTCTTTTTGTTTTCAAGCATGTCGCCAGATATATAGACGACCTTTCCATCATACATATCCTTATAGGTGTGCAGCTTTTTTATAAAGATAGGCAAGCCATATCCAAGTGCTTCTTTTATAGCCAAAGGGCTTAGCTCAAAATTGGAAGTAAAGTAGAAAAGGTCTGCTGCTTTGTAGAACTTGTCAACATCGCTTCGCTCTCCATGTACGACGCAGTTGGATGGCTTTGATTCCATTATTGGACCCCAATAGTCTTGAAAGTTGACTGCTTGGTTTCCTACAAAATGAAAAATGACTTTTTCTTTCTCGAAGTCTTTTGCCAGCTCAAAAAGCTCGCCTTGGTTTTTCCCTCTAGTAAAAAGGCCTACGTTCAAAATATGCTTGTAGCCTTTGTCCCAACCTAGCTCGTCTTTTGCAGAATCCTTGTCATATTCTTGCTTTTCGATAGGATATTCCCAGACCTCGCAATCGATTTCTCCTTTGAAGAAAGATTCAAATACGTCTTTGCTCCATTCAGAAACAAGCACGTATCTGTCTGCGGTGTATTTTATGGCAGACGGGTCGGTCATCGACGAATGCGTGGTGACTGCTATATGGTATTTTCTGTCATTCGAATAGACGCTGTCTAGTATTCCAGGACCTACGAACGTTTCTGGTATTTCATGAAAATGTACTATGTCTGGGTCTATATCCGACAAAATTCTCAGCAGATCCGTCTTGTTCTCGCCGAGAGTGTTCATATTTTTTCCTAAGATCTTTTCTATGGCGTTTCTTTGCACGACATAGACTCCGCCAGTAACGTTTTCCCATTCTATCAGAGATATGTCGTATTCCTCTTTTAGCGTCTCTATTTGCTTAAGGACGAATTGCGGCATTCCTCCAGTGGATAGATGTGGCACGATAAAAAGTAGCTTTTTCTTCATATTACATTATATCACCACAACAAATGTTTGTTTAAGAGACGCGCACCGTTTTTTATATATAATCCATTGATAAAAAAACAAAAATCAAATGGAAGACTATAACAAAAATATGGGAAAACTAATAAATCTTAACGAAACCGAGAGCCAAGCTTTGCTAGACGAAATATTCGACAACGAGATAGTCGTGTTCGAAGACGTACAAGGCTCTAAAATATGGGTAAACTGGAACGGAAGCGAATTTTCGATCAAGCCAAAATCCATAAGCAACCAAGAAATAAACCTTGTGGACTTGGCAATGCAGAACTACTACAATCCTGCGATACTCTACCTGAACTCTCTAGACGCAAGAGTAAAGTCTCTTCTCAACAAGAAGTGGTGGTTTTGCTTTGAGTATTTCCCAGACAGTCAGCCGGCAAACATAGAATACGAAAGAACACCAAAGAACAATTTGGTTCTAAGCACAATATACAAAAACGGCAAATACGATTTCGCCATAGACGAGATAAGCGAGTATGCCAGGCTTTTCGATGTCGACATGCTGCCGATAATATTCCAAGGAGTCCTTTCTGAAAGGATGATAGAAGCCATAAAATACTTCCTCAACACAAGCGAGGAGGATCTAGAGTATGTCTTTGGAGAGAAAAGCTTTGCTTTCTTCTTCTACAAGATACTCAATCCAGCGTCAGAAAACTCTTTCTTGATGGAAGGTGACTTCCAGTCAAACATAGAAAAGCTGATAATCAGGTCTAAGGCTAAAGACATTTCTTTCGAGCTGCTAAACCCTCTTTACAAGAGAACAAGCGACTCAAACAGCACCGACTTTGTCGAGATATACACTCTTATATTGGTGAACTTCCTAAACTTCTGCCAGTCTATAGACTTGAAAGAAATAAAAATCAAAGGCGAAAAGAAAGACGCTGCATACATATACTTGATGTGCAGGCTTTTCAACTTCTACATAGGAGAGCTTAAGCAAGACCTTCTCGATTTCGACTTTATAGTGCCTGAATTCTTCGACAAAGAAAAGTTCAAGATAAACACCGAGCTTATCGAAAACAAGCTTACCAAAGAATACATAGGAGAAAGCTCAAAGCTAGAATATATCTTCAAAGCGATATTGGGATCTTTCAACAAAAAAAGAAAGAAGCCAATCGGCATATTCACAGAAAACACAGTAAAGCTTTTCAACCTGTTCGTAGACGACATAAGCAAGCACATTGACAACCATCTAAACAAAATACATGAGCTTGAGCTTACAAGAGCAGGGCTTCTGGACTTTGACGATTTCTTCTCAATCAAATACGACACAGACGCGGAAGGAGATGTTTATTTGGATATTTATGATGAATTTTCCAAAGTAGCCGCAAATGATAAAAAGAAAAAAGGAAAAGGTGATAAAGTATCAACTCCAATAATAGATGATAATGTAAAAGAATAAAAGAGATTAAATTATCTCTTTTATTTTTTCTTCTATATTATCAAGATATGATATTCTTAATAATTTAATATTGTTATTTTTACAAAATTCATTCTTTATATCATCTCTTATTTTTACATCATTAAATGATTTATCACCACCCCAACTGGAAACTGGTCTAAAATGCTGCTCACCGTCATATTCGATATATAAACTCATATCTGGAATAAAGATATCGAATCTAAGTTTTGTATTATTTATAGAGACACATCCTTCTATGGACTTTTCCATTTCATAATTTATGTTATTATTATCTAATATGCTACATATTTTCAAGACACCTTTACTAAGTTTACATCTTGGACAACCTTGGCTCTGTATATGTTTAGACGCCTTTTGTATAAAAACGCCATGTTTTTTGCAAATTATTTTAATTTTACTATGTGAATCTTTATATTTAACTAAAGAGTAATCATACCTATTGTTGTGTATTTTATTAAACTCTTCTATTATCTTTTCTTGTGTGTATCTAAAATTAGGCATACACTCATAACACCCATGTCCTCTTAAATGACTATTGGGTATTTGTGTAAAAACCCCATGTTTTTTACAAATTATTTTAATTTTACTATGTGAATCTTTATATTCAACTAAAGAATAATCATACTTATTGTTGTGTATAGAATTTGATCGTTCTATAAACTCAGTAGACTTTAACTTTATATTACCCGCACAAGTTGGACATCCATTTGATCGTATGTGCATATCTGGTCTCTGTTCAAAAACACCATGATTTGGACATATTATCCTAACTTTTGTTTTATTATTAATATATTCAACAAGTGAATAATCATACTTATTGTTGTGTATTTTATTAAATTTTGATAAATAGTCTACGGATTTGGTTATTTTTGATTTATGTTCATATGAACACTCAAGACAGTTAAAACCTCTTAAATGATTATTTGGAATTTGCTCAAAAACACCGTGTTCTGGACATATTATCTTGACCTTTAATACACTATTTATATACTCAACCAATGAGTAATCATATTTATCACCATGTTTATTTTTTGCCTTCTCAATAAACATTTCTTTATTTAGTTTTATCATCCTTCAAATCATTTTTATCAATGTAGATGTATCTACCGGATGGTGTTCTTTCAACTTCAATACATCCTCTTTTAACCCAATTACATAATGTATTTCTGGTTATTTTATACTTTTCCATTATTTCTTTTGCCTTCATATAGTTATATATAAAAATAAAATTGTGCCTTTTTGTATATTTTTATATATAACTATATGAAATCTGTCGAAGTAGAAGAACCTAAAGCTCCAATCAAATAATGAAATCTATAGATTTAAAGATGGTCTCTGTTGAAGTAAAAGCAGAGACAAGGCCTTTGCGCGCGCAATCCGCAGAGATGGCAAAAGAACTAAATTCTTTTTACAGTATTGATATAGTGTCTGAATTAGAGCGTCTATTGGTCAATGAAATAAAAAAAGAAGAAAGAAAGTCTAGCATACGCAAAATATACGGATCATGAAAACATATCCAGACGCAAAGGATATAAGTCATATGAGCGTAAAAACAATACTTCCACTATCAAAGATCAGCGGATATTCCAATATCAGGAAGAAGCTAGAAGACAAAAAGAATAGCCTGCAATTCCTTCCAGAATCGCTAGAGCAATTCTCAAAAAGCAAGTTCTTCGAGTACAAAAGCCAAAAGCTAAAGTCTTCCTATGCTTTAGATATAATGCACAACTTGATACTAAAATACTATTTCAAGAAAGACAACCGATTCCATCTTATGTCCACTATTCTAAAGGAAAAGTATGGACACCTATACAACTACTATATGGACTATCTTATAGAAGCAAAGTCTATCGAGATGATATCCAACTATCGAGCTGGAAGAAACGCCAAGGTTTACAAGATTTCAGACCATGTGCTAAAAGGCAAGATAATGAGATACGTCAACAAAGACGCTACTTTGCTAAAGAAGTACAAGAACAAAGTATCGCAGGTAGAAGAAGCAGGAACAAAAGACTCGCTTATAGACTCTGACATAAAAGCCATGCTTGTAGACGACCTTTTCTATACGAAGATAGAATTCGACAAGGCCATATTCTATTTGGACAACCTAGAGCACAACGACACCGACATCTACAACAGAAACAGATACTCGGTAGAATGCGTGAACGACAAGCACATATTCTACCATTTCGACAGCTATGGCCGGATGCACACGAACTTCACCATATTGAAGTCTTTTATTAGAAAGAACTGCCTTTTGCTAGACGGAGAGGAAACGCATGAAATCGACATAGTCAACAGCCAGCCTTTGTTTCTCAACAAAATAATAGCTGACAGCGATTCTAAATGGGTAAGCAAAGACGAGCTCGAGCTATTCAGAGATTTGACAATAAACGGAAACTACTATCAATATGTAATGAACCATATAGGAACTACCAATAGGCCTTTGGTCAAAGAAATGACATACAAAGTACTATTTGGAAGAAACATGCACAACAGCAAGGCAGACAAGGCATTCAAAGAGCTTTTTCCGACCATACACAATTTCATAAGATTGTACAAAAAAGAAAAAGGAGACTATAAGGTTTTGGCATACGAGCTGCAAAAAGCAGAGTCTAACTTGATATTCAACAAAATAATAAGAGAAGTAAAAAATTCTTTTCCAGACATAAAAATAGTCACTGTTCACGATAGCATCATAGTGCCAAGAAACAGAAGACATGAGGTGGATGCCATATTTAGGACGAAGCTATATGAAGAATTTTGCATTTTTTAAATTAATATATAAGATATAACGGAAGTAAATATTTATATATAAACTATGCTAGGACTAGAACAACCAAACGCTTCATACATGCTTATTTCTTCTTCAGACAATCTGGATCAGATTACCTCGGTTCTATACGCGAAAAACTATCAGATACTTCCTATAAAAGGATACTTCGAAGGAAAGTTCGAAGATTCTATAATAGCGTTTGGCAGGACAGACAACGACGAGCTAAGAAACGACGCGATTTTTCTTTTAGGACACTTCAACGAAAAGAACGCCATAGTAAAATACCTAGGCGAATCGGATGCAAAGAAAGTCTTTTTCAACGGATCGGAAGATCCTATGGAGATAGTGATGTTCAACACAAGCGAATCTAACAAGTCATACATACACAGCGGAATATCTTTTTCTTTTGTAGAAAAGACCAGATATTGGAAGCCAAGGTCTCAAGAAGACTTAAAGATAGGAATGATTGTAGAGTATCAGAACAACAACAAATGGTATGAAAGAATAGTAAGAAATCCTAAAGAAGAATGGGAAAAGCTATACAAGCTGCTTACTAAATACGACAAAGTAAGAATACCTGCAAAAAAGCTTCAATATACATAAAAAGCGCTCAATGAGCGCTTTTTTTATTTTACCGTAAACCATGCATATTGCTTTTCCCAGCCATGCGTTTCTTTTAGATAGTAGGTATTGTCTGCATTGTTTTTGACGCAGATGATTCCGCTGCTGTCAATGCTACCGCCGCGCGCGACTATGATTTTGTCTGGATTTATGCAATCATCCAGCACAACCAGCAAATTGCCGACATTTTCATTTTCAAACCAATGCCAGCAGTTTCTGCCCACTATGACGGATGTGGCTTGTCCAATTCTTCCATCTGTCGCGATAAAGTTGGACGCATGCGCTATTTTAGAAACAATGTGCCTAAAATTTATCTCTTTGCTTTCTGGCTCGCTATAAGCGATTGGAGAAAAGTCAAGGTATGGGTGGCGGTGCTTTTGCTGCGTGTTTTTTTCCAAAAATCCAACTACTTGAGCATAAAGGTGCTTGTCGCTAAAAAACGCGCTAGGTGTCATACTGATGCTCATTATTCTAGGACAAACAATAGATTCGGATTCAGAATAGGTATCTGACGCATAGTCTTCTGCGTCTTCATTGGTCTCGCCTAAAATAGTGTCTATCGTAAGGCTTCGCTTCTTTCTTTGCATTTCTCTTTTGACTTCTTCTCCTTCGACTGCCATGTCCATATACATAAACCTGGCGATTGGACCCATGCTATTGTCTTTTTCAGAATAGTTGCAGATAGATTTTAGCTTGTCGTTAAAAGTTGTCATATTTGTTCTTCATTCCTGATTTTGAAGACTCGCTGTTTATCAGCCTTTGTAGCTCTTCTCTTCCAAATGCTCCGATTTTTTGTAGAAGCTGCAGGTTTCTTTGATACCATTTCATGTCAGGTGCTGGCCTGTCGTGGTATAGATGGTAGCATTTTGCCGAATTTTCATAAAATGTTAAAAAGTTTTTAACCTTAACCGATTGAAAGTCGTCTTCTCCGCCCCATCCAATAAATTGTTCGTGCCATCCGCCAATCTTGCGTATCGCGTCTTTTCTAAAAATGCAGATTCCACCACACAAAGGAACTTTCTGAATATCGTTCTCGCCTCTTCCTGGACGCTCGACTTTGATTATCTGCTCTAGCGCTGCGCTCGATTCTTGCGGAGTAAGGTCTATTACAGAATTATAAGGATTCACCATTTCGTATTGGTCTAGCAGCCTAACAGACTTGATGAACTCTTGTGGATCCATTATAAGGTCAGAATCTCCAAAAATAACGACAGCCGAGTTAGAATACTTTAGCCCTACGTTGAAACCCCATGCTTTGTTGAACGGCATGCTTGATTTTAGAAAAATATGCTTGCAAGGCAATTTTACATCTTTTATCTTTGAATGCTTGTCTTGTTCTACTACGATTATTTCCGCGCCAGAAAAAGAGGTTACCCATTCAAGAGTCCTTTTGAGGTTGTTTAGCCTTTCTACGCTATGCCTATAGCTGATGATATATGTAAAGTTAAAATTCAATGCCATTTTTTGTCTATTTTTTTATTATTTTTATGAAATAATCGTATCTTTGTTTATATTATCCAATATAATATTTACAAAACTACCGAATTTCAATGATCGAGCTAAAGCGCTGCAACTATTTTACCGGAGACATTCACGCAGTGTCGAGTGCAGTCCATTCTATCGTGAAATTCTTAGAGCTAGACGGAAAAAACCCAGTTCTTTTCTCTCCACCAAAGCCAATCGACGGATCTAAGCCAGGCATAACCAACATGATATACAGCATAAGTCCGCAAATAATATGGAACGGCAGCGAAGACCTAACTTCAAAGCTAAAAGATCGATCTAACATATTTAGAGCAGACCTGCTTGTCTTCGACTTCTGGTCGCTAAGCAGGACGCTTGTTTCGGAACACAAGACAGAAATCGACCTTCTTGGCATAGACTATATAATAGTGGCAAAAGAATACATCTACAAAAGCACAGACGACATAAACGACTTTCATGTAAGGCAAGAATACAAAGGCAATAAAAACAATATTTGGATAACCAACAAGATAGACGGGTGGTCCTCTACGATTGACTCTTTGAAGACTCTATACATACGCGACAAAAAAATCGAAAATATTTTCAAAAAATAGCGCATATTTATTTTATTTTCAGAAAAATCTACTTATATTTGCATCATAACCACAAACTTAACCTAAACTCTAAAATGAGAATAACTAAGAAATTCTTGGCGCTCACAAGGCTTACCTATCCACATGGAAAAGAGCGCGGCCTTCTGCAGCAATTGCCAGAAGGCTACCAAGAAGACGGAATGGGCAACTACTACATACAGATAGGCGAAACCAATACTATGTTCACTTGCCACCTAGACACCGCAGACCGCGTTCAGACAAGCGTAAAGCATGTCTTCGACGGAACAATAATAAGGACTGACGGAAGCTCTATACTAGGCGCAGACGACAAGGCAGGAATGACCGTGATGCTTTACATGATAAAAAACAAGGTTCCTGGACTATACTACTTCTTTATCGGAGAAGAAGTTGGATGCGTAGGCTCGGGGAGGCTAGCGACATGCTGGACAAAGACAGACTTTTCCAAATACATAAAAAAAGTAGTTTCTTTCGACAGAAGAGGAACCGATTCTATAATAACATACCAGATGTTTGGAAGATGCTGCTCAGACGAGTTCGCGAAAGAATTGGCAAGCAGGATGAACGCCACTGGAAACAGGATGAATATGCGACCAGACAATACTGGAATACTCACAGACTCTGCGAAGTTCGTCAAGCTTGTTCCTGAGTGCACAAACATATCAGTAGGATATCAAAACGAGCATACCGGAAGAGAGTCGCAAGACATCGATTTCCTTAGAAGGCTATGCAACACTGTATGCAGAGTCGATTGGGAGACTCTTCCTATAAAGAGAGACTATTCAAATGCAGACGAAGACGAATATGGTGATCCATACGGAGATCCATATGACTATGGCAACTACGAAGACGAAAGCGCGGAGTGGATAGAAGAAAACTACACACATGTTCTGCTAGAAGGAAAAACCAAGAAAGTGTATATAGCGACTTCTCAGATAGTAGACGAAAAAGTAGCGATCTTTGATTGGATCGCGACTCAAGAATACAGCGACGTCAAGAACATCATCTGGAACGGACATAGCTTATATTTTGAATCCAAGTCCGGACAAGTCGAGTTTATAGGAGTTAGGTCAGACTTGATGGAAATGATAGAAGAGCTGAAAAGCATTCCAAAGCGAAAGATATCAGAGTCTTTCCCAGGCAAAAAGAAGAAAACATTTATGAACGTCTTATAAATCCGCTTATCATGAACAAGATAGACAAAGAAGAACTAAAGCGCCTAAGATCAAGAACAAAAGTAGTTTTTATTACCATGCTTTTTTTATTGATATTTTTGGCGGTTATCGCATTGGCAAAAAAATAGGATGCTATATGCATCCTATTTTTTATAAGAAAAGTCTTATCCCAAAATTATCCCAGGTGACCGATACTCTCTCTGAGAAACGATTTCCAGCATTTGGTTGGTGCTCAATTCATTTGGATTCCATCCTTTTTTCTTAGAATACTCGCTGATGAATTTTTCTCTAAGCAAAAGCGTCTCGTCTTTAGGAAGAGCGTCGTTTTTTATCATTTTCAAGTCTTTGTTTTCCATTGCTTTGTTTTTATTTTTATATATTAGATTTTTCGCATTCCGCTTTCGAGAATATAAAAAAATCGCTATATTTGCAGTATGTTTAAGATAAAAGGTATACTAGAATTCGATCCGGTCGACGTGTCTAAAAAGCACGCGCTGCAATCTTCTTGGAAAAAAGTCGCGATGGTCCGATTCTACGAAGACGATACCTACAAATACTACAAATGGCTTTTAGAACAAAGGTTTGGGCTTCGCATTCCAGGCAGCGACGTTTTCGAATGGAAAGGAAGGCTAAACGATCCTGTTCGCGGAACTCACGTCACTGCCATAAACGACATAGTAGACGACGAAATCTATCTTCATGCCAAAAGCATGTTTCACGGAAAGGAAATTGAAATCGAATACGATCCAACTCTTATCATGTGTAACACCAAAGGAGAAAAGATGTGGTGGCATATGAAGGTATACTCTGACGATATTATGAACATACGAGCCGCTATGGGACTCGGTCAGCCATTTCACAGCCTTCACATGACTATTGGACTGGTTAATCCAACGTTTGTAAAGCACAATGAGTGGGTTGTCAGCAACTGCGAGAAAATGGGAATGTATTTGCCAATAAGATAATAAATAAACAAAAATAGACATGGAATCAAGAAAAAGAATTTTATTGACTGGTAGAGCCTTTGGTTATGCGATATTGGCTGGCACCATTTTATTTGGATGTGGAACTTCTTCTAAAGATGTAAAAATGAATAGCCATGAAAAACCGCTTGACAAGAATTTTTCTGTCATAGTAGTCGATAGCTGCGAGTATATTGTAGGAAGCTATGATAGAATGACGCACAAAGGCAACTGCAATTTTTGCGAAGATCGCGCAAAAATTCTGCTAGACGAATATTATATAGACGAATGCAATTTCTAATCAATGGAAGATTTTTTTGATAGCTTCAAAAAGCCAGAAAAGAAGCACGAACATAAGATTCGAGTGGTTCACTTCAAAAAAGAGCCATTCGATATCTATATTGGACGTATGCAAGGCGGACAATACAACAAATGGGCTTATCCAAAAGAGCTGAGAGAAAGCTTTCCAAAAGGAACTTCAAGAAAAGAGATAGTAGCAGCATACGAAGAATATCTTCTTTCCAACGAAGAGCTTATGAACAGCCTTTGCGAGCTGAAAGACAAAATAATCGGATGCTGGTGCCGTCCTAAAAAAACTTGTCATGGTGATATATTAGCTAAATGGGTTAAGAAAAAATGCAACTAATAAACTCATTATAATCTTTATCTATTATAAAGACACAATAAGAAACGATAAAATAGACGACATACTATGCCGGAATTAGCTGAATTGAAAATAATGGCCGACTATATAAACCATGGTGCCAAAGAAAAAAAGTTCGAAAAGATATACCATGTAGAGAAAGGAAACATAGCAAAGGAATTTTCCTTGGCAGATGGCGAGTTCCATATTTCTGCAGAGTCTAACGGAAAAGAACTATTGCTATATGTATATCATGATGTTGCATCTTTTAAGATATCCGTGTTTATGGGAATGTCGGGAAATTGGCTTTGGCTGCCAACCAAAGACTGGAACGACAGAAGCTTTGTAAGGCTGAGGCTCGACGCTGTCGACGGCACCTCGCTGCTTCTCTATGGCCTTTATATGGGACCAAAATACAAAGTAGGCGGATTCGCAACCAAAAGAGGGCCAGACCCGACTAAAGACTTTTCGGCGTTCAAGAAGAACATCGAAGACTGCCTGCATCTAAAAGCGTTCGACAAGCCAATTTGCGAAGCTCTTCTAGACCAAAAATACTTTAACGGAATAGGCAATTATCTGAGGTCGACTATACTGTATTATATGGATATCGATCCTTTCCAAGACGCAAGAACAGCCATAAAGAAAAATCCAAAGATACTTGACATGTGCAGAGACATTCCGATGAAGGCATATGATTTTAACGGGGGACAGCTTAGAGACTGGAAGAATCCTTTCGAATCAGACTACGAAGAATTCCTTGGATGGGTATTCTACCAAAAAGGAGCACGCTGCAAGGACAAGACTGGAAGGACTTTCTGGTATGATCCTAAATGGGAAAAATCATGCCTATATTAAAACAAAAGAAGCTTTTCGTTCTATAAACATATGGAACATGCCATCTAAAAATAACAAAAACAGTATGCAGGAAAAAGAATTTGTCCTAAACGACACCAGCGAGCAGTCGCTATACGAGTTTGTGCAAGAGCAACTCAAAGACATAGACACTTCGGAGCTATCCGACGATGTCTCTCAAGATCCAGAAGTAGAAGTCACTCCTGGCAAAGTATACTTTTGGACAAGAGTCTATATGAGCGAAGAGAATCCAAACATCGAGATTGGAGACTTTATCACTATAAAATACCTTCCTTCTGGCGAAGAATTGAAGACTCAATTCATAACCTATGGAAAAAACGGGCTGGAAAAAGACCAAGGAGACAGGATCACCAGCTATAGCGCGGAAGACAACAAAAAGGTGCTATGCCTTATGGTCGACGAGAAAGAGATAAACGAGCGCGAAGACATTCCTTTCATCAGGACGCTTTTCAAGCTTGGCCATCACTATGAGTACAATTTGATGAAAAGAGACGAGCTTATCTTCTCGAACGATCGAAACGGAATCATAATAGATTGGTTCGACTGCGATTTCTAATCATTGATTGATAAATAAAAATCCCTACTAATTTTTAGTAGGGATTTTTTATTAAATAATTTTTTCAAACTTCAACTTTCCACAATCCCAGATTCTAATAATGTTATTAATCTTAGTATATTCGGATTCTGATATATTTGATGCTTTTAAATTGGATCTTTTATATCTAGATTTATGAACTCTTTTTTCATTGACAATATATTTATAGTCTGGTTTAGAATCACCAACTTTATTAAATCCTAATGTATGGTATAGCTCACCAATACTCCAACTTTTATCGGCATAGCTAATTATTCTATTTGGATTGTAGTTTTTTATAAAATGCTTTAGTAGCTTGGATGCACCTCCAACTACGTTCGTGTTTAACGCATTGCAAAATCTTGATAAGTTCCAACCACCTTCTTCCATTTTCTTCCGACCTTCATAACGATCAAATGTCATCAAACTAACTAATTCGTTGTTTTGATACAATCCAAAAGATAGACTTGAATTAACATATCCCTGTATGTGATTCTCATTTAAAAAGGACTTAACCAATTTAGTATTATTAACCAATCTTACATCACACTTTCTACCCCATATTTTTTTGTCTGTTATTCCTAGCCAATTATTGATTTGACTTTTTATAACATCTCTATTGAATGTCCAATCGTCTTCCCATACATGAATAATTCTTATACCTCTTTCACTAAAAAAAATATTTTTATCTAGATGGTAATTTTTATCTTTATTTAATTCAGAATGCCAATATAATCCATTAAATTCAAAACCCTATTTTAAATCTGGTAAATAAATATCAACTTCTAGTACAT
>ENA-OSIY01000877-OSIY01000877.1-marine-metagenome-genome-assembly--contig:-NODE-877-length-16425-cov-12.546244_pt1 | contig 16425 bp, 17 predicted proteins | sample MGYA00237884_ERZ534233 | MGnify/ENA primary metagenome ERZ534233 (study PRJEB26412, sample SAMN06343840) | marine metagenome | isolation source: estuarine water | place: USA: Columbia River Estuary... | reverse complement strand
AGATTTCTGCCTGTCTCGTGGGCTCGGAGATGTGTATAAGAGACAGCATTAAAATAATTAAGAAATGTCTTAGCACTGCTACCAGAGGAGTAGAATATCTACATCTTGTAGATGCTATTGATATAAAGGGACCTGAGGGAGCATCCAGGGTCGTCAATGATGGGGTTCCATTATCTCGTCGTCTTTCTGAACTACAAATGCTGAATCCTGGGTTACCTATAATTGTAACAGGTGGAATTTCAACCTCTGCTGAAATACGTCAATATTTAGATGCTGGAGCAGTGGCAGTGGGACTAGGCACAGTATTTGCATTATCAGAAGAATCTTGTATTAATTATGAAAAGAAACTTGCGATGCTTGAAAAATCTTTTGCAGATGTTCGAAATATTGGAGTTAATAAGCAAAATGCCATAATATTCTCGCCTATCCCAGATAAGGACTCAAACCATACAGCTGGTTTACTTATCGGACGAGATAGTTCCAGTAAGGGATTGCTATTCGCTGGCAAAGCAATAGATAATATCTCATCCATTAAATCAGTAGCGACAATTGTTAAAGAACTTACTGTAGACCTTTAAGGAGACATCATGAGCGTTAATGTATACAAGGAAATTGAAGTTGAAGTTGATATTGAAGATTTTGATGATGCTGAGTTGGTGGATGAATTTGACCGACGTAAGTTATATGCATCCACTGGATCTGTCACTGCGATAAATCAAATTGCCGATGCATTCGCTCTTAAAAAGCATGACCAAGCAATGCGTATGCTGGAGAATTTGATCTATGATGTCACTGGCAGAATCGTACCACTAATTTAATTTTGATGATCATGCGATTGACTTGTGGCGCATCAGCTGTTATAGTGTGTATATTGTTCATTAACTCTAACCAAGGATCATTATGTTTTCTAGTCTAGAAATGCGTAAAGTCAATAACGGCTTCGTTGTCACAGTAAATAACGACGACGAAGCCGACGAATATGTATTTGACACCCTCCGTAAAACCATCAAATTTGTCAAGGATATCGCAAATGCAGATGACACATCAAAAAAAGAACCTCAATGAGCTTGATGTATTGGGTAAACGGTTAGATTCTGTTCGCGATAAATTGGCTTTACTTGATCCCACGGAGAATAGTTGGAGAGCAAACTGGCTCAAAGAACTTGAGCAACGATTACTAAACGAATGGCGGCAATGCATCAATGACTACGATACACATGGATATCGTATGGTCAATGCTTGCAATCATAACGCAACACGAGTAATGACCCCCACGCATTTTAATAGCCTGAACGGATAAGATATGAAAATAGGATTTAGTTTCGGTCAATGTATACGTGATATTGTGCAGGGCAAAGTAAAAATAGAGGATGTCATAGTCATTGTTGCTAGCACACGAATTGAAACTCTTGAGCAACTTGAGATAATTGTGCTGGACTATATGCATCGTCCAGATTACCTGCTTGGCTTAGATGAAAAAGAATGTCTCGAAGTAGCATTGCACCTTTGGGATACTGGCAAAATTCACCAGCCACGCATTCATGGTGTACACAGAGACAGAGTTCCGTCAGATTGCGTTTGGGCTGATGTGTTGCCCAGCCCTGCAACAAGTAACGCATCCTTGCAAGAAGCATGGGATCACTATCGTTTACTTGTGGATCTTACCGTTGGAACTCCTGAAAAGGCCGTGGAAGCGTGGCATATAGCCAAGTAACTTATTGATTTCATTGAGTTTTTATTGTTGCTTATTTTGGTTGACTTCTTGGTCAATTACTGTATAATAGCTACATACAGTTAGATAACAAGGAGCAACAAATGCAAAATTATGTGCAAATGACAGTGGGTGGTAGGCAAGCGATGGTTCCGGCGGAACATGCCAAAAAAGTGCAAAAGAAGCAGGACTTGGTTGCTCAAGCGATGCGCCTACAAACAGGTATGGCGGCTTGCACTGGTGTTGTCCACGCGATTTTGCAAGAGCAGTTGATGGAAACCATGGGTAAAATCCGTAATTTGAACCGTAGAATTCCCCCGTGTGTGAAGTTTATCTAATAGAATCAAGCACTTACAAAGCATAAAAAACGCTTGACTTTTCCGTCAAAAAGCGTATAATAGATACATAAGTTAATAATTAAGGAGCGAAGCAAATGGCTACATTTATCCGTATTAATGCAGGTACTTATCGCAACAACGATGTTTCGGGTCAGGTGTTTGAATTGAATACCGAATATCAACCCTACGCCGCAGGCGGTGGGTTTGTTGTAGTCAATAATGCGGGTATGTATTCAGGTTACCCCAAAATTTTTCGTATTAAAGTGTCTGGTATGAGTGATTACCAGATTTCCAATGAACGTGATGCAGTGCAAACTATGGGAGATGTAAAATTGAAGGATACCAAAGTCGTAGCACCGGTTGTTGTGGAAGAAACGGACGAAGAAATAATGACCCGTATTGCCACCCGCTTTGAGATTTTGGACGATATGACCAAAGCCGCTGTGAGTGGTGACATTCGTGCCATGATTGTGTCCGGTCCTCCGGGTGTGGGCAAGAGCTACGGTGTTGAGCGTGAGCTGGAAAAGGCTTCACTGTTTGACAAGATTTCAGGCAAGCGGGTCAAGAGCGAAGTTATCAAAGGTAGCACCACTGCATTGGGTCTGTATACCCAGCTCTACAAATTCAGCGATGAAGGCTGTGTGCTGGTGTTTGATGACTGCGACAGCATCTTGTTGGATGATGTTGCGTTGAACTTGCTCAAAGGTGCGTTGGATTCCGGTAAGCGCCGCCGTATCAGCTGGTTGTCCGATAGCCACATGTTGCGTAGCGAAGGCATCCCCAGCACGTTTGACTTCAAAGGCACGGTGATTTTTATTACCAACCTGAAGTTTGACCAAATGAAGTCGCAGAAATTGCGTGATCACTTGGATGCATTGCAGTCACGTTGCCACTACTTGGACCTGACGTTGAACACGATGCGCGACAAACTGCTTCGCATCAAACAGGTTGCTCGCACTGGTGAATTGTTTAGCGACTATGACATTGGTGAAGTGGGTCAAGCTGAGATTATTGACTTCATGGACACCAACCAAAACCGCTTGCGTGAGATGAGCTTGCGTATGGCAGTTAAAGTGTCCGAGCTTTACAAGAGCTTTCCGATGAAGTGGAAAGCAATGGCTGAGTCCACCTGTATGCGTAATGCATAATTTTCACAGCCCAGAATTGTAGCATATATATTGGTGTTGTACCCCACTGCTTATTCGCTCCTAGCGGTGGTTTTTTAAAGGGGACTTTCGAGTCCCCTTTTTTTGACTAAGTGTTCTATATCGTGTATGCTTACGTGATGAAGCATCCTATCTATCTAGAAGATTATATTGTTTACTTGCATAACTTAAGCGACATTTCTGTACCCGGTGTCACCGTAGAAAATATGATCAGGTTAAGCAGATTTGATCGCGCCCCGATACGAAATCTTGCATTGCAGGTCAAAGTTAGACGACTGGGACTTACTGCCAAGCAGGTAGACCTTGCCAGATTATTAGTAACCAAATATAGAAAACAATTATCGAAATGGAATGTGACTATAGATAATTTGGATTCAGCACCGCTACTATTTCAGATACGTGAAGTAGAACAAATCAAACATGTAATACAGGCCTCTGACGGCTACTTACACTTGGCATTTAATTTTAATCAAGAATTGATTAATGAACTGGAAGCAAATAAGGGTAAACAAGGTAAGTTTTCGTGGAGTAAGGAATTGCATAGTTGGGTGATCTATCCCAGCGAACACAATCTAGATTTTGTCATGTGCTTCGCCAAAAAACATAATTTTGCTGTGGGTGCTGAAGTGTGCGAGCTATACAATAACCTGGAAAAATTTAAATCTGATACTACTGAAGAAATGTTTGCACCTACTCTGCAAGCAGATGGCACCTTTAAAAATGTTACAACTGAACTGACGGATCATTTGGCAGAAAAAGATATAACTGGATTGATAAAATTATGTGATCGTTCTTGGCTATACAATTATAAACTACCTCTTAATACAACCAGAGAATTATATCGGTTACTGCAAAATTATCCTGATCCTGGTATGTTATTTTCACTTATGATTTCTAGAACAGTAAAAATGCATCGGGATAATTATATAGATACAGCCAAAACTTATTGTCAGCTGACCGGAAAAGGACCAGTAATAGTAATAACCGACCCTCCGCCAAGGGCTACAATTACGCTAGACGAAGGTATAGCGGTTGACAGTGAGCACGTATATCACTATACTTGCAACAGTGGCGGTGGAATGTTTGGAGTATCGTTACCAATACCAACGGAAAATGCGTTAATTATAACTGATAACTACAATTTAGATTGGCATTTGTTGTTTAACACCACAAACAACATCTGGTATATCAACAAGGAAACTAGTGCAAACAAAGATACTAATTAAAGATGAAGTCAATGTCACATTACAGGGATTAGATTTAACCACTAGAAAAAATCTAGTAAAGAAATTTAGTTTTGAGTTGCCTTACGCACGACATTTGCCCGCAGTTAGACTGGGCAGATGGGATGGTAAGGTATCCTTCTTTACGTTGGGTGGCAGTAGTTATATCAACCTGTTGCCAGACATTCTCGCTTACCTGGATCAGCAAGGGTATGAATTTGAGCTAATTGATCAGCGTGACTATCGTCGTGAGTTTGCATTTGAAAAAGTAGCAGAGGATAGTTACAGCCACAAAACTTGGCCAGCTGGTCATTCTGATGCTGGCCAACCTATTAAACTTCGCGACTATCAAGTAGATGTGATCAATAACTTCTTTGCCAATCCGCAATGCTTGCAGGAAGTAGCTACCGGCGCTGGCAAAACTCTAATCACATCTGTGCTGAGTCATCGATGTGAACCATACGGACGTACAATAGTCATTGTGCCCAACAAGAGCTTGGTTACACAAACTGAGGCTGACTATAAAAATCTGGGATTAGATGTTGGTGTATATTTTGGTGATCGAAAAGAATTTAACAAGACTCATACCATTTGTACATGGCAAAGCCTAAATAACATGTTCAAGAACACCAAGAATGGTGTAGCAGAAGTAACCATACAGGATTTCTTGGCGGGTGTTGTTTGTATCATGGTAGACGAAGTTCACATGGCCAAAGCTGAAGTGTTGAAGACCATGTTAACTGGTGTAATGGGAATGATTCCTATACGCTGGGGTTTGACGGGTACTATACCCAAAGAACCATTTGAGTTTTTTGCTCTTAGAGTTAGTTTGGGCGAGGTAGTTGGTAAGTTATCTGCTAGTGAACTACAAGATCAAGGAGTATTGGCCAACTGTGAAGTTAATATTATCCAATTGCAGGATCACGGCGAGTATAAAGAGTATCAGAAAGAGCTACAATATTTGACTACTAACGAAGATCGCATTAAATATATCGCCAGCGTGATAGCAGAGATCGCCGAAACTGGCAATACATTGGTGTTGATTGATCGGATTCAGGCTGGTAAGATGTTGGAGCAGTATATACCCAATAGCGTATTCATCAGCGGTGTCACTAAAGACGTAGATCGAAAAGAGCAATATGATGAAGTGGCTGTTAACGACAACAAGACTATTATTGCCACATATGGCATTGCCGCAGTGGGTATTAACGTACCCAGATTGTTCAATGTTGTGTTGATTGAACCAGGCAAGAGTTTTGTGCGTGTGATACAAAGCATTGGGCGCGGATTACGCAAATCAGGTGACAAGGATTTTGTTAATATCTGGGATATTGCTAGTACCTGTAAGTTTGCCAAACGACATCTTACCAAACGCAAACAGTTTTACAAAGAAGCTAATTATAATTTCAACATAAAGAAGGCTGCGTGGTGTTGACATTACAGAAGTAACAGTATAGAATATAAAAAAGGACCACACCCTGCATGAAACTTTTAACTAACGACAACATATCATATGAATTAGACAGCATACCAGACGAGATAGACGATTTAAGATTTTGCGTTTTGGATAATAGTAATCCCAAGAATCCCGATTACTTTTTCATGCCGTTAATTTTCTTGGAAAGTTTTAATGCACCAGCATTAGTAATACGTATTGGAACCCATGTTTTAAAAATGCCAGTAGATTGGCAAATATTAATTGGAGAGGCTGAAGTGGGTGACTTAGAAATCGTTCCGCTAACGTCAATCAATGACCGTGGATTTAGTGCATTTACACTCAACCCCATGGGTAGCTTCAGACCAGCATTTGCAAAGATTGAGATACTAGAAATATATCAAGATGTAAAGTGGTACTTTCCCAAGTTAAAAAACAATCAATTACTTGCTGTGCCATTAACTGATGGTGAAAAACCGTTATGTGCGTTTTTTATCAAGGATGTCAGCCGGCAGTGTGAGATAGTTGATATAAACAAAGCGTGGTAACTATGGGAAATCTAATACCAGGAGCAACATACATTTATGAACAAGCAGACGGGATAACTTATGCCAGAGAGTTTGGTTCTGATCCCAGTACGCGGCAAGAAATTGGGTGGGAGTATGACAAGAGAACATCTGACGGAAGACCACTGCACGATCATATAATGGATGATAAACTCTGGAGTGAAATACGTAGAGCAGCCAAGACAAATCCTGGGTTGCGTGACGAACTAGAACGTGTTAAAATGTTTTATTATCTAAGTAAACCAAATGACAAAACCAAAGAAAAGTAAAACACCTGCAGAAAAACGAACACCAGCACCAACTATAGATTTAAAATCGTTGTGCTCTGCACTGGATGCCAAGGATCGTGATTTCTATGATAGACTATCTGATGAATTAAAGAAAAAGTTCAGCGGGTTTCTAACATTACGATATGCATCGTCAGTGCAAGGTGATAATTTGCTGGCAGATTACTATTTGCGTTCAGCCAATCAACATGCTAACATGAACTTCTTTGATATATCTAAAGAGCATAGAAAATTGCAGTGGCTGGTAATGACTACTGTGGCACCATATAAACTTACTCCACGATATCATAAATGGATCAAAGCACCATCACCTACCAAAAGCGATACAAAGAAAATTAATGCGTTATCGGAAATTTATCCAATTGACAAACTCAGTGACCTAGAGATGAGGTTGAGTATTATGTCCGATGACGAATTTAGTGAGTTAATGGAAGCACATGATATTGTGATTAAGTAATCGCATGGCCGAGCCCAATAAATGTCGATATTGTGACAAAGAATTCCGCAAAGAATCCACTCTTGCAGTTCATCTGTGTGAGCCCAAGCGACGCTGGCAACAAGAAAAAGAAATAGGCGTACAGCTTGGGCTCAATGCGTATCTGCGGTTCTATGAAATAACACAAGGCAGTGCCAAACTAAAATCATACGAAGATTTTATCAAAAGTGCATTTTACTCTGCCTTTGTAAAATTTGGTAGACATATCAAAGCAATTAATGCCATAGCACCAAGTAAGTTTATTGAATGGGTGGTAAAGCAGAACAAGAAATTAGATCAGTGGTGTCATGATAAAATTTATGCTGAGTATCTAACACAGCATTTGCGATATGAACCAGCACAAGATGCGTTGGCCAGGGCTATTGAAACGGCACAGGACTGGGCAGAGCAAAATGGCAGTCAGTTTAATCATATGTTTAGCTATGGTAACAGCAACAAACTATGTTATCAAATAACACAAGGGCGTATCACAGCATGGACCATTTACAACTGTGACAGTGGTATGCATTTTCTAAGCACATTAACTGACGAGCAAACTGCTATTGTGTTTCCCTGGATTGATCCTTCTTTTTGGAAAAAGAAATTTATTGATTATCCAGCAGATGTAGAGTGGGCCAAACACATGTTACGTGAGGCGGGCTTTTAAATGGAAAGTGGCGATATTGATCTTGATATGCCGGATCGTAATTTGCTGTTGGCAGTTATACCGCATATCCCCGCGGTAATTATTAAAGACGATCAAATTAAGCGACATCCCAGCGGAGTATATGTTACCCAGATTCCGCACAATCCCATCACTGGGTTGGCAACCATGGATTACAAGATTGCAGAAGGATTGGGATATCAAAAGATAGATTTTCTTAACGTACATCTATACCAAAAGATACGAGATGAAGCGCATTTACTTGATCTGATGGCCACAGAACCATTGTGGGAATTGTTGCAAGCTCGTGAGTTTTGCGAGAGGTTGATGCATCTGAATAACTCATACGACTTGTTGCAACGTTTACCTGAACCTATCACTAGCATAGAGCAGTTGGCGATGTTCCTGGCTGTAATTAGGCCCAGTAAACGGCATTTAGCCAACAAATCCTGGCTGGAAATTGCAAAAAACGTATGGGATCGTGACGAAGATGGCTATGTTTTTCGTAAGTCACATGCAGTAGCATACGCACATCTGGTGGCAGTTAATATGCTATTATTACAACAAGAAATTATCGCGGAATCTTCTTTACCAGAACAATCTGTTTGCGCTTAATACGTTTTTGCGCCAAATTCCGCAGATTAATCTGTGGACCATGAATAACCGCTACATCTTTACTGTTTAGAGTACGTAAGCAATACCTAAATGGTGCCCAGTCTTGTTTCATAAAGATATTGATTGGTATAGTGCGGTTACTTTCCCACCACCATACTTCCCCCAGTTCCAAGAACAGTTGTTTATCGCTAACGGATATTAATTTTCCGTAGTCGTACACATTGGTGATATATTGATCACAGTTCTGTATAATTCCCAGATATTCATTTCCACCGTAAGTGAGAAAACTTATAAAAGGAAATTGATTTAGTAATTTTGTTGTTGTGTCGTCCACTCTTTTGGCTAAATATTAGTTATGCAAACTATCATCAGATATTTAGTAAACCAACAGGTACCGATATTAATAATCGATGAAACCACGCCAACTATAAGGAACAAAGTTGTGTACTCTACTCCAGTGAAAATCTATAAAAATATAGACAATACCGTCGAATTAAAATTCACTAATCAGGACCAGAAACCAGTGTCTGTGATTGGAAAAACTATCAAGATGTATGTAATAGATCAAGAAGAACAACTGGTAGTATTGTCCAAGACAGCCACATCAACCGACGATGGCAGTACTTCCCACACACTGGGAATGGCTAGGGTTGTTATTGCGGCTGCTGATACAGTAGCATTGGCATCTGGGTTCTATAATTTCAGTGTAAAATTAACCAGCAATGCGGATCCTACTACAGACATCATTGCTTACAGCGATGATAATTACGGTGTAAGTGGACAGATGCATGTAATTAAAGGCGTTTACCCAGCTATTGATACTGTTGCTACAGACAATACTGACGAATACGACCTGGGTGAAATCGGCAATGCCTAAGATACTTAAACTCAGACGAGGAAATGCTGACGCCACTAGTACATTTGTGGGTAGTTCTGGTGAAGTTACAATTAACACCACTAGTAATGTATTGGTAGTTCATGATGGAATTACACCAGGTGGGCATCCACAAAATATTGCGGCGGTTACTGCTACAATATCACCTGAACCACCATTGAACCCAGTGCCCGGCCAACTCTGGATTGATACCGACAACGGAATAGAATATATTTACTTTGATAGTGGCCAATGGATAGAATTTGGTAATACTGGAGGGTTGAGTTTTCCAAATAAGCTAACGAATAACACGGTTCAACTTATTTTAAATTCCAATGGGCGAGTGACATTGCCTACTGCCACGGTACCAGCACACAGCTATGGAGTATCTGGAGATGTGAGCGGACAAGTGGCATTTGACGCTACATATATCTATTATTGCACGGCAAATTACGTCAATACCTCCACTCATATCTGGAAACGTGTAGCCTGGTCAGCTGGTACATGGTAGGCGAAAATCGGTGGTTTTGCAACGATTCTAGCTGTCTTTAATCTGTATTTTGTCAAAATGGTAATAATACCATTCACATAAATACCGAATACATGTTGAGATAAAACTATTATGGCATTAAGTTTTCCACTGAATCCGGCAGTCGATGATACATACACTTTTGGTGACAGAACCTGGCGATTCAATGGTATCGGCTGGGTAATCACTAATTCCACGTCGGTACCTGTTGAAGGTGCTGGCTCCGTGGCCAGTGCTGATTTTCATTCAGCAATAGATGCATTAGATGATGCTGTATCAGTCGTCAGCAATGCCTTATCCAAAGAAACAAGTGCCCGCATTGTCGCAGACGTATCAATTAACAATGCCATTAGTGTTATTAATGCTGCCGTGGTGTCTGGCAATACTCGTGACCAAACAATAAGTGTTGCGGTTGCATCGGTTGAAGCTCATGTCAATGCAGTAAGTGCCGCAGTAGCATCCACATACAACCGACTAAGCCAGGAAATGTATGATCGTGGTTCTGCCAGCAGTGTAATAGAAGCCCACATTAACGCTGTTAGTGCTGCTCAGTCAGTAGTTCAAGGCAGCTTGTCTGTTGAAAATGCCGCACGTATAAGTGCAGATTCTGCCCTTAGTGCTAGGATTGATTCTGTTGCAACAACAGGTGGTGGTGGCGGAACAGCAACTACCTCATCACAAAATACCAGCGCCAATGTTGTATCAATTAAAGAAACTTTAAACAATGCGGTAAGTGTATTAAGTCAACGGCTATCCGTTGAAACAGCGGCACGGCAAAGTGAAGACGCTGCCTTAAGTTCTAGAATTACATCGGCTCTCAACACCATATCGGTTACCAGTGCCAATTTAACCAGCGTTAAAAATTCATTACAAAGTAACTACAATACTGTATATGATTCATTAAGCAGTGAGATTGCAACTCGCGCCCAGGCTAGTATCAATCTTGAATCACACATCAATACAGTTTCCAATGCAGCCAGTGCAATTAGTCAACGGCTATCTGTTGAAACAGCGGCCAGGCAAAGTGAAGACACTGCACTTAGTTCTAGAATTACATCAACACTTAATACCATATCTGTTGCAAGTGCCGACCTGGTCAGCGTAAAGAATAATTTATTAAGCAATATCAATATTGTAAGCAATGCGCTAAGTGCCGAGATAGCCAACCGTCAAACTGCTAGTGCCACTCTTGAAGATCATATTAATACAGTATCTAATGCGTTGAGCGGCATAAGCCAACGTATATCAGTTGAGACCGCTGGTAGAATAACTCAAGATGATGCATTAAGTATTCGTGTTGATATTGTAAGCAATGCGTTAAGTGCAGAAGTATCAAATCGTATCAGTGCAGACGATGCCCTAAGTTTAAGAATTGACTCAATAAGTCAGGAAGTGTCAGTTACTAGTGCAGATTTAGTTTCAGTTCGGTCACACATCAATAATTTAAGTGCCCATGTTGATGTAGTAAGTCAACTGGTGTCAGTAGAAATTGCGGCTAGACTATCAGAAGATCAACGACTAAGTGCCCGAGTAGACCTGTTGTTGAGTCTGGGTGGAATTAGTATTAATCATCTAAGTGATCGTTTGTCAGTATTGCAATATGGTGTTGACATTGTAAGTAATGCATTAAGCAATGAAATTAGTAATCGTATCAGTGCAATTGACCGTCTAAGCAATGCCTTGTCGGTTGAAATAGTAGATCGTAATAGTGCGATAGATAAAGAAACATCAAATCGCATCAGTGCGATTGACCGTCTAAGTAATGCTTTGTCGGTTGAAGTTGTAGATCGCAACAGTGCTATTGGCCAAGAAACATCAAATCGCATCAGTGCAATTGATAGATTAAGCAATGCCTTGTCGGTTGAAGTTGTAGATCGTAATAGTGCTATTGCCGCTGAGTTATCCAATCGTGTCAGTGCAGATAACGCATTAAGCGTAAGAATTGATGGAATTAGCAATCAAGTATCAGTCACCAGTGCTGACCTGGTCAGTGCCAAAGCAAATTTATTAAGTAATATTAATGTTGTAAGTGATGCATTGAGTAATGAAATTAGCAACCGTATCAGTGCAATTGATTCAGAAATATCAAATCGTACAAGTGCAGTGGCCGCTGAATTATCAAATCGAGTTAGTGCAGATAATGCATTGAGTGTTCGTGTTGATACGGTTAGTAACGCATTGAGTAATGAAATATCAAATCGTACAAGTGCAGTTGCCGCTGAATTATCCAATAGAGTCAGTGCAGACAATGCATTAAGTGTAAGAGTTGATACTGTAAGTAACGCATTAAGTAATGAAATTAGTAATCGTACAAGTGCTGTTGCGGCCGAAATGTCAAATCGTATCAGTGCAGATAACGCATTAAGTGTTCGTGTTGATACGGTTAGTAACGCATTGAGTAATGAAATATCAAATCGTACCAGTGCTGTTGCAGCCGAAATGTCAAATCGTATCAGTGCAGATAACGCATTAAGCGTAAGAATTGATGGAATTAGCAACCAGGTATCAGTTACCAGTGCTGACCTGGTCAGTGCCAAAGCAAACCTATTAAGTAATATCAATGTTGTAAGCAATGCATTAAGTAACGAGATATCAAACCGCACTAGTGCAGTTGCCGCTGAATTATCAAATAGAGTCAGTGCAGATAACGCATTAAGTGTTCGTGTTGATATTGTAAGTAACGCATTGTCAGTAGTAAGTGCCCAGCTGGTTAGTGTTGATGGTAAACTATCAAATGCAATCTCGGCACTAAGTAATTCAGTATCAGTAATTTATGCTCCCAAGTTTAGCCCAACATTTACTGGAACAATAGTGGCCCCAAATGCAAATAGTATGGCAATCGGTACTCCAACGTTGGGTGCATTGGCTGGTGCCGTGACCATGGCAACTTCCACTAGTTTAACTGACGGACTGGCACAATTAAATCAAGTGTTAAACAAATTAGTACCAGGCCAACCTTCAGCGTTTCCCAATGCAGTAGCATTAACAATTTCTGGCCCAACTCAACGTATTATGTTTACGGCTGCTGGTAGCCAAACTAATAATGATGCTACCAATATTACAACTGCCGCGGCTGGCACAGTAGTATATGTAAGTAGAGCTACTACATATAGTACCAATACAATTACCACAACAGGTCCTGGCGACAGTGGAACTATAACTGTATATCGCAATACTGTTGCAGGCGGTTCACATGCCATGACGGTTGGCAATACTACAGCTAACGTGGTTTATTATACTGTAACTAATACCACAAATAGTAGTGCTGTGGTAACTGTGAGCACTCCATCTTCTGGTGTATTAGCGGCTGGACACGTAGTACAAGCCAGTGCATCGTTTGGCGGATTGGTATCTGGAAATTACTATTATGTAACAACTGTATTGGGGTCAGCAGTGACACTGGACAATTATAACTATACAACTGGTGTTAGAACAACTGCGTTTAGCGGCACAACAGCCAGTGGCGGCACAATTACATTAACAGAAAAACCAGATGTTGGCACTTATACTACAAACAATGATTCATTAGTGTTAACAAATAATATAGCTTACCCAGCAACTACAGCTCAACGTGGATTTTGGGAAACTATGGATGTTGCGGCCAGTGGTACTGGTGTGGTTGCAGGTTGGAACAGTGTACAAATCAGACACAGTGGAGCAGGTAACACAACATTTGGTGCAAATACCACCAACCAAGGTGTTTGGTATTATGACAATAGTTCAACTGTGGCACCATCATTTGCTAGTCAAACATTTGCTCTTGGCTCTAGTAGCACAATTAATTCTAGTACCATACCGCATTACACCAGCAGTACAGTTTACAATATTGGATTTACTGTTACTTGGAATGCTGGTCAGACTGGTCACACTAGTACTGCTTCAACAATATTAACTGGTGCGGCTGCCGGCGCATTTGGTTCTCCGGCAAGTAAGACGTATGCCAACTTGGCATATACTACGTTGCCATCTACTACTACGGTAACAACAGGTGCAGGACCAAACAGCACAACTTATACAACAAATATTATTTCTGGATTTGGTGCTCAAACCACCACATCACAAGTACCATCTTATACTGCTGACAATAGTTACACCACTACTGCAACTGCATTGCCAAACTTGGGTTCTGTTATCTTATATAAAACCGGTACAACTGGTTCTACTAGTTTCTTGGAAGAAACGAATATTTATTTTAACACCACATTGGGTAGTGGTAGCGGATTGGCCTTCAGGGTAACAAATCCAGACGGTGGTACAGCCACAGACAATCCAGCATTTACTGCTGGTGCGGCAGCATTTAGTACATTGCAAGCCACAGATGCGACCGTAGTTGGTACCGGAACTGGCACACATGCACTAAAATATAACACAACAAATTATTCCACAGGTTATTTGCCGGTGGGACCAGACTTAAGCTCACGTGGTGCCGGTGCTCAATACTTTACATTTAAGTTTGTTAGAACTGGTGTCAGTAAATTTAACATTACGTATGCTACTAGTACTGGTGTTGCTGGAATATTTTGTGCAATGCCTGGCCAAACTAACCTGGCCACAGGGCATATAAATAGTTGGTTAAGTTTGGCAATTGATAATGCTAATTCTGGTGGATGTGCGTTGGGCGGAAATTTTGTTCCAGCTAATACTGGTACACAGTCAATCAACTGTTCGTTTGGCTCGTTGTCATCAAGTAGTGCTACTAGCAACGAAATTTGGATAAGGATTAAATTAACCGCTGGACAAGCAATAACAGCATTATATATTGGCGCTTCAACGGTATAATAGAGGAATAGAATGGCAATTACAGATACAATTAAAACAGACTTATTACTTAAGAAACTCTACGGCGTTGCCAAGACTGATACAGCCGCAAACAAGAGTCCGGGTAATGAGGCTATTGCTAGCCCAACTTTAAACCGTGGTGATCTTACCTGGACACAAGCGGCAAGTATACCCGCGACTGCTGCCGCGGTGGCAACTATTGTACAAGCATATCAAACCACAAGTAAAATTGAATGTGTTGGTGACATTACCACAAACAAAATTGGTGGTACTGCGTACCCCACTTGGAAAACCAGTTTAACAAATTGGATCCCTCCAGAATTTGATACTGCTAATGCAACAAATACATATCGTGTAAAAATATATTATGGTGCAAGTGGGTTAAGTGATCCAGCTACGTCTGGTGGTACACAAATTTCAGCAGATGGCAGTGGTGGCGTGGGTGAATGGTATTTTGATTATCAAGCAGGCACGTTAAACTTTATTGGCGGTACATTACCTGCCAGTATGAGTGGCAGTAGTGTAATTTATGTATATGGATATCGTTACATTGGTGACGTGGGAGTTACACATTTACCCAACCTAACCGTTGACACAACATTGGTTGTTAGCTCACGCAACGTACTTGATGCTATTGATGCAACAAGTAACACCGTGAGCATAGAGATAGTAGATAGAATAAGCGCAATCAATTCTGAGATATCAAATCGTACCAGTGCTGTTGCCGCTGAATTATCAAATAGAGTCAGTGCAGACAATGCATTAAGTGTTCGTGTTGATACGGTAAGTAACGCATTAAGTAATGAAATATCAAATCGCATCAGTGCTGTGGCCGCTGAATTATCAAACCGTGTCAGTGCAGATAACGCATTAAGCGTAAGAATTGATGGAATTAGCAACCAAGTATCAGTTACTAGTGCTGATCTAGTTAGTGCCAAGGCAAACCTATTAAGTAATATCAATGTTGTAAGCAATGCATTAAGTAATGAAATATCAAATCGCATCAGTGCTGTGGCCGCTGAACTTTCAAATAGAGTCAGTGCAGATAATGCATTAAGTTTAAGAATTGACTCAGTCAGCAACCAGGTATCAGTTACAAGTGCTGACCTAGTTAGTGCTAAAGCAAACTTACTGAGCAATATTAATGTTGTAAGCAATGCATTGAGCAATGAAATATCAAATCGCATCAGTGCAATCAATTCAGAAATATCAAATCGTACAAGTGCTGTTGCAGCCGAAACATCAGATCGTATCAGTGCAGATAATGCATTAAGCGTAAGAGCTGATACGGTTAGTAATGCATTAAGTAATGAAATTAGTAATCGTATCAGTGCTATCAATTCTGAGATATCAAATCGTACCAGTGCAATTGCTACTGAGACATCAGATCGTATCAGTGCAGATAATGCATTGAGTGTTCGTGTTGATACTGTAAGTAACGCATTAAGTAATGAAATATCAAATCGTATTAGTGCAGTTGCGGCTGAATTATCTAACCGTGTTAGTGCAGATAATGCATTAAGTTTAAGAATTGACTCAGTAAGCAACCAGGTATCAGTTACCAGTGCTGATTTGGTCAGTGCAAAAGCAAACTTATTAAGTAATATCAATGTTGTATCAAATGCATTAAGTAATGAAATATCAAACCGCACAAGTGCTGTTGCGGCTGAGTTATCAAATCGTGTCAGTGCAGATAATGCATTAAGTTTAAGAATTGACTCAGTAAGCAACCAGGTATCAGTTACCAGTGCTGATTTGGTCAG